>CAIGRU010001000.1_pt1 | contig 16916 bp, 14 predicted proteins | sample 7351341 | NCBI WGS metagenome assembly CAIGRU01
AGCGGCCACAGAGCGCAATCCGGTAATGGCGTATTCGCGGAAGAGAATAATCACCACAATCCAGGCAGCCAGATCGCCCAGCTCCACCAGACATACCATGGCAGCGGCCGTCAAAATTTTGTCAGCCAAAGGGTCCATCAGTTTTCCAAAGTTGGTAATCAGATTATACTTTCGCGCAATCTTGCCATCCAGCATATCGGTGAAAGAAGCCAGTGCAAAAATTACTGTCGCCACAACGCGGGACACTTCTGTATTCAGCATCAGAGCTACCATAAACAAAGGTACCATACACACCCGCGCAACAGTCAACTTATTTGGTAGATTCATTATTCTATCTCTCCTATAAAATCATATTCATCCAAGCCTGTCAGGCGCACAGTCAGAAATTCTCCCGGCTGATAGCCGTGCCCTTCATCAGCATACACCAAAATCCAGGGATCCACATCGGGAGCCTCTCCCTGGCTGCGGCAGAGAAGCAGTCCCGGCACATCGGGGCTTAGCTCATCAATTACCACCAGACGCCGCTCTCCAATGGCCTGTTCATGCTTCTGATACATCATCTCATATTGCAAATCCATAAGATTTTCTGCGCGTTTTTCTTTCTCCTCTTCCTCCAGATGCCCTTCCATACGGTCTGCCGGCGTCCCTTCTTCCCTGGAATAGGGAAAAGCGCCTACGCAATCCAGCTGCATTTCCTCCAGAAAATCCAGCAGATTTTGATACTGCGCTTCCGTCTCGCCTGGAAAGCCCACAATAAATGTGGAGCGCAGCGTGATACCGGGAATCTTTGCTCTCAATTTATGAATCAGCGCCTTGATTTCCGCTACCGTAATTTTGCGATTCATCCGTTTTAAGATTTCATCATCGGCATGCTGCAGTGGAATATCCAGATATTTGCAAATTTTATCCTCACCGGCAATATAGTCGATTAACGCATCGTCAAAATTGTTGGGATATGCATAGAGCAACCGTATCCAACGCAGCGCAGGAATGGCCGCCAGCTCTTTCAACAAATCCACCAGCGCAAATTTTCCATATAAATCCTTGCCATAATAACTGGTGTCCTGCCCCACCAGAATCAACTCCGTGACACCCTGCTCTGCCAGCAGCTGCGCCTCTTCCTTAATCTGGGGAATGGTCTTGCTGCGGTATGGCCCTTGCATTTCCGGAATCACACAATAGGTACAATTATTGTCACATCCCTCCGAAATGCGCAGATACGCATAATGGGTCGGCGTCGTCAGCACCCGCGGCGCGGCGCCCTCCTTGCTTTCTTCTGTCCAATGGGTATGCACCACAATTTCCTGCTGTGCCTTATGGGCTTTTATAATAGATACAATCTGGCGATAATCGTTGGTTCCCACAAAGATGTCCACTTCCGGCAATTCCCTGGCCAGCTCCTGGGCATATTTTTGTACCAGACAGCCCACTGCCACCAGCAGCTTGCAGGCACCATATTTTTTCCACTGCGCCATTTCCAAAATGGCATTGATGGATTCTTCCTTTGCCGCATTTACAAAACCACATGTATTAATTAAAATAATCTCCGCCTTGTCGTATTCTTCTGTCAGCTCAAAGCCCTGTTCCTGAAAAATGCCCATCATCGTTTCACTGTGCACTAAATTCTTGGCACATCCCAGCGATAAAATGCTTACTTTTTGCAAAATACAACCTTCTTTCTTTATATTTGCCTTTATATTTGCGCGTTTATGCTTCCTGAATTTCTACAGCAAAAAACAGGGGCAGCTCCGTGGGTCAAAGCCAAGGAAATCACAACCCCTGTTTATTTTACCATGTCAGCAACATCTATACAATATGTTACTGTGCTGTTGTATTATAATCTTCTACCTTAAATTCCTTCTTCACAACCTGTCCCTGGCTGCCCTGTACGCCCAAATCCTGACCGTTCAGTGTAATCTTCACAGCACCGGCATTTCCCAGATTCAAATTAATTTTTTCCGCAGCCTTCACACTTTGCGTTTGTCCCTCTGAAAGGGTCATCTCTGTACTTTTTCCGTCAGCGGTAATCCGCATCCAGCATTGGTCCGTCCCATTGGGATTGACATCTAAAATTTCCAGCTGCATTTCCAGACCGTCATATACAGGCGCTGCCGGTTCCGGCGGTGTGACAGGCTCCTGGGTATCCCCATTGTTCTGCGTTTCATCCCCGTTGCTTTCCTGCCCACTGTTTTGCTCTTCCTGCTGGGGCACATCATTCTGCGGAATATCCTCCTGCTGGCTTCTCGTATAGGCCCACTGCAAAGCCAGCAACAGCACAATAGCCACAATGCTGAGTATAATAATCAAGGAACTGTTCTTGCTCAAAGGCTTTTCCTCAAAGGCAGCCCGCGGCGCCTTCCGACGCTGTACCGGCTGGGTCGCGTGACGGGAGCTGCGGCTCGAAGCCGTTTTTTCTTTTACATCCTCGTCCTGCACCAACACAGACGTTTCCGGTTTCTCCCTTTGGGACTTCATAATTTCTACAACTTCCGGAAGATCCTTAATCCCCAAATATTTTAAATACGCCGTTGTAAACCCTTTTACATATACCTCACCGGGCAGCAGCTGGAACTCCTCCTGCTCTATGGCCTCTAAATATTTAACGCGGATTTTTGTGGCTTCCGAAACTTCATTCAATGTAATTCCCCGCGCTTCCCGCGAATCTTTTAAAATCTTTCCAATCCCTTGCATATCTGTCACCTCCGGCTGAAGTTCTGCTTAATTTTGTTTCTACTATATCACATCTGATAGAATTCCCGCAAGGCAATCACCAAATGTTCACCAATTTGTAATCATTACTTCACAATTTTCCCTTACGCAAGGCAGGCAGACAGTCTGATCACAGTTCCCCGTTTTCCACCATATCTGTATATTGTGCCATGGTCACCTTAATCTGCCGCGGCTTGCTGCCCTCATAGGGTCCCACCAGGCCGCGCTGCTCCATCTGATCCACAATGCGGGCCGCTCTTGTATATCCCACACGGAAACGGCGCTGCAAAAGGGAAATGGACGCCTGACCGTTTTCAATAAACAATCTAGTCGCCTCAGGAATCAGCTCATCCCAGGCCTCCTCCACTTCTTCCTCTTTCTCCGTGGTGATCATCTCTGTCCCGATTTCCTCATTGTACACCGGCTGTGCCTGATTCTTGACAGCTTCCGTAATACGCTCAATTTCCTGGTCAGATACATATACACCCTGCACCCGCTGCGGTTTGGGCATCCCGGTAGGATAGAAAAGCATATCGCCCCGACCCAGCAGTTTTTCCGCTCCGCCCATGTCCAGAATGGTACGGGAATCGGTCTGCGACGACACCGCAAAGGCAATCCGCGATGGCATATTGGCCTTGATAATCCCCGTGATGACGTCCACAGAAGGCCGCTGGGTCGCTACCACCAGATGAATCCCCGCCGCACGGGCCAGCTGCGCCAAACGGCAAATGGCATCCTCCACATCAGCAGGCGCCACCATCATCAAATCCGCCAGCTCATCAATAAGCACTACAATATACGGCATAATTTCTATGGCATCCCGCTCTTCCTCTGTAGCAGCTGCCGCCCGCCGCTCCTCTGACAATCTGTTAAAACGGGTCATATCCTTTACGCCGTGGGTGGCAAACACCTCATAACGGCGGTCCATCTCATGCACAGCCCAGCGCAGCGCAGAAGCCGCCTTTTTGGCATCGGTCACCACCGGTGAAATCAAATGAGGGATTCCATTATAATTGCCCAATTCCACCTTTTTCGGGTCCACCATGACAAATTTCACTTCATCGGGCGTCGCTTTATAAAGGATACTGTTGATCAACGTATTGATGCACACCGATTTCCCCGAACCGGTAGAACCTGCAATCAACAGATGGGGCATCTTGGCCAGATCGGCCACAATGGCCTGTCCGCTGATATCCTTGCCCAAAGCCACCGTCAACTTTGATTTGCTGTTTTGGAAGGCATCGCTCTCAAGCACTTCCCGCAAACCCACCATTGTCGTCGATTTGTTGGGCACCTCAATCCCGACCGCAGCCTTTCCGGGAATAGGCGCCTCAATGCCCCCCCCTGCCACTGCCATACTCAACGCAATATCGTCAGCCAGATTGATAATCTTGCTGACCTTCACACCTGCCGCCGGACGAAATTCATATTGCGTAATCGCCGGCCCACAGCTGACATTTACAATTTTCCCTTTTACGCCAAAATCATTCAACGTTTTTTCCAGCTGCTCCACATTTTGCATCATGGCTGCCATGCTTTTTTTATCGCCGGCATTTTTATTTTCATCCAGCAAATCAATGGAAGGAAGCCGATATCCCTGCTCCTGCCGTTCTTCCCGCAACGGAGATGCCGCTGCGGCAACAGGCGCCGATTCCTTTACCATAGTTTCCTCGCGGTGCGCTGTCGTTTCTGCTGTCCTTCTCGCCTGCACCGCTTCACCCTTTATCGGTGCTGCCGCTCTGGCTGCCGTAGCTGCCTCATCCCGCCGCATGGCCGTCACTTTCCGCGGAAGTTCATTTTCCGGCTTCAGCTCAAGTCCCGGTTCCTCTGGATATTCCGTCAAATTGTCAGCGTCAGTTCTCAGTACTTCTGTTTCCTGTACTGCCTTTTCCTCTGCTGCCTTTTCCTGAACGGCTTTCTCCTTTGCCTCCGCCTCCATGCGATTGCGAATCTGCCGTTTCTCCAGAAGCTGACGGAAATCCTCCACAGAATCAGCGATATAATAAGGCTCTTTTTTCAGCGGTTCACGGGGACTCAATCCCACCCGCGGCTCCTGCTCATCCAGCGCTTTATGAATCTCCGCCAGACTGTTCAGCACAACAGTATGCTCCTTGGGAATCACCACATATTCCGCGCCGGTGTAACGGGGATACTGTCCCTTCTTCTCCCCGGACGTTGCCTGTTTGTCCTCCACAAAAAAGCGCTTCAATTTTCCCAGCCTGCTCTCCTTTTTCGGCGGGGGCGCAAAAAAAGACCCGCGCGCAACGGAGACCCTCCATCGCATAGGCAGCCTTTTCTCTTTTTATGATTTTTTCTTCTCTCTGCTCTGTGGATTTTTTCTTACCCTGCCTGTCCTTTTCCTTTCGAGAACCTGACATTTCTTCCTCCTCATCCTCTTCTTCAATAAAAATGAAACTCAACAGCTTCTCCTTCATCTGCACCCACTTCTCACCAATCGCCGCAAAGAACGTCTCATTTTGTCCCGCAAGCAATCCGTACGCCATGAATATCAAAGCAATCGCAGCCACACAGAACAGTACAATATAAGCGCCTACCGTTCCCAGCGCCTTTTGCAGCAGCATGGAAATCGCCGCGCCCAGGACGCCGCCGCCATTGCCGCACAATCCCAGTATAAAATTATCTTTTATATTCACGTAGGTCACATTCATATGCAGCATTGTCAAAATTGCCAGACCGGCCATGACAACGCCAGCCACCTGTATCTGGCTCAATTGTTTTCCCGACAGCAGACACAACCCACACAGGCAAAACAAAAACGGAAACAGCAAAATCCCCCGACCTGTGAGCCCATGCATCACCAGATAAAACAATCCGCCTAAAAACCCCGTTTTCTCACGCAAAAGCGCACTGTACGCGCCCAGCTCCATACCGCTTCCGTCAGGCGCCTGTAAAATCGTCCATCCACTGTACAACGCCAGAGCCAGCATCGCCACACCCAACAGCATGTGGGTAACATTCAACGTCTCTTTTTTCTTTATATTCTCGGTTTTCGCCATACGCTCACCTCAAAATCACTTATTTTCAGAATCTTTATTATAACACAAATCCCTTACAAAATAAAAGAAAAACAAAGCAAATGTTCTCAAAAATACATATTTCTCAACCATTTATTCAACCAGACAACCAATCTATTTCCACACAATAACCCTTTTACTGCAATACCGCAAATCAGGACAATAAAGAAAAATGCCTCACTGCATAAGCAATGAAGCATCTTCTCATCATACGCCTGATTGGAATCGAACCAACGCACCTGGCTCCGGAGGCCAGTGCTCTATCCACTGAGCTACAGGCGCGCATCCAAACTACCTTTAATATGATACCCGAAATCAATTGATTTGTAAAGCCTTTCTTTGTAAATTTCTGTGAGAAGTTTCGCATTTCTCATGCGCTGTCCTCCCCCTCTCTTCCCATAAAGTCCACAGGGATCATGCAGATTCCCATACGCCTGTCCAATCCCCGCCAATCCTCACTTGACAACGCTCCGCCTTATGATAGTATAATAAATTAACAGATATTTTTTTTACCATTGAAAAAGTGAGGATTTCTATGTATATCGATTATCATTTACACTCCCAATTTTCCTGCGACAGCCTGACCAATATGGAAGCCATCTGTCAGGCCGCATTGTCCGCCGGACTGGACGAAATTGCCTTTACAGACCATATGGATTTCACCTATCCATTACAATATGAAAATCACTACATCCATGACCTGGACAATTACCTGGACACCATCAACCAATACAGACAACGCTACAGCGGACAGCTGGTCATCCGTGCCGGTGTGGAAATCGGGATGGAACGGCACCGCCTGGCGCAGTGCGAGAGCTTTTTGAAACGCTATCCCTTCGACTTTGTCATCGGCTCCGTCCATGAAATCGACGGCATCGCCGTCAGCCAGAAAGCCTTTTTTCAGGGAAAAACCAAAGAGCAGGTCTACCGGCAATATTACGGCGCTATCCTGGACTGCATCCGGCACTTCGACGGCTTCGACGTCATCGGTCATTTGGATTACTGCAAGCGCTACTGTCCATTGCCCTATGAGCCCGGCGATCACCTCATTGCCATGGACGTTGTGACCGAGCTTTTGCAGGAACTGATTCGCCGCGGCAAAGGCCTGGAAATCAATACCTCCGGCTTTCGGCATAAATCCGCCATGGGATTGCCCCACTTTGACATCCTGCGCCATTACCGGCAACTGGGCGGCACCCGCATCACCATCGGCTCCGACAGCCACCGCAGCGAATACGTGGGATACAAAGTAGCAGAAACCACCGCCGTGCTGAAAACATTGGGCTTTACCCATATCTCCACCTTCGGGCACCGCCATGAATATCCCGTGGCTTTGTAAAATAGTATAGAAAACAGTACAGCAAAAAGCTCCGCCAGAAAGAACTTCTGCGGAGCTTTGTCCAGGTCTGCACCATTTTGGCAAGCGTGGCATATAGTAGAGCATACGAAATTTTCTGCCGTCAGACAGTTCAGAGGAGGATGCTTTATGTCCAGAATGCGTCAGATTCCCGTAACAGAGGTTACGCAACACGAAAGAATGGTCAGCCAGACCATGTCCCAACCCGTCATGCGGCCAACTGCAAATAATTTCCGTATGCGCTCCAGAAAAAACGCGGTGAACAAGTTTCGCCTCAGCGATACTCCTGCGTTATTGAGCAATGGCTGCAGCTCCGTACGGGAATTTTGCAACAATGTCCAGAATATCACTGCCGATTTGAACCATCTCATCGGTTCTGTGGAAAATATTCTGCCGCTTTTGACAACCTATCTGGCAGCGATACAGGCGCGCAATCTGTCTGCCGAACAGCCTTCCGCCATGGAGCCGCCCATTGAGGTTTCCGCACCGGAACGCCCAGTCCAGCAGCCCCAGCCTGCTGCACAGCAGCCGCCACAAACTGCACCCATGCCGCGGCCTGAGGACATCCAGCAGCTTTTGGAAAATCCGCTGGTAAAAAATCTGCTCACCAGCTTTATGCAAAATGTACCCCACTAGCGGGTATTCAGCCTGATGTCATCTACTGCGCCCAATACTGTGACCTGATAGTTGTCTCTCTGGAACAGTTCCTCAGCCAGTTTCTGTACATCAGCGCCTGTCACTTTGCGCAGCTCGTCCACGTTTTCTTCCGGCGTGATGACTCTGTCATATGCTAAGAGAGAGCGTCCCAGTTTGTTCATGCGGCTATTTACTGTTTCCAGTCCCATAAACAGACCGCCTTTCAGCTGGCTGAAGCTTTTTTCCAGTTCTTCCTGAGGAATGCCGTTCTGCCGAATCTCGTCCAGTTCCTCTATAATAATATCTATCACCTGTTGACAGTTTTCCGGTCTGGTGCCCACTGAAATCACAAAAGCGCCGGTGTCGCTGTAGGAGCCATTGTAGGAGTACACCGAATAGGCCAGTCCCTTTTCTTCGCGAATTTTTTTCACCAGTCGGGCGCTCATCCCGCCGCCCAGATAGGCATTCAGGATACTCAGCGGAAACAGCCTGCTGTCTTCTTTGGCCACGCCGGGCAACGCCACACAGATTTGGCTCTGGGCGATCTCTTTGCGATAACAGTGTATCCCGGCCAGAGCCTTTCCTGCCTGGGGAAATTCATTGCGTGTTCCCCTGGGAATGCCTCCCAAGGTGGCGCGAATGGCCTGCACCACCTGTGCATGGCTGATATTGCCCACTGCCGATACGACAATATTGCTGCCGGTGTAGTATTGTTTCATATAGGCTTTCAGTTTGTCATGGTCAAAGGCGGCAATACTCTCCTCTGTGCCCAGAATGGCCCGTCCCAGTGGATGATTGGGCCACAGGTTTGCCGACAGCAGGTCCTGTACCAGATCGTCGGGCGTGTCCTCATACATTTTGATTTCTTCGATGATGACCTCCCGCTCTTTGGCAATCTCTTCATTGTCAAACTTGCTGTTGAGAAACATATCTGTCAGCACATCTACCGCCAGAGGGAAATCCTCTGTCAGCGTCTTGATATAATAGCAGGTATTTTCCTTGCTGGTGAAGGCATTCAACTGACCGCCCACCGCGTCGATTTCACTGAAAATCTGGTCGGCTGTGCGCCGTTCTGTACCTTTGAAAAGCATGTGCTCTATGAAATGGGTAATACCCCACTGGGCCTCATTTTCATAGCGGGACCCTACACCCACCCAAATTCCCATGGATAGAAACTGCACATGGTTGACTGTCTCGGTAATCACACAGATTCCATTATCCAATGTCGTAATTTCATAATTCAAACTCTGCATCCTATGCACCTCATATTGATAAAATTGGGCAGCAATCAGCCTCATGCCGACAGCCGCCCGCCACTTGTTTCTTTGTTGTGTATCGCACTGCGGGGAGTCTCTGTTCCCAGCTGCGTGGACAACCCATAATCCAGCAGGGCCACTGCATCATAAAAACGGTTCTTACTTTTCAATACTACAACAATCACCCGTTTCCCTGCTTTTTCTGCTACGGCAATCAAACATTGTCCCGCTTCATTGGTGGTGCCGGTCTTCACACCGATGGCGCCCGGATATTCCCGCAGCAGACGGTTGGTATTGCGCACCAGAAGCTGCCGTCCGTCCTGCCAGTGCACCATATACTGCTGCTTTTGGACAATGGCGGCAAAGGTTTCATTCTGCATCGCCGCCCTGGTCATCAAGGCCAGATCATATGCCGAAGAATAGTGTCCTTCCGCCGGCAATCCATTGGAATTGCAAAAATTGGTGTCCTTGCAGCCTAAAAGGCACGCCTGCAAATTCATATTCTGTACAAAGTTCTTCTCTGTACCGGCCATATACTCCGCCAGCGCCACACAGGCATCGTTTGCGGATTTCATCAGCGCACCGTGCAGCAATGCATCGAAGGTCAGGACATCACCGGTTTTCAGGTTGAGCGAGGATTCTCCGGTAGAAGCGGCGGTTTCCGAGACGGTAATCCACTGCTGTGCCTGAAACTGCTTTCCTGCCAGATACCCTGTCATGACCTTGGTCAGACTGGCAGGGGGACGGCGCTCATGTTCGCCCTTCCCGTAAAGTACCTGTCCTGTATCCAAGTCCATTACCACTGCCGCCTCTGCCGTGATTGCAGGCAGGACTGCTCCATTGGCCGGCGCAGGCATGGCCACGCACAAAAGCAGACACAGACACAGCAGGGTTCTCATGTGCTTCCTCATAATACTTCAGACACCTTCACACACTGATATCCCTTGGCCTGTATGGTGCTGATGATATCGGGCAGCGCTTCCGCAGTATGCGCCTTGGGATGCATCAGCAAAATAGCGCCGCTGCACAATTTATCTCCGGTAACTCTCTGCACCAGGGTATCGTGAGAAGGCGCAGGGTCCTCCCAGTCCACTGTATCCGCCGTCCAGAGAATGGTGGTATAGCCGCACTGGTCGGCAGCCTGCAGGCAGGTTTCACCGTGTTCTCCATAAGGCGGCGCGTAAAGTGTGGGCTTTACGCCTGTGATTTTTTCCAGGATTGCCTCGCTTTTGGTAATATCCTGCTGGTTCTGCGCTACGCTCAGCTGGTCGGGATGGGGATGCTTGTAGCCGTGATTGCCAATCTCATGTCCGGCAGCTGCAATCTGCTCTACCAGCTCCGGAAACTTCTCTGCAAAACGGCCGGTCACAAAAAATGTGGCGTGTACCTGCGCTTTGTCCAATGTGTCCAGCATTTCCGGCAGGACATCTTCTCCCCAGTCCACGTTGATGGCCAGCGCCACTTTTTTCTCTGTATTGGTGCCCTGATATACCGGATTGGCCATGACCGCAGCATCATCCCCGCCCAGAAAGGACCAGAGCACGCCGGCAGCCAGCAACGCGCACAGCCCAATCAGTACTGCCTGAATCAGCCATTTTGGAAAAAAATAAACTCTCATACAACTCCCTCCTCATACTCTGGTTTTATTGTATGAAGCAGGAAATCAACTTATGTCTGCCAAAGGCACGGCGACGTTCTTTTTCATCTTGATTTTTATGTGTTCTTCTCTTATTCTGCGAAATATCGTGATAAATTATAGCAAAATTTTGCCGAACTGTACAAAAACAATTCTGCAAAAAAAGAGCTGCCTTACGGCAGCCGCTATTTTGGCAATCTATCGTCCTGTTCACTTTGCAGCAGGCGTTGCCAGACAAACCGTCGTCCTCTGCAAGTTAACTGTGCAGCAACTTCTCTGCTTCCGCCCGCGTGTCCGCGATGGCAAAAATTTTATCCAGCTTGGCGTAGCCTACGATTTTGCGTACATAGTCTGTGAATCCGCAGAAAATCACTTTTCCCTGATGCTGGTTGGCCATTTTGAACCAGGCAATCAGCGCGCCCAGACCGGAGGAATCCATAAAACTTACCTGGGAAAGGTCAATCAACATATGGTAGATTTGGTTTTCTTCTGCATAATTCTTTACTTTTTCCTTTACCTCACTGGTGCATCCCAGAATCAACTCACCCTGTAATATCACTGTCAGATACCCTGTATGTTTCTCTAAAATGACTTGACACACGACGCTTCCTCCTCATCTATACGGATGGTAATATAATTGATATCATCAGCAATCTGCTGACTTGCCGCATATTGCTCAATTTGTCGCTGCAACTGCAATATATTTTTTAAGGTAATGTCTTCCTGCTCCGCAAAAAGATCCTGCAGGCTGCTGCAGCTTCTGGCTGCTTTCCCTTGCAATTCCAGCTCAAAAATGCCGTCTGTATACAAAAACAATTGCTGCCCCGGCCGCAATGTCACCTGCTGCTGATCATACGCTGTCTGGGAAAAAACGCCCAGCGGCAGACCTTGTTCGTTTTCTAAAAAAGATACTTCAGCCCAATCTGACAGGCACGGGGAATTGTGCCCGGCGCTGCTGTAACAAAAGTTCCATGTTTCCATATCCAACACGCCATAAAAGGCTGTCACAAAGTAATCGTTGGCTGTGCTGCTGAAAAATTGCTCCAGCCGCTTGTTGAGCTGGGTCAATAAGGCGGCAGGTTCCCGATAATATCCTTCGAGGTCATGCAGCTGAAACTTGATGGTGGCAGTAATCATGGCAGAGGCGACGCCATGCCCTTTTACGTCGCAAATCAATACGCCCAAATGCTGCGCATCAATGGGCAGAAAGTCATAAAAGTCGCCGCCTATAAAGCTGCTCGGTTTATATAATACCGTAATATCCAACCCAGCATACACAGGCACTTTCTGCGGCAAAAAGCTTTTTTGCAGCTCGGTGGCAATTGCCAGCTCATTGTGCAGCTGTCGATAGCGCTCGTCTAAATCATTGGCAATGGTTTTCATTTTCAATAGATTTTTTACCCGTAAAACCAGTTCATGGCTGTCCACCGGTTTTGTCAGAAATTCATCTGCTCCGGCTTTCAGCCCCTCCAGCATACTCTGTTTATCATTCAGCGCTGTAAGGATAATCACTGGAATGTTTTGATAAAGACGAAAGCCTTTTAAGTGGCGGCAGACGTCATATCCTGAGCCGTCAGGCAGCATCACATCCAGCAATATCAAATCCAGACCGACCTGTTCAATACACATATAGGCCTCTGCGCAGGTATAAGCCTTATAGATATTCATGGGAATGCCGCTGAGCTCCAGATAGGCTTCCAGCAATTCCAGATTTACTTCGTGATCATCTACCAACAAAATATTCGCTGCTCTGGCCATGGCGCACCTCCTGCTTATGTAAACCAGTCCCCCGAAGAGGAGATAGATAAAAAGAATAACGCTACCGGACAATGATAGCGTTATTCCATTTATGCGTTTCTCACAAGATTAGTTGTTAAACATATCGCCAATGGTGCTGCCCATAGCTTCCTGTACAACAGGAATTTCTTCTTCCGGCTCTTTTTCTTCTGTGGCAGCAGCTGCTGGAGCTTCTTTTGCAGGTCTTTCGGTAGTCTGTTTGATGCTCAGGCTGATTTTTTTGTTTTCTACATCCAGCTCCAATATTTTTGCGTTGACTTCCTGACCAATCTGCAAAGCATCTTCTACTTTTTCTACGCGTTCCCAGGAAATCTGAGAAATATGAACCAGACCGTCTACGCCGTCTTCCAGCATTACAAATGCACCAAATGGTACAATGCGTACCACTTTACCGGTTACGATAGTGTCCACTGCATATTTTTCAGCAGCGCTGTCCCATGGATTTGGAATCAACTGTTTCAAGCCCAAAGAAATCTTTTCTTTTTCTTTGTCTACTTTCAAAATGTATACTTCGATTTCCTGACCTTCTTTTACCACATCAGCAGGATTTTTTACACGACCCCAGCCCATTTCGGATACATGCAGCAGGCCGTCCACGCCGCCCAGATCTACAAAAGCGCCAAACGCAGCCAACCGGCGTACAACACCTTTTCTTGTCTGTCCTTCTTCAATGGAGTTCCAAACCTGTTCTTTGCGTGCTTTTTCTTCTTCTTCCAGAATTTCACGACGGGAAAGTACGATTTTTCTGGCTTCTGGTTCAAATTTAATAATTTTGAACTGTAATGTCTGTCCTACAAAAGATTTGATATCCTGAATAAATTTGATATCCAGGCGAGATGCCGGTACAAATCCTCTGGTCCCGATATCTACAATCACGCCGCCTTTTACGACATCCACAACAGGCGCTTCAATGGTCTGGTTTTCTTTGTAGATGGTTTCCAGTTTTTCCATTGCATCAGCCTGGTCTACTCTTTTCTTGGAAAGCATGATGTTGCCTTCGCTGTCTTCTTTGATGACCATCACGCGGATTTCGTCACCAACTTTTACTACTTCTTCTGGTTTTACATTTTTTGTAAAGCTCAGTTCACGGACTGGAACGATACCTTCTGATTTTCCTCCGATATCAACCAGGACTTCATCATCACTTACTTTTACTACAGTACCGGTCACGATATCGTGTCTGCCTACCTCTCCCAAAACACCGTAGCTTTCCAAGCCCTGTTCCATTGTCATTAATTCTTCCATTTCTAAAGTAACCTCCCTAATAATCCAGTCAGGCGTTGATGCACCTGCTGTTATTCCCACATTTTTTACATCATCAAACCAATGCAAATCAATTTCGTCAGCTGATTCGATATGTTCAGTGCGGCAGCCATTCTGCCGGCAAATGTTTGCCAGTTTCTGTGTGTTGGCGCTGTTCAGCCCGCCAACTACCAGCATTAAATCCACCGTTCGCGCCAATTCCAAGGCAGCGCTTTGTCGCTCCCTTGTAGCGGAACAAATGGTGTTGAATACCGCCAGTTCTTCCAGCTCGTACTGCTCCAAAGCTTGTACAGCTCTGGCAAAACGCTCTGGATTTTCCGTAGTTTGAGCTACCAGGCATACTTTACATCCTTTTAACGCTGCCTCTTTTAATTCAGTAATCTCCTGAAAAGCAATGCCCTTGTTGCCCGCCCATCCTAAAATGCCCTGCACCTCTGGATGGTTACGGTTTCCCAGAATCAATACAAGATAGCCGTTCTGGCTGTGTTCATGTGCAATTTTCTGTACTTTATTCACAAAGGGACAAGTACAATCGTAAAGCTCAAGCCCCCGTTTCTCGGCTTCTTCATAAACAGAGGGGGCAACGCCATGGGTGCGGATCAACACAATTTTTTCGTCAATCTCCTCAAAGGAATCTTTGGCATAGATGCCTAAACTCTCCAGACGTTTTACCTCCTGCGGATTGTGAATCAGGGGACCAAGCGTGGCAATTGGTACATGCCCGCTTTTGACCAGTTCCTCACCTTTTTGGATGGCCATTTTCACACCAAAACAGAAACCTGCATGGGGAGCTATCTGAAAGTTCACTTCATCAGCTCCTTCTTAAAATTAATCATTTACCATTCTATTATAACGGATAAACGCAGGAAGTGAAATAGTTATTTTGCAATCTTCGCAAAAAGTTTTTCTACAACTTCTTCCAAAGTCATATCACTTGTATCAATCCGCTCTGCATCCGCCGCCTGTACCAGCGGTGAAACAGCTCTTTTGGAATCTTTTTCATCCCGCAAAGCGATATCGCGTTTCATTTGCTCCAAGTCTACTGCAATTCCTTTTTGTTGCAGTTCTAAACAGCGCCGACGTGCCCGTTCTTCCAAGGATGCCGTCAAAAAAAATTTGTACCTGGCATCAGGTAATACTGTAGTCCCAATGTCCCGTCCATCCATCAGCACATCGCAATCGGCAGCAATTTTCTGCTGCTGCGCCACCATGGCTTCCCGCACAGAGGGCAGCATCGCCACCGCTGACACATTGGCTGAGATCTCTGTCGTCCGAATTGCCTCTGTGATATCCACTCCATTGCAATACAGGTGCTGCCCTCCAGGCTCCTCTTTAAACTCCAGTTGAATTTTTTCCAGCAATGCCTCCATGGCAGCAGAATCTTCCAATGACACCTGCTCCTGCATGGCAAACCAGGTGACAGCCCGATACATTGCACCGGTATCCAGATAAATGCAGCCCAGCCGTTTTGCCAATGCCTTTGCCACCGAACTTTTTCCCGCTCCGGCAGGACCGTCAATGGCAATCTGTAACGTCTCTTTCATAGTTGTTCCTCCATATTGGGCAGCTATCAGGATATGGTTCTGTGTGCCAGCCCCACTGCAACCTCATCCAAATGCAGCAAGCCCACGCCCAAAAATACTGCGATACTCAGATGGTCCTGAAAACGGGCAATCCCCAATTTTCCACCTACATTCAGACCAATGGCTTTATTTTGAATTTGTGACAAAGCTTCTCTGGTAGCTCCTGCAATGGCGCCCTCTTCTGAATGGGTATCGCCGATGATGCCTTCCCGTTTTCCTGCCACAATGGCATGTTCTACAATTTTATTAATGGAAGCAAGATATTCGCCGCCAAAATCCACCGCTCCCACTTTAATGCCCTGAGCCAAAATTTTTCTTTTTTCCTGATTTTCTTCTTCCCGCGTTTCTGTCAACGCAATACGCAACGCAGTTCTGGCAATTTCTTTACTGCCGTAGGCCATAAATTCACCCCATTTATTATATATTTCTTTTATTTTAATGCAGAATCATTATTTGCGCAAGCACTCCCCGCTAAATATCCTGTGGAAAAGGCAGCTTGCAGATTAAATCCGCCTGTCATCCCATCAATATCTAAAACTTCACCGACAAAATACAAATTTTGCACCAGTTTGCTTTCCATAGTTTTTGGTGAAACTTCTTTTACACACACACCGCCTGCGGTGACAATAGCCTCCTCCAATGGGCGCGCTTTTGTCAGCGTAAACCGAAAGTTTTTCAGCATCTCCACCATGCGCTGCCGCTCTTCCCGGGTAATCTGATGCAGTTCCTTTTCCCCGGGAATTCCACAGCATCGGATAAACACCGGTATCAGCTTGGCAGGCATCAAGGGATGTAAGCTGTTTTTTAACTGCCTTTTATTTTGCTTCCCAATTTCCCGCAAAAACCGTGCATCCAATTTTTCTGCGCTCAATGCCGGTTTGAAATCGACCACACCAATCAGAGGCTCTTTTTGTTTTTGCCAATAATCCACCGCTTTATAGCTGGTAGATAATACGATTGGCCCAGACACACCGAAATGGGTAAACAGCATCTCACCGAATTCCTGCGCCAACTTTTTGCCCTGCTGATTCTCTATGGTAAATGTTACGTTTTTCAGACTCAAGCCCTGCAACTCTTTTATCCACGGCTCTCTGCATTCCAGCGGAATCAGCGAGGGACGCAACGGTATGATGGCATGGCCGGCTTTTTGGGCAAAACGATACCCATCCCCAGTAGAACCGGTGCCAGGATAGGACGCGCCGCCGGTGGCCACAACGATATGTTCCGCATACAATTTGTGTCCATTCAGCAACTGTACGCCCACAGCTCTGCCATCCTCCACCAGAATCTCTTTTGCCGTCGTGTTCAACCATAAATCCACATGCAGCTGTTGTAATTTTCGCCGCAAAGCGTTCACAATATCTTTAGACTGATCTGACACCGGAAACACTCTCTGCCCTCGCTCCACCTTCAGCGGTATGCCAGCCTCTTCAAAAAACGTCTGCACCTGTGTATTGGAAAATCTGCTCAAGGCAGTATATAAAAATTTTCCGTTGTGCAAAAAACTGGCTATAATTTCCTCCCGCTCTTTGGCCGTCGTGACATTGCAGCGGCCTTTTCCGCTGATCAGCATTTTTTTGCCCAGACGGTCATTCTTCTCCAAAAGCGTCACTGTCGCACCCTGCTCCGCTGCCGTAATGGCTG
>CAIGRU010001029.1_pt1 | contig 16621 bp, 12 predicted proteins | sample 7351341 | NCBI WGS metagenome assembly CAIGRU01
CGTTTATTTTGTACCTATTGAGTTAATTTCTATCGGATCCTCTCTTGCCAGGAGACGACACTCCGCCTCAATCCGCTGACTCTCAGCGCCGACAATCCACTCCCCGCTAAACATTTCACGTTTTAGTTAAGAAAAAGCTGTTTTTTGCATCTGTGGAATGCGTGATTTTATGACGAAATTTTGAAGAAAGATGAGGCTTGAATCCGATTTTTTTGGGCAGAAAAGTGTGTTTTTCGCCGGTCATAGAGATGAAATTGAGTTATAGAATGTTAAATAGAGAAGATCGCACGCTGCTAATTAACATTCGTTTGAATTATCGTTAAATGCTTTTAAAAGGCTGCTTAGATTAGCGATCATCCTTTGTAATTCTTTGTCGGAAAGCACATCGGCCGCCGAAGCCGCCGCGGAGGTAAAATCCGATCGCCGCTGTGTGTTTTCCATAACACTTTTCCCCTCTATCAGTGACAGGACAATTGCGCAAAGGGTAGTGAAAAGAGGAAAAACCGGGACGGCCCATCCCATGGTTGAGCGGAAGAGCATAGCCGCAGCCACAAGCATGGCGTCGATGGCCGATGACGCCAGAAGTGTGACAAGATAGCGCGCGGCTTTATCGACGGAACGCCGATAGCCTTTGGATGTGCGCGGAATGCCCCGCCGGCGAGCGCGGAGCACACCGCTGCGGAAGTCGATCATTATGGCTGTGATGACAGCGGCATAATCGACAAGAATCATGACGACGAGCCAGATGAGGGTTTTCAGGGTAGCGGGCGAGAGGATGGTAAAAAACATAGGCATTGTAACGGTTGCGTCTTTTGGTGATATGACGCAAAGTTACAATGCCTTTAGCGGTGACGTAGTCCTGATTCTATAAATCAGTCTGCGCGGGAGAATTCATGAAGCCGGGCAAGATACTTGCCAATGATGTCAAACTCGATGTTGACGCGGGTTCCGGGACGGAAGGTGTGGAAGTTCGTGTGCTCGTAGGTGTAAGGGATGATTGCCACGCGGAACGAATCGCGCTCGGAGTCGCAGACCGTCAGGCTGACACCGTTGACAGTCACGGAGCCTTTCTCCACGGTGACATATCCTTTCGCGGCCATCGCAGGGTCTATTTCGTAACGGAATTTGTAGTAGCGGCTTCCGTCAACTTCCTCGATGCATTCAACTACGGCGGTGCAATCCACATGTCCCTGAACGATATGGCCGTCCAGACGTCCGTTGAGCATCATGGAGCGCTCGAGGTTGATTTCCGATCCCTCGGTCAGGTCACCGAGATTGGATCGCTCGAGGGTCTCGCGGATAGCGGTGACGGTGTAGGTTGAATCGGGATGGAGCTCAACGACTGTGAGACACACTCCGTTGTGGGCCACCGACTGGTCTATCTTGAGTTCGTCGGCGAAAGAACATTTCACGCGTATATGGCGGTTTCCGCCTTCGTCATTGACGGCCACCACACGGGCCGATTCTTCGACTATTCCTGAAAACATGAGCGTTGCGATTAGTTGTTTTCGGGACGGAGGGTGCGGACGGTGACACCGGTCTGCCAGAGTTCGCTCTCGCGCATCTGACGCAGCTCCTCGTTGAGTTTCTCGCGATAGTCGGGCTGAGAGTTCGAGTCGATCGAAATCTGGGCCTCGGTTCCGTCTTCAACGCTCTTGTAGAGACGTTCGAGCACCGGTTTGGCTGCATCGTGGAACGGGGTCATCCAGTCGAGCGCGCCGCGCTGGGCGGTTGTGGAGCAGTTGGCATACATCCAGTCCATTCCTTTTTCAGCAAAGAGGGGCATGAGCGACTGAGTCAGTTCCTCGACGGTTTCATTGAAGGCTTCGGAGGGAGTGTGGCCATGTTCGCGCAGCACTTCGTACTGGGCGAGGAACAATCCTTGGATGGCTCCCATGAGCGAGCCGCGTTCGCCAGTGAGGTCGCTGACGGCCTCGCGCTTGAATGTGGTCTCGAAAAGGTAACCTGATCCGATGCCGATTCCGAGGGCTATCGTGCGGTCGTAGGCTTTTCCGGTGTAGTCCTGCTCTATGGCGAAGCTGGAGTTGACGCCTCGGTTTTCGAGGAACATGGAGCGGAGCGAAGCGCCGGAGCCTTTGGGGGCAACCATGATGACGTCAACGTCGGCGGGAGGCACAACGCCTGTGCGGTCGGGCCATGTAATGGCGAATCCGTGGCTGAAATAAAGGGCTTTGCCCTTGGTCAGATGCTTCTTTATGACGGGCCATTGCTCGAGGACGGCGGCATCGGAGAGCAGGCACATGATTATGGTGCCGCGTTCGCAGGCTTCCTCGATGGAGAAAAGAGTCTCGCCGGGAACCCATCCGTCGGCGACGGCCTTGTCGAATGTCTTGCCCTGACGCTGGCCGACGATCACATTGAAGCCGTTGTCTTTCAGGTTAAGGCTCTGGCCCGGGCCCTGGACTCCGTAGCCGAGCACTGCTATAGTTTCGCCGGCGAGAACCTCGCGGGCTTTTTCAAGCGGAAATTCGTTGCGGGTGACGACTGTTTCCTCGACCCCGCCGAAATTTAGTTTTGCCATTGTAGTTATATGTATGAGGTTTGTTATTCTCTGGGTGATGTGACCGATCGGGCCAGACATACGGTCTGGCCGTCGAGATTGATCGATGTCAGCAGGGCGTCGCCTTCAGCGGAGAAAGCCGAGCACACTTCCACTTCGTCGCCGTAGTGGGCTTCGTGGCGATATTCGATCTCGAAGCGCGACACGAAGAAACGGTCGTAGGTGTCCAGATCCATCTGGTTTATGATCAGCTCGACGTAGCGCGACGAATTGACATGGCGGTTCACGTCGATGTCGCTGACCTGAAAGCGATAGGGGTGACACATCTGTGGGGGCTCTATGGGCCGGAGTTTTCCCTGGCGTGCAATGGGGCATTCCTTGTCGCTGACCACTTCCTGCAGGAAGTCGAAGCCGCTGAGATTGGCCGGGCGTCGGGTGGCCATGTCGATGGAAACCCATATAGTGCGTGCGAAGCCTATCACTTCGCCTCCCTCTCCGCGAATCTCGAAATTACGTTCGGAGAAATGGCGGTTATAGCCTTCGACCCACGTGGTCAGCGAATATTCCTCAAGCAGACGCGGAAAACGCCTGACTTCGAATGCGCAGCGCGAGAGAACCCACAGGGTTCCGTTGGCTGCCAGGTTCTTGAATCCGACGCCGAGCGCGTCGGCATGTTCTGTTGCCACTTCAATGATGTGCTGCACCAGCATTGCCGGAGCGAGTTCGCGCTGGGCGTTGCATTGTGCGGCGGTGAGACGGTAGCGGCGAGTGTAGTGTTTCTGAAGCTGGGTCATGATTTGGGGTTTTGAAGTTCGCGGCGCGCGAGATACTCATCGACATGTTCTATCGGCGAACGTGTGACGGCAACTCGTCCGCTGCGCATGAACTGTTTGATATCATAACGCTTCAGCTGGGAAAATAGCGCATCGGTCTCGTCATTATGACCTGTTTTTTCTATTACGGTATAATCCGGGGTAATTTCGAGAATGCGTGCGCCGTAGTCGCGGATAATCTGCTCCACATGGTTTTCGGACAACATCCGGGATGTCGATATTTTGTAGAGGGCCACTTCCTGATAGACGAGTTCGGAGTCAACATAGCAGAAAGCGCGGATAACGTCGATGCGCTTCTCGATCTGCTTGATGACCTTGTCCATCATGGACTGGGTCGAGTGGCAGGTAATGACTATCTTGTGGACGTTGGGAGTTGAACAGGCGCTCGCACAGATGCTGTCGATGTTGATGCAACGGCGGGTGAATATGTTGGAGAGCTGTGTCAGCAGTCCCACGTGGTTCTCCGAGAAGACGGAGATAGTGTAGAGTTGTTCTTGCTGGTCCATCATTCCGGGTTGTAAGTTTCTGTCTGGTTTATCATGATGTAGTCAACGGCGGCTCCGACAGGCGTCATGGGGAACACCATGTCTTCTTCGCGGATATTGACGTTCAGAAGCATCGGTTTATCCGAGGCAACGAGGCGACGTATGGCTTCAGGGAGTTCGGCGCGTGTGGCCACGTCGATCGATTCAATTCCGTAGGCGGTGCAGAGGGTCTTGAAATCGGGGTTGAGAAGCTTGGTCTGCGAGTAGCGTTCGTTGAAAAAGAGCGACTGCCACTGACGCACGTTGCCGAGAAAATTGTTGTTGAGCACAATGATCTTGACGGCTGTTCCGTATTGCATTATCGTTCCAAGCTCCTGAATGGTCATCTGGATTCCGCCGTCGCCTACAAAAAGATAGACTTCTCTTTCGGGCGCGCCCATCTTTGCGCCGATGGCCGCAGGGAGTCCGAAGCCCATGGTGCCGAGTCCGCCGGACGTTATGATGCTTCGGGGCGAAGTGTAGCGGAAATAGCGTGCGGAAAGCATCTGGTTCTGACCGACGTCGTTGACGAGTATGGCGTTTTCGCCGGCCGCTTCGCTCACCAGGCGCGCTGTCTCGCCCATGGTAGGCGCTTCGTCGGGGTCGGTGCCGTAGGCCGCTTTTTCAATGACAAGGCGCCGCTCGTCGGCGTTGTAGCGGTCGAAAGTCGCCACCCATTCCTCGCGGCTCGCTTTGTTGACGAGCGGAATCAGAGCTTCGATAGCTTCCCGCGCATCGGCATGGACGCGCAGATCGACCGGTATGTTTTTGTTGAACTCGCTCTCGTCGATGTCGATATGCACGATCTTGGCCTGAGGGGCATAATGTTCCGTGACGCCCGTGACACGGTCGTCGAAACGCATCCCTATGGCCACGATCAGATCGGCGCGGTTCGTGTTGACATTCGGGCCGAAATTGCCGTGCATTCCGAGCATACCTTTGAAAAGCCGGTGGTCTGACGGAAGCGTGGAAAGCCCCAGAAGTGTCGCTCCGACCGGTATATCCGCTTTCTCAACCAAAGTGCGGAACGCATCCTCGGCCTCGGCGATGGTTATGCCCTGTCCGGCGAGTATCATCGGCCTGTGGCTTTTGTTTATAAGCTCGGCGAGCTGTTTTATATCGGCCATGTTTATCTCCGGACGCGGGATATAGGAACGGATGAAGTGACAAGGCTCATAGCCGGCGTCGGTCAGGCCGGTCTGGGCATCCTTGGTGAAGTCGAGCACTACGGGGCCGGGACGGCCTGTCGAGGCGATGTGGAAAGCATGTGACAGGGCCCACGCCACTTTATCGGCCGAACGCACCTGATAGCTCCATTTGGTCACAGGCTGCGTGATGCCCATTACGTCGGTTTCCTGGAATGCGTCGGTGCCGAGCATGGCTGAAGGAGCCTGTCCGGTGATGACCACCAGGGGTGTGGAATCCATCAGCGCGTCGCTCAGGCCGGTGATCAGATTGGTTGCGGCCGGCCCGGAAGTGACAATCACCACTCCTGGACGGTGCGACGCGCGGGCATAGCCTTGGGCCGCGTGCATCGCGCCCTGCTCGTGACGGGTCAGCACGTTGGTTATCCTGTCCGTGTAATCATACAGCCGGTCGAACACCGGAATTATATATCCGCCGGGATAGCCGAAAATGCGGTCTGTCCCTTCGGCTATCAGTCCTCTGACGAGAGCCTCGGCTCCTGTTATCTTTTCTGTCATGCGATGAATTGTGTCTGATTTTATATCCACTGAAACTAAATCTCTCTCCTGACGCCTCCGCGGTCGGCTGAAGTGACGTTGGCGGCGTAGGCCTTCAGAGCGCGGCTGACGTTCCTGTCACGTCCGGCGGGGGTATATGCCTCTTTGCCCCGGGCCTCCTCTTCGGCGCGTCGCCGCGCCATCTCCTCTGCCGTCACGGCAAGAGTGATGCTGCGGGACGGGATGTCTATTTCTATCGTGTCGCCGTCGCGCACCAGCGCTATCGGGCCGCCGGCGGCCGCCTCAGGCGATACATGTCCTATGGATAGCCCCGAAGTGCCTCCCGAGAAACGGCCGTCGGTGATGAGCGCGCACTCCTTGCCTAAATGCCTGCTTTTGAGATAGCTCGTCGGATAAAGCATTTCCTGCATGCCGGGACCGCCTCGCGGGCCTTCGTAGGTGATGACCACTACGTCACCTGCCTTTATGCGCCCTCTCAGAATTGCATCCACAGCTTCTTCCTGCGACTGGCAGACGCGGGCCGTTCCGCTGAAATGGAATATCGAGGGATCGACTCCGGCCGTCTTGACAACGCAACCGTCGGGGGCTATGTTGCCGTGGAGCACGGCAAGACCGCCGTCGGTATCGTAGGCGTGTGCGATGTCGCGGATGCATCCTGCGGCGCGGTCGGTGTCAAGCTCGCCGTAATAGCTCATCTGCTCGCCCATGCGGGTGGTGGGTCGGTGGCCCGGAGCGCTTTTCCAGAGTTCGTCGGCGCTGTCGGAGTAATCTTTCCCGCCTACCGCGTAACGGTCAATGGCCTCGCCGAGTGTCATACCGTCGGCGCGGTTCACAGTCGTATCGAGCAGCCCGGCGTCGGCGAGCTGTTTCATGATTGTCAGGATTCCGCCGGCACGGTTCACGTCCTCGATGTGATAGGAGGAATTCGGAGCGACCTTGCAGAGAACGGGAGTGTGACGCGAAAGTGCGTCGATGTCGTCCATCGTGAAATCAGCTCCGGCTTCTGCCGCTACGGCGAGAAGGTGCAGCACCGTGTTGGTGCTTCCTCCCATGGCTATGTCGAGGGTCATGGCATTGAGCAGAGCGGGGCGAGTCGCTATCGAGTGCGGGAGCACCGAGGTGTCTCCGTCGCGGTAATATCTGTATGCGTTCTCCACAATCCTGTGGGCGGCATCCTTGAAAAGCTTTATGCGGTTGATGTGGGTCGCCACGATGGTTCCGTTTCCCGGCAGCGAGAGGCCGAGAGCCTCCGTCAGCGAGTTCATCGAGTTGGCCGTGAACATTCCCGAGCATGAGCCGCAGGTCGGACACGCGCCGCGTTCCATTGCCTCCACGTGCTCGTCCTCCACGCTTTCATCGGCGCTCTGAACCATCACATCGACCAGATCCACAGCCTTTCCGGCGACCTTTCCGGCCTCCATAGGCCCTCCGCTGACAAAAATCGCGGGGATATTGAGGCGCATGGCGGCCATGAGCATTCCGGGGGTGACTTTGTCGCAGTTGCTTATGCAGACCATAGCGTCGGCACAGTGGGCGTTGACCATATATTCGACCGAATCGGCTATCATGTCGCGTGACGGAAGCGAATAAAGCATTCCGTCATGCCCCATCGCTATGCCGTCGTCAATGGCGATCGTGTTGAATTCGGCGGCAAAACATCCGGCGCTCTCTATCTCGGCTTTGACTATCTGGCCTATCTCGTGGAGATGGGTGTGGCCCGGGACGAACTGCGTGAACGAATTGACCACGGCTATCACAGGCCGGTCCATCTGTTCCTCTTTCATGCCGGTAGCGCGCCAGAGCGCACGCGCGCCGGCCATGCGGCGCCCCTTGCGCGAGCGGTCGCTGCGCAGCGGTATGGCATAGGTTGTGGTTTCTTTCATCTTTTTTACCTTTTACCTTGGAATCGCGATAATTTGATGCAAAATTAAGCCCAAACCCAATAAAATGCAAACATTTACACACAAAATGCTTCCTTTGCGCAAAAAGCGCCCCCGGTCAGGAGGCGCTTTTCGTGATGATTCGAGGGTGTGTTCGTCAGCGGACGGTTACTTTGCGGGTGAGGCGCGAGGAGGCTCCCTGAGCGGCGAGCACATAGACACCGGGGGTAAGCTCAGAGGTTGTAACCGAGGCCTGTCCGTCGAGTCCGCGGGCCGTGGCCACGGGGCGTCCCTGGATGTCATAGACCGTCACGGTGAACTGCGCCTCTCCGGCCATGGTCACGTCGTAGCCCGAGCCGTTGAAGCTGACCACGAGACGCTGATTGTCATCCTCCCACACGGCTCCGTTTGCAGCATACTTCTGCAGGATATATTGCGTCCCTTTCAGGGCGTCGAGCTGTCCGTAGCCCCAGCGCTCCGTTCCCATCGAGAGAGCGTCGTAGGTCGAGCTGTTATTGAGCACATCCTTGATCTGGTCTATGGTGAGGGTCGGTTCGGCCTGAAGCCAGAGAGCTACCGTGCCTGTAGTGAACGGACATGACATCGAGGTGCCTGACATCTGGCCCCAATAGTCGGTGTTGTTGCCGTTCTGTGCCGATGCCGACATATCGCCCGCTTTAGCTTTACCGGAATTTATGTAGTAGCGGCTGTAGCTGGAAATGATGCCCCATCCCGGACCGGCGACAATGGGAAGCTTGTCGCCTTGATAGTTGGTTCCATAGCTCGAGAAGGAGGCGATGTCGCCTACTTGTACACCGTTCCAATAGGAGTAGTTGCCGCCTTTCCCGCTGAGAGGGCCGAAAGCGTTGCGTGTCACGTAGGCTCCGACGGAAACCACATTTTCGCCGCAGGCATCATCGCTGATCGATCCTGCGGGTGAACCTACGGAATAACCGGCGATGGTCGATCCGGTCGAGGACGTGCGGTTGGTGAACTGCACGTTGTTTCCATAGACATATATTTTCTGGCCGTTATAGCCGTCACCTCCGACAGATACCGCCAGATAGGATCCTGAGTCCTTCTGCGAGAGCTTGGTAATATACATGTGTACGTTGTAACGGTTGTTGGAGGCGCTTACCGATGAAGAAACCTGAACATTGCCGTTGAACCGGTTGATGAACTCAGAGTAGGTGTTGGCCGACATGGACGGGCCGCCTGCGGCTTTGATTTCGAGAATCGGGTGGAACTGTTTGTCTGACGATACATATCCGAGCTGCACGGGAACAGGGGTCGGCGATCCTGTCCAGATGTCGATTCGGCCGTCGGCCACTTCCTGATTGGCGAGGACTGTGCGCATGTAGCGGTCCTGGGCCACCGAGCCTAGTTTCTTATAGACATAGAGATTGGCGGCGCCGTCGTTTCCGGCCGAGATGCAGATGATTCCCCTCTTGCCGAGGCGTGCCAGGGCAGCAGGTATGTAGTCAGTTCCGTCGTGGGGTCCGGTGGTCGATCCGAGCGAGAGATTCACCACTGCTGGTTTGCCTACGGATTCAGCATATTCGATGGCGTTAGTAACGGCCTGCACAATGTTCTGGCCGTAAAGTTCGCCGCAACTCAGAGCGAGATCGCAACCGGTCGCAACGCCATAGAAGGGCATCGAGCCCCCGTCCTCGACATAATGGGCGCCAACGCCGCCGGGAGTACTGTAGTCAGGAGTCGTCAGTGTGACGTAGGTTCCTTTTCCCTTGTAGCTGCCGCCCATGATTCCCGCTACATGAGTGGCGTGTGATTCGCCTTGGTCGTCGGTAGTGAAACTGCTTATATTGGAGGGATTATATTCTCTGTAGGTTCCGTTTGAACCGGTCATGTGCCACAGACGCTGTATGCGCGAAGTGCCGTCTTCATTCTTGAAGTTGACGTGGTTGGCCTCGAATCCTACATCCATCATGCCGACGACAACCCCTGTTCCGTCAAATGAATATGTCTGTCCGTTGTAGGAGAAGCCTTGTTGTACCTGATCGACGTTGCCGCTTTTGCGGGCATAGTTCATTGTAGGCTGAAGCTTGTTGCCGAAACCCACCTGCTCAACCTCGGGAATGGAGGCGATTTTTTCGGTAACGGTTATCGGGCATGAAACGACTGCCACTCCATCCATTTCCGAAAGGATTTCCACGTCGAGATCGCCCAGCACGCTTTCAAGCGATGTGTTCTGGTCAACTATCACGACCGCTTTTATTCGCGGCTCTTCTGTCACTTTGTTTATGACAGGTTTTCCGGACTCCTGAATCAGGCCGGCGTCAATTTTGTATTGCCTGATTTCCATAAGACCTTCGGGATTGATTTTTGATTGCGACCAACCTGCAAGAGTCATGAAAGAGGCTACGGAAATGAGTAGAAGTTTTTTCATGCGGTAAGAAATATGTGATTTTATATTGTTTGCTTGATTGTTTTCCGGTTTATGAAGAGCAGAGAAGGAAGTTTTTTTATGAGTGATGAATCAGGCGTTTTGCATCGGACGCAAATATAATAAATATAGGCGATATGTCAAAACATAAAGGATTCATCAAGTGGCTGTTTTCTTGTAATTAGCCGATTTTAGGCGGGGAGAGGCTCTATAAAGCGGGAAAAGTTGGCGCGGATAGCTCAGTGTCCGCGCCAACTTGAGTTGTGTTACATATTGTTCCGGATGGTTATCGGCTCAGAGAGTAAGTCTTGTACCCGTCCATGTAATAGAGATTGATTGCCGAGATAGGATAGGGAATGAAGTTGAACATGATGAGTGCGTTCTCATTCACGGGCTTGATCGAGTTGAAGGTGGCTACAAGCTCGTCATCGGGTCCGAATCCGGTCTTGGAGGTTGAGGTGTTGGAGACTACGGCGCAAGTGCCTATGCCGGTGATATTGTAGAGGCTCCAGCAGGCGAATTCGCCCGAAAGGGTGCTCATCGTGATCTTCTCTGTATCCTTGTCGTAAGCGAACGACATGGGGATGAAAGCCTTGTTGATGAATCCTGTAACTTCGAAGCGGGTTCCGTAGTCGGGATCGTCGGAAGGAAGCGGAGATACGACAACGGGGAAGGTCTGGGTTCCGTCGCCGAAGAGGCTGGTTCCGGTGAATGACCATGTGCCGCACATCATTGTGTAGGCGTCATCGACGTTCTCGATTGTAACGACACAATCTTTCTGAGCGCCGAGAGTAGCACCCTCGACATTGGTGATGGTCATGGTGAACACGCGGTTGTTGTTGATGACACCCTGTTCCCATTCGTTGGTGCATTCGATATAGCCTTCGTCAGCGCCTTCGGGAATGTTAATGGTGGCGCTGGTCAGGATGTAGTTGGTTCCCTCGACAGCGTTCTCGGTTGGATTGGCTGCATCGTCAGGATTTGAGGGGCCGGGCTTCACGCCGACGGTGACAACTACTTTGCCGTTGGTTTTGCCGGTGACTTTCACGGGTACCTTGAAGACATCCACATTCTCGCCGATGGCGAACGTGGGATTCATCTCGACTGTCACGCCGGTTGCCGTGTTGACTCCTCCGAGGAAGCCGTCGTAATCTTCGGCGTTGTTTTCATCGGAGCAAGCCGACAGGGAAAGTGTGGCCAGCGCGATGGCGAAATATTTAATCATTTTCATAATTGCAGATTTTTGAAAAGTTGGTCACACATTGAATTAGTAGCCGGGGTTCTGCTGGCCTTCGAGCTGCGGGTTGACAGCCATTTCATCGTAGGGGATGGGCCAGATGAACATGTTTGCTCCCTGATTGTAACGAACGCCTACGTAAGCGGGGTCAACGATGTCGTTGATGCCGGGGGCACCGATAAGGGAGAAATCGCATGTGCGGACGAATGATTCGTTCCAGCGACGGAGGTCGCTCATGCGGAAGCCTTCGCCAATGAGCTCGAGAGCGCGTTCCTCGCGGATGGCGTCAACCAGGTTCGAACCTGAAAGATTAACATCCTGATAGCCCTGGATACGTTTCGAGCAGAGTGCGTTGAGGTAATCGTTGGCCTTGGCGGTAGCGTTGGTGGCCGCTGCGGCTTCGGCTGCGATCAGATAAAGCTCTGACAGACGGAAGGGTTTCGGTTTGTTACGCATTGCGTTGGTTGATCCGGTGTTGAGAGTGGGGTTGCCCGGATACTTGGTGAAAGCGTAGGCCTGAACCTGAATACCGGCGATTGTCATGCGATATACAGAGAAGAAAGCGCTGAAACGAACGTCGCCGTTGGTGTAACCTACGATCGCGTCGGGAGTCGGGATATAATCGGAAGTGGTCTTGCTGTTGTTGGTCACCCAGTTCACTCCGGTTGTCGGAGCGCCTTCCTGCTGGTCGCCGAAGGGAACGAATATCAGCTCGTCGCCTTCGTCGTTAATCCACATGTTGGCATAGTCGGCTGCCTCGGTGAGCGCGTAGTGACCGCTGTTGATAACATCCTCAGCCTTGGCGAGCGCTGTGGCGTTGTCGCCGCAGATGAGGGCCATACGGGCCTGAAGAGCTTCTACGGCATAGGAGCTGAGGAACGCTGCGTTAGGACCTACATACTGCATGTTGCCGGCGTTTTCATAGGCCTTGATCGCTGTGTAGGCTTCGGCGAGGTTGTCGTCGATCAGCTTGATGGCTTCGCGTATGGTGCTTCGACCGGGATAGGTCGAGCGGTCAGCCGACGGGTGATATACCGTCACGAGCTGCAGACCTTTTGCGGGAGTGTCGAGATTGGTGGCCGACGGAGTCTCGCAGAAATGGTCGAGAAGATACCAGTAGTAGTAAGCGCGGGCAAATTTGGCGCAACCGATCATGTAGTTGATCTCGGTCTTGTCTTCGTCGGTGATTTCGGGGTCATCGAGAAGCTTCTCAGTCTCGGGGATGAAGTAGTTGGTAGCCTCGATGTTTCCGTAGAGGCCCGAGTACTGCGGGGTGATTTCCTGGTTTGTAGCCAGAATCTGAGCCTTGGCGATCTGGCCGAGACGGTTACCGTTGCCGATAGTGCCGACGAACTTGTCCATCTGTATGTCGGAGTAGGCCACGTATCCGCCTGCAGTGCAGCCGCGGAGGTTGCCGTAGATACCGTTCAAGAATTTCTGGGCGTCGGCTTTGCTCTCGATAGCGTTGTCCATGTCGATAACGCCGAAGTTGGTCGTGTTCATGTCACACGATGAAGCGACAAGAGCAACTGAGGCCAAAAGTCCTAAATATATTTTCTTCATTTTCATAAATTTCTTTTTCTTTTGAGGTTAGACTTTATCAATCAGTTAGAAAGAAACCTCGAGTCCGAACTCATACTGACGGGTGTTCGGGAACTGGAACTGGATCATGTTGCTCTGAGGCTCGGGATCGTAGCCGGAGAAGTCGGTGATTGTCCAGAGGTTGCGGCCGGTGAAGTGGAGCTGGATTCCGTTGAGGCCCCAGCGGTTTACGAGCGATTTGGGGAAGTCGTAGGCTACGGTGAGGTTCTTCAGACGCACGAACGATGCGTTTTCGAGCCAGCCCGTATCGTCGCCGAGGTGAAGCTCCTCGCCAACGCGGGGTATGTCAGTAACCTGACCGGGAGTTGTCCAGACGTTAAGCATGTCGGTGCACTGGTTGAACGAAGTTCCCTGGTCGGAGTTGCGGTAGAAATACTTGTCGTTGTTGACCATATATTTCTTGGCCTGGAAGTTGAAGTTGGCGCTTAAGGAGATGCCTTTGTAGCGTGCGCTTGCGCCGAAACCGCCGGTCCAGGGTGCGAACGATGACTTGCCTGTCATCACGTAAGCGTCGGAGGGGAATTCCTTGGTCACGTTGTCGTTCTTGTCAAGCCACATCTGGCGGCCGTCTTTGGGATCTACGCCGACATAGCGTACCATGTAGTATTCGTATGCGTCGTGGCCAACTGCATAGCGGAGACCTGTGTTGGCGATGGTGTAGGCGTCGGAACCGTCAAACAGTTTCTCGATGCGGTTCTGGTTGTAGGCGAAGTTCACGCGTGCGCCGACATACCAGTCTTTGTTCTTGAAGATGTCGCCGATAAGTTCGATTTCGACACCTTTGTTCGACATCTCGCAGACGTTGCCGTAGGCCGATGAAACGCCGGTTGTCAGAGAGTAAGGTATGCTCATGAGCATGTCCTTCGTAGTCTTCATGTACCAGTCGGCGTTGATGGTCAAGCGGTCGAAGATGCGGGCGTTGATACCGAGGTCATGGGTATATACCGATTCCCAGGTGAGGTCGGGGTTTGACGGACGGGTGATGCCCGTTGCGGTAGAACCTGCATAGAGGCCTGAGGAACCTACAGTACCCTGCCAGAGGAAGCTGGAGATACCTGAGTTACCGGTCTTACCGTAGCTGTAGTGGAGTTTCAGCTGGTCGAGCCAGGTGATTTCGCGGAGGAACGACTCGTTCTTCATGTTCCATGCTGCACCGATGGCGAAGAATGTACCCCAGCGGTTGTCGGGAGCGAAGATCGAGCTGCCGTCACGACGTATGGAAGCGTCGAGGAAGTAACGGTTGTCGTAGTCGTAGTTGAGGTTTGCGAAGTAAGAGTTGAACACTGTTTCAGAAAGGCCTTCAGAAAGGTTGCCCATCGTGGTTGTGGTACCCTGTGTAAGACGCATCAAACGTCTGTCAGTGTGACCGGTTGAACCGGCTCCGAAGTAGTGGTCGCGGGAGAGGATGGCTTCCTGACCCAGAAGGATGGCGAAAGAATGGTCGCCGATAGTGTTCTTATATTCTGCGGTGTTGGTGTAAGTGAACTGATAGTAACGCTGGAAAAGCATTGAGGCGCTACCTGAGTTTATGTCGCCGCCTACGGGGTTGGAACCCATCTTGTCGCCCATAGGAGTGTAGAACGATTCGTAGGGATAGCTGCGGACATAGTTGTTGTAGTCAAAACCTTCAACCGACTGCTGGGCGCGCAGTGTCAGGCCCTTGATGGGAGTCAGCTGCTCGTAGAGGTTGATGTTGGCGGTGACTGAAGTCTTGTAGTTCGAAGCGTTGGCGTAGCTCCATGCCGGAGTGTTTAAACCGGAATAGTGCAGACGGTAGGCCTTTTCACCATAGATGATGTCGCCGTTATCGTTGAACGTATAGTAGTAGGGAGAATCGAAGGGAAGAGCCATACGGGCTGCGATCATAGGGCTGTCGAGGTAAAGGCCGTCGCCGGCATATACGCCGTCGGATGCGCCGTTGCTCTCATATTTCTTATAACCGAGGTTACCGTTCAAACCTACCTGGAACCAGTCGTTGGCCTTGGCGTCGATAGAGAAACGCAGAGACTCGCGGCGGATGCCTGCGTGGTCGATGATACCTTCCTGATCATAGTGGTTCAGGTCGATGTAGTAGCGCAGCTTGTCCGTGCCGCCGCTGACTGCGGCGTCAAGTGAATAGACCGGAGCGCTGCTGTTGAAAAACTCGTCGCGCCAGTTGGTGGAGATGCCGTAGTTGGCCACGAGATCCTTGACTTCCTGGCTCACGGGTGAGCCGATGATGTCGCGGAACTTGATGTACTGCTCCGAGTTCATCATATCCACGTTGTCGGCAACCATCTGTGAGATACCGTAGCTGGCGCGGATAGTCACGTTGCTCTTGCCTTCGCCGTATTTGCCTCGTTTCGTGGTGATCACGATGACACCGTTGGCAGCACGCGAACCGTAGATGGCCACTGATGCGGCATCCTTCAGCACAGTGACATTCTCGATGTCAGAGGGGTTAAGGGTCTGGAACATGGATGACGAGATAGGAGCGCCGTCGCATATAAAAAGAGGAGTATTGCTTGCAGTCAGCGAGTTGATACCGCGGAGCACGATCGACTGACGGTTGGCCGAAGGGTCACCGGAGTTGGAGTTGATGGCAAGACCGGGAACCTGACCCTGAAGTGCGTCAACGAACGTGGTCGAAGGGGTGTTCTCGATTGTCTCCTGATTGACAACGGCGACAGAACCCACTACGGAACCCAGCTTCTTTGTTGAGCCGTAGCCGGTGACAACGATCTGGTCAAGAAGAGTGGCCGAGTTGTCGAGGAAAATCTTCATGCCGTCTTTCAGGGCAACTGTCTTGGGCGTCATGCCCACGTAGGTCACCTTTACTTCCTTCACGGAAGCGGGAACCGAAAGCGTAAACTGGCCGTTGACGTCGGTCATCGTCGCATGACCGCCGCCGATGGGCGTTACCGTCGCGCCGATAAGCGGTTCGTTATCGGCCGAGCTCAGCACCGTGCCTGTATAGGTGCGGTTTTGCGCCATGGCGCTCATCGCTAAGGTCACGATAGCTGTGAGTAATAGAAACAGCTTTTTCATACTAAAAATTTAATTAGACATATATGATTGATTGGAATAATCTGCGGTGGCGGCGAGGCGCGCCCGGCGCTCCGCTGCCGTCATGCGGGGGGAGGAATAATGTTGGCTTTCTTTGCGTTTATTTTGTACCTATTGAGTTAATTTCTATCGGATCCTCTCTTGCCAGGAGATAATCACCGTGCAAAAGTAGTAATAATTCTTAACAAACCAACACTTAAAAGCATTTATTTTCAGGTTTTAACATTTTCGAATGCAACTTTTGGGCGTTTTAAGGTTGCGTAATGCACTATTTTTATTGCATTTACGAGCAAATTGTCAGCTATAATTTTTTTTCACCAAATTTTGAAATTAAAAAGTGTGAATTTAAAAGGGGTGTTATTTTGAGATTTTAAGCTAAAACCGGATTTTGCTTTCAATTTGTCACCGGTGTAAAAATTGGTCAAATTGGACTAATCAATGCGATTGAGTTAAGAGACCTATGTCATGTTTTCCCAATCAGAGCCCGTCAGGGCGCGCTGAAAGTAACCGGCCATGGAGCGAAGCGGAATGGTCGGATAGGCATGATTAATAATAATTGAGTCGCTGAGGGACGATTCTGTGGTACAGGACATAGCATCAACCACTGAGGCATCCCTCCGGGACGCCGAGGGGGATAGGGCCGTCTTTGTCCGTGCACTCCGCTGCGCTCCATACACGGTTAGGACACAGTGCGCCCCGGGGGGCTTGTCCATCAAGCCTTTACAACTTAACTCAACCGCATTGATCAGGCTAATTAGCAGAAGTTCGGGACGCTGACAAAATTGGGGGAATGTTTAGCGGGGAGTGGAATGTCGGCGCTGAGAGTCAGCTGATTGAGGCGGAGTGTCGTCTCCTGGCAAGAGAGGATCCGA
>CAIGRU010001032.1_pt1 | contig 16580 bp, 18 predicted proteins | sample 7351341 | NCBI WGS metagenome assembly CAIGRU01
GGATGTTCCCGGAGGACGCCTTGCCCTGCAACTGCCATGACGGGGGTTGACAACCAGAAGTCCCGCCGGTTTCCCGTATGTTGGTTCCGCCGGATATCCGCCCTCTTTTTCGTTGACAATCGTGATAGATATTTTACCGCGGGCCTTGTATTGTTGTGGACAAATCAGGGAGAAAGACCCATAAAAGAGGAGGCGCATCATGGAATACACAAGACCGGACATGACCCCGGAAACCCTGCTCGAAAAAATCACCCTGGAAGCCCTCAGCGCACTGGCCCTTGGCCCGTCTGACCGCGTTGTGGATATCGCGCCGTTGGAGGCCGCCCTGCCCCTGGCCGCAAAGGCATGGGAACTGCCGGAGGAAACACTGGCAGAGAAAATGGAGCGTCTGGAGCACGGGAAAAAACTGGCCGCCGAAAATAAGGGCGGAGCGAGAGAGGCAGCATGAAGTGTAAAAAGTGTCGCTACTTCTACCGGGTGATGGTCACAAAGGAAGGGTACAACCCGTATCCATGCTGCCACATTATGGAGGATACCGGGGAGCGGCCAAAACCGCTTACGCAAGAGTGTTTTAAGCCACGGAGAAAGAGGCGGGCAAATGCCTGAAATCGTGCCTATGACACTGAAAGAGGCAAACGCAGTTGTGGAGCAGAACCACCGGCACCACGGTGCGGCGGCGGATTTGTAATTGATGAACCGCTTTGCCTATGGGATCATCGACATCGCTGACGGCCTCTGCGAAGCGAGGATAGCAGAGGACAACGGTGTAGTAATCGAAAAGCGGCCTGAAAAGGCAGGGCTGTGGTCACAGCCCTGCCATACATAGAATACTTCGTTGCGGCACCTCACTTTATGGCTGGCCCCTTCTCTTTTTCAATCTTCGGACGCCTCACAGTGAATTTGCAGAATATCATCAACGAAGATTTTTTGCCCATTTGTCAGGACTACCTCGCGGGAACAGCTGTCTATTCGCTTGATTATGCCCGAGGCCGTAAGATATGCCCCGCCTTCTTTTTTACCGTCAGGCCGAAAAAAGGTGAACGCGGCTTTTGCACCTGGGAGCAAACGTTGGAGCTTCGCGTCCAAAATGGACTTCTCCTCCTCGGTCAGTTCGGCCCGGATGCTGGTGAGGCGGGCAGTCTCATGAACGGCGTCCTCATAGCCTGTCAAGGCCGCGAAGGGGCTGAATTGCGCAGCCCGGGCCGCCATAGGCATCCGGGGATGCCGCTCCGAGGTGGGATGCGGCAGATTGATGATATCGTCATACGGTCCGCTCATGCTTTGTGCCCTCCTATCTGGCGGTTCCGGTCCTTGGCCGTCGCGCCCTCCTGAAAGTTCATCCCCTTCAGAATAGCGTTTTTGCCGAACCGCTTTTTGATATCCAGTACCGTCCTCTGCACCTTCCTCTCCCGCTCCAAATCCGCGGCCTCCCGCTCCTGCTGTTCCTGAACGGCGGCATAATTGGTAAACAGGTCCAGCTGCTCAAACGTCTTCTTCCTGGGGGCCTCCCCCTCCGGCAGTACACGGTTCGCGGTGATTGTCAGGCGGCGGACCAGAAGGCTCCGGTCAATGATGCGGTCAAACAACTCCAAAGCAGCGGCGATGATCCGCTTTGTGGAGGCGGTGTATTCCTCCAAATTAGCGGTACCGTGGGCATGCTTGGGGACGGAGCGGCCATAGCGGTCCGCCGTAACTTCTCCCTGATACTTCTTCTGACTGCTGGGAATTGTCAGATTCTCAATGTCATAGCCCACCGTCACCGTCAGCTGATCCGCCACCAGCCCCTTGTCTACCAAGTCCAGCGCCAGCTGGTCCGCCATCTCCCGGACCACCAGGCGGGCTTTTTCGTATGGGTAAGGGGATTGCAATACCTGCCCGGCCCCCATGCTTTTGGTCTCCGGCTTGTATGCCTTGATATCGGCAATCGTGCAGGGCTCCCAGCCCCAGGCGTGGTCGATCAGGAGCTCCGCGTTCACGCCGAACATTTTGTACAGCAGTTCCTCGTTGTAATAATCTGTAGGCTTTCCGATGGAACACCGGGCAATATCGCCCATAGTGAAAAGGCCCTCCGCTTCCAATCTCTTGGAGTACCCGGGTCCTATCCGCCAGAAATCCGTCAAGGTACGGTGGGTCCACAGGTTATGGCGGTAGCTCTTCTCCGTCAGCTGGGCGATGCGGACGCCGTTCCTGTCCGGCTGGATGCGCTTGGCCCAGATGTCCATGGCGATTTTACAAAGGTAGAGATTTGGGCCGATGCCCGCCGTGGCTGTGATTCCGGTGGTCTCCAGCACGTCCAGAATAATCTTCATGGTGAGGTCACGGGCGCTGAGATGGTAAGTCTCCAGGTAGTTGGTGGCGTCTATAAACACTTCGTCAATCGAGTAATTGATGATATCTTCCGGCGCAATGTATTTGAGGTACACGCCGTAAACCTTCGTACTCCACTCCATGTAATGGGCCATCCGGGGCGGGGCTACGATATAATCTACAGAAAGAGCCGGATTAGCCTTCAATTCGGTATCGCTGCTGGAGGAGCCTGTGAACTGCCGCCCCGGAGCCTCCCGCAGGCGCGCGGCGTTGATCTCCTTGACCCGCTGGACCACCTCGAACAGCCGCGCCCTGCCGGAGATGCCCCAGGCTTTCAGGGAGGGCGTTACGGCGAGGCAGATGGTCTTCTCCGTGCGGCTCAAATCCGCCACCACGAGGTTGGTAGTGAGAGGGTCCAAGCCCCGCTCGACGCACTCCACCGAAGCGTAAAAACTTTTGAGATCAATGGCCAGATAAGTCCGGTCCCCCATGGTCTTCATCCCTTCTGGAACATCTCCTTGCCTTGAATAGCACAACGGAAAAATATCGTCTACAATACAAGCTTATTATAACATTCTAATAGGCCATTGCATAGGTGAAGTTTTAATCCTTTGGCACCAAAATATAACCGCAATCCATGGTTGCCTCCGCTGCGGCGGCTGGAATCCTTGTGTGCGCATCTGCAAAGACTGCGCGGCCCCCTTCGGCAAAACCGAAAGGGGCCGCATTTCTATCCTTTTGCAGCTGTAAAATCAGCCCAGGTGCTCCAGGAAATACTCGCCTGTCACCGCAATCACGCCGTCCATGGTGGCGGTATCCTCCGTGAAGACGTTGAACGTATGCTCACAGTCTTCCACCATATGCGTCCGGGAGGCACTGTTGGGAGACGCTTTCACAATCTGCGCCGCAGACTCCGGCGGAACGGTGCTGTCGTCCACACCATGGACCGCCAGAATAGGCCCGGGATACTTGGCGATTTCCGCCAGGGTATCCATGGACTGGACCTCCTCAAACCAGCGCACGCCGACGTGCATGGGTTCGCCGGACCAGCGGGGGGCAATGGCCTCACCCTTGTCCTTCGCGGTTTCATAGGCTTCCGCGAAACTTACGTCGCCGAAGATCCCCGCGCCGTCCATGCTGATGGCTCCGGCCCAGGTCGTGACCGCTTTAAAGGTGTCAGGATGCGCGGCGGCGGACAGCAGGGCGTCCATGCCGCCCTGACTCCAGCCCACAACACCGATGGCGGAACCGTCTACCTCTTTCAGGGAAGCCAGATAGTCCGCAGAGGCCTTGGCGTCTATTATGGCGGAAGACGGGCAGAAGTCGGCGTTGTTGGCCGTGGAAGCGCCGCAGCCCATGAAGTCAATGCGCAGGCTGGCAACTCCATCGGCCGCCAAAGACTTGGCCAGGCGGGCAAAGGCGTTGCCGCTCTCGTTGCGGGAGGTTCCCGTGCCGTGGAGCATGACCACTGCGGGAGCGCCGGAAGCCTCCGCCGGCAGGGTCAGCGTGCCGGGCACTTCATGGGCGGGAATGCCGTCCTGCTCCTTGACGGCAATGGAAACCTCTTTCTCTACATAAGAGGAAATCAGGCTCTCGGCGAAGAAGGCGGAAATGCCGCCCTCCACAATTCTGGTCACTTCCGGCACGTTCTCATAAAACGCGTAGCCGTGGTTCGCGCCGGGAACCACAATCTCCTGGGTGTTGGGATAGGCCGCCAGAGACAGCGCGTTCACCTCCGGGGGAACCACCGTGTCTTCGTCGCCATACATCACCAGAACAGGGCCGGTGAATGTGGAAACCTTCTCCAGCGGGTTGATGTTCCGGAGATCGTCAAACCAGTTCTTGGAAAGGGTCAGGGTCTGTCCGTATTGGGTGGTAACCGTGTAATATCCTTTTTCAACCGCTTCGGCATAGGCGGCTGGATAGTTCTCCGCTCCGCCCACAGACCCCTCGGTCATTGCCTTGCCGTCTCCCACGGCTCCGGCCAGCAGGACAACGGCCTGATAACCGTGGTTCCCCTGGCTGATAATCGTGGAGGTAATGCGTCCGCCCATGGAATAACCCAAAACGCCCAAATGGTCCGCTTCCACCTTCTCATTCTTCACCAGATAATCCCGGCAGGCGTTGGAGTCCGAAACCATGTTGCTGAGATAATTTTCCGTGAAAGGAGCCGTACTCTCCCCACAGCCGGGGAAGTCCATGCGGATGCTGGCGATTCCGGCGGCGGCCAGGGCGCGGGAAATTCCCGCGAAGCCAACGCCCTCATCCTTCCTTCCGCCGTGGCCGTGATTCATCACAACGGCGGGGAACGGGCCGTTTCCAACAGGCATGGTCACCACCGCTTCCACCTTGCGTCCACCGTTCTGAACGCTGACCCTGGATTCCGTAAAGCTGCCCGTCCAAGGAGACTGGCTGTAAAGCAGCTGCGCTAATTCGCCGCGGGTTACGACGCTTTCACCATAGAACGCTGCGCCATTGGGCAGAACCCTGCCGTTTTTCAGGGCATAGGCCGCCAGCAGGGACGTCAGCTCAGGACCGCTGATCACCGCAGAGCCGTCAAAACCGTCGCTGGAAATCAGGCCGGTCCGGACAGCCCAGGCTGCGGCGGGAGCGTACTGCTGCCCATCCGCTCCCCGGAGTCCTCCGGCGGCATTTACCTGGGGCTGTCCGGCCATGTTGTACAGCACCCGGCAGGCCATGGCCTTGGTCACCTGGCGGCCCGGCTCAAAACCGGAGCCGGTGCCAACCATGTATCCCTGCATGGTGACAAAGTCGACGGCAGCCGGATCACCGGCGGCTGAGGAGGGGACGGCCAGAGCAAAAAGCAGTCCCAGGCAGAGAATGATGCTGAGTAGTTTTTTCATGTCGTTTCCTCCTAAATTCAAAGCGTTTATATAAGATCGGGTGTATCCCGGAATTTTTCCAGAAGACCCAGCTGCTCCCCGGTAATATGTACTTTGCCGCGAACGATGGATAACGCGCCTTTGTCCTGAAGGCGGCGGAGACAGCGGTCGAGGGTTTTCTTACTGTAGAACACATTGCCGGCAATCTGGCTTCGTGTCATATTTACAATGTAAACACCGTTTACGCTCGAGGATGTCCCCAGGCAATATTGAATCAGGTACATTGCCGTTCGTTCCAGGTTTGAACGGAAGGGTATCCGGCCATGGTTTGTCGATATTTTGTAGTCCTTTCTAGCCAAAACACGGGCGAAAAGGAGCAGTAAAGAAGAATTTTCCATAGCTGCATCCATGAATTCAGAGGCCGGCCAATAGGCCAGAAGGCAGTCCGTTGCCGCGGAGACGCTGGCGGCGTAGCGGTATTCACCGGACAACACCTCCAAATCTCCAATGAATGTAGGAGCGGAAAAGCTTATCCAGCCGGAAACCTTTCCGTCCGCAGTGACATTCTGGGTAACGGCGTTCCCTTTCAGGAGGATATGGACATAGCTGACAGGCGTATCCCGGAGGCAGATAAGACCGCCCGCGTGATAGTGGCATAAAAACGCCCGGTCTGTAAGGTCCTGCGGGACTGTTTCTAAAAACTCCTTCCACCGCCTCCCACCGTCCGCATATGCAGCTAAGTTCACAGAGACCTCCTCCTATTTTTACTTATTTTTATTATTCTTTGCCAGTATAGCAGAAGAGGAAGAATTAAAAAAGGACAGTTGACCACTTTCTCTGATAAAATGCGATTCCTCTAAGCTTTCATAAAAAACAGTTCCCAAAACAGGAAATTAGTATGCGGCATGGGATTTGCTCCGTCGCTGTATGCCCATCCCGGCTGCATCAAATCAAAAAAGAAAGGAAAACAGAAAAATGAATGTCATTGAATTTGACCTCTGGAAACCCTCCGCAGACAATCCACGCGAATTGGAGTACGTGGGCCAGCGAACAGCGTCAGAGGTATTTCAGGAGCTGAAACACCGCCTGGAGAGTCAGGGCTATCTGCCCGATGAGTATTTCCTCCTGGACAGCTTCTGGGAAAATGGCCGGGAGATTCCAAAAGACGCCGATATCTTCTGTACCACTGACTACGGCGCCAGCGAGGGCGTGTACCTGGACGCATACCTCAAGTGGTTCGACAAAGGCCAGGAAAAGCACGTTACGCAAAAATTCCTCACTGGCAAGACCCTGGGAGAGAATGGGAGCGACCTGGACCGGATGTTCCTCGTTTCCGCCGCCATCACGAAGGCATTCCACGGCGACAACGCCACTCACGCCCGGTACATGAAAATTGGCGGCGTGGAGGAAGATGCCGACGGCTCTGTGGTATATCTAAGCCAGCAGGAAAAAAAGGTCATTATTGAGGCTCTGGTGGAACAGCGGGAGCGGCAGGAGCAGGCCATGGGCCAGACCGAGCAGCTCTTGCGCCGCATGACCGGGAGCATTACGGAGTACGTCAATACCGTAGGGATGCGTCCCTTGCGGATGAGTGACTTTGACAAAGCGGTGCTTGCAATCCAGGACGGAGAACTGGAAGCCTTCAAGAAATACGCCGCCAAGGTCCCGTACCAGCAGGAGGAAACCCTGCTGGTGGAGGCGGCTGGACGTCCGGGGGCTGTGGGCCTGAAAATGACGGACCTGCTGATGCAGGACCGATGCAGTATCGACTATGCGGCGTACTGTAACGCTTGTAAAAGAGCCATCAACATCAATGACCCGGAAAAGGTAATTTTCCTGATGGTGCGGGCACAGGCCAGCGTGCCGCAGCTGGAACCGTCTTTCTTTGGTGAGATGGCCTCCTACGCCTACTTGAACCACCGCTTCATTGCCAGGGAGATCATCAGGCGGTGCGGTGAGGAGCAGATCGCCGCCGCTACGCCCCGCCTCTTGGAGCAGTTCGCCGCAGACCAAGACTTTCGCACACTATCCGCGCTGGTGGAAAAAGGAATCTCCGGAGGCGGCAGCTCAGCAAGGACGCTGCACATGCTGACCTATGAGGGTCGCAATAGCTGGATTGCGGAAGAACTTCTGGAAAAGCGGATGTGGGTGGAAGCCGACGACTACAACGCACTCCACGCCTGCGTCCAGAACGATGCCGTTGATGTGTGCAAGCTGCTGCTGGAGGGCGGCGTGGACTTCGATGTCTACCAGCAGTGGGCGAAGAACCACCCTTGCGGCGGTCATGAGGAAACCGTCCAAGCCCTGGCGGACCACTGGGTAGAGCTGCAAGCGGCCCAGGAACAGGGAGAACAGGCCCCTTCGCAGACTGGGGGGATGTCTCTTGGCTAACGCCGCGCTCATCGCCAAAGCCGCCGCAACGGTCCTCTCCGACGAGAATACCAGGAAAACCGTGGGCTGGATCATCGTGGCGGTCCTCTCCCCCATCATCCTGCTCATCGCCTTCCTCTGCGCCCTGGCCTCCGGCACCGCCACGCACAATGTCTCAGCCGCTGAGCTGTGCTTTTATGGCGGAGAGCTTCCGGCGGACACGCCGGAGAAATACCGGACCTACATTGAGGATATGCGCGCCAGCTTCGAGCTGCTGGACGGCTTCATTACAACGGCGAATAATAAAACAGAGGAAGAGAAGAGCCTTGACGGCACCAAAGTCAAGGCGTTTTTTTATGCTCTCTACTTCGGGGAGGACTCCCCAAGCCGCAGGGACCACCAGAAGTTCGTGGACTGCTTCGCCGTCTACGAGGAGCGGACCCGCATGGTTCCCGTGGAGGGCAGCGACCCGCCCGCCGAGACGGAGGAGATCTACACCGTGACCATCCCCATCAAGGATATGGAAACCGTCTGGCGGAGCATCGCCGCGGCCATGGGCGCAGAACCCACCGCCGAGCAAAAGGCCAACGCGGACAGCGTCTACTGCCTGATTCGGTATGGCTACACCGGCGGAGGCGCGGCTGGCGGAGGCGGATTTGACGACGTGCCTTTCATCGGCGCAGATGGCTTCTGTTCTCCTATCGGGCCGAACTGGCGGAACATCATCACCTCGGAGTTCGGCTACCGCAAGGACCCCTTCACCGGAAAAACGAAGGGCCACAGCGGCATGGACCTGGCAGTCCCCACCGGCACGCCCATCCGGGCCGCATTGCCGGGAACCGTCACTATCTCCACCTACAACCAGGGCGGCTACGGGTACTATGTGTGCATCGACCACGGCGGGGGACTGGTTACGCTGTACGGCCACTGCTCCCAGCTGCTGGCGCGGGTGGGCCGGACGGTGGAGGCCGGAGACGTGATTGCCCTGTCCGGCTCCACCGGGCGGTCTACCGGGCCGCATCTGCACTTCGAGGTCCGTGTTAACGGCCAGCGGACCAACCCCAGAAGTTACTTGCCGTGAGGAGGACACATTTATGACAGAGCGAGAAAGGCAAGCGTTTATCAGAGGGCTTTCCTTTGAGGGAGAGATTGAGGACCGTGACGGCGTACTTGGGTTCACGGTCAAAAAGGACGTCGATCTGGCCGCAGTGTTTAAAGGTGTTTATGATCCGGCGGCTGATCCCCCAATTCAACGGATCAATCTCGGATATTGTATCGCGGATCAAATGGTGTGGTACTCGATGGAACTCGATTTTGGACGCCGTGATGATGGGTGGGATAGTGTGCCTCGAATGTTCCAGCTCAGCGACGGGGAACGGGAGTACCTGAAAAATGAAATGGACTGCTATTGCCTCCAGAAGACTGGTATGCCGCTGCTTGAATACAGTCTCCTCCATTGGTCTGAGGATAATGGGCCCACGCCAACGTTGGCAGAGCTGGGTGCTCGGGCACGGATGGAGCAGCCGATGCCTCAGCCCATCTCTGCTATTGATTTTATGGGTTGGTTCGTCAGCCAGTGTGTTGACCAAATGGTAGAGGATATGCGAAGTAAGGCCACGCCGGAGGAATGGGAAAGGCTCATGTCAGAGGTCCAGCAGGACAAAGAGCAGCAGGATAAGGCGCCGGGATTTACAGGCCCTTCCATGTAATAAAACTGTTTGCGAAACGGTGTGATACGCGTTTCAAGGTCCGGACCAACAGCACTGCGGACCAGCCCCAAAAGCTATCCGCCGTAGAATTGGAGGAACTATGAAAATAAAAACAAACTTCTCATACGCGCTGAACTATTTTGGAGAGGCTGACTGCCGGATCGAAAGGCTGATAGAGGCGTCCCCTGAAGATTTCAAAGAACTGCAAATCTCCCTTCAGGACAACCCCCTTCTCCTGAAGCATAAGGACTGTATGTACGAGCAAGACGGCGTCTGCCACTGCCTGCTGGTTTTGGAGCAGGAGGGTTATGACGGTATTCTGGTTGAGGCGAAAGGTCCCGGCTATCCTTTCTACGGCGCGTATATCACCGGAATGCGGGACGTCTTAAACGGCGAGTTGAGCCGGGCGGCGGACTTCATCGTCCGGCAATGCATGGAGAACTCCCAAGAGGGCAGCTGGCAAATCCAGCTCAATGACCCTCCTGGTCGGGCTCATGGATATGTGCCTTTCAATGAACTGTCCGAGCGGTTCGGGCTGACGATCCGGCCCGGCAACGGGCTGGACGCCATGCTTTTGAATATTCTGCGCCGCCGGCCGGGAATAACCGACGCGGAGCTGGGCGACGGTATTGTGGAGACAACCATTGCTGCAGACTCTCACATATACCCGAATACGCAGAGGAATACATCCGTCGAGTTCTCGCTGGATCGGGTAACTGCTCTTTTTAAAAACGCCGTCTCCTCAGCGCTTGGCCTTTACCGGGGAGAGGATCTGTACGCCATGCTTCACGGAAGTTTTGGCTTAACGCTCCAGGAAATTCGAGACCACAGGTATCTCTCTGACCTGGAGCTGGAGCATACCTGCCAGGTTCCCCGGCAGGTGCTGGAGGGCGCTATGCCGGTCCGTGATGTTCTTGCCTTGGATGGCCTTCCTGAAGGCGCCTCCCTGGCGCATAAAAACTCCGTCTTCCTGGTCCCGTTGGAGGATCTGAAGCTGCTGACGGATGCGGGCAAGGAGGACTTCGCCGCCCTGCTGGACGCGCGGGTGACTGATATCCGGGTCGACGAGGAAACGCCCGAGCTGCTGCTGGAGGGCGTGGAGGCGGCGGAGCTGGATCGGCTCCATGACAAGCTTGAAGCCCATAAACAGGCGGAGCAGGCCATGGGTCCGGCAATAGGATAGGGGGAGCTATGAACAGATTCAACACTCCCCTTGTGGCGGAGGGTCTCATTGCCTACGCCATCGAACGGCAGAACGGATTCGAGCGGCACCAGCAAAAGGGATTTCCCCCTTGGGCGGAGCGGCGGAGGCTCTGGACAGACGCTATCCTCCAGGGTATGGCGAGGCTGGAGGGGGAGCCCCCCGATCCGAAATTGATGGAAAGATATGACCACGAGCTGGGAACGGCCCGCCGGGGGTTTGTTTCCGTGCCCACCTCCCCCCAACTCCAACAAAAGACCGTCCGAAACCTGCGGCGCTTCGTATCCGCATTAGAGTTTGCGGGGGGCGACCGCCGCCGGCAGATCAATGTAGTCTGGAAACTGCTGGACGACATGTCCTCCCACCTGCCCTGGGCCGATACCGGCAACGGCCTTAATCGGACCCGTGACGAGGCGGAGTATGCGCTTTGCCGTATGACTGCCCAGCTGCCTATCCGCTTTACCCGCGTCCTTCTGGGCGGAGACGCCGGACCCCATTGGGTAAGCGGTTTTGTCTCCGGCTCCGTTACGGACGCGGAAGCCGTCAAGCGGACTGCCGTGTACCGGGATGCGCTCCGGCAGTATCCGGAGGTCAAGGCGTGGCCTGCCCTCTGCACCGTCTGCGTGGGGCGGGATATGCCGTCCGCCATTGGAGCGGTCAACGCCTGCGCCTTTGATCTGGAAATCCTGAACCGGATCGGAGACAGGTTCCTCAAAGAACAGGGCGTCCAGCGAGTGTATTCCCGGCAGATGACCATTACTGCGTCGCAAGCAACGACCAATAGCTGGAGGTCGGTACAGTATCCGTTACTCCAGGGAAACCGATCCTTGACAGCTACGGATTTCGATGTTCAGGAGAGAATCGGGGTGGAAGATGATCGGGTCAACTTCTGCCTGGACGTCCTCGCTGATGAGAAAAGCGTATTCGGAAGACAGTTGTCCGGCGAAGCGGAGGACTCCTATGTTCAAGCGTACACGTCCTACATGGTAGACACAGGCCGGGTCGATGATACGCTGGATATTGCGGTGAGGTCGTCCGGCGAGGATGGGTGGTTTTCCTGTATTCTCACGGATGAAGTCAGGGAGTCGTTGCGGCAGAAGCTGGATACCTTCTGTCTGCTGACATATGGAGAGTATCTGCCGGTGCCGCCGGTCCAGAACAATCCCGCCCCACTCCAGATAGGGCCCATCATGTAACGCAGGAGGAAAAACACGATGGAGAAAAACGAAATCACGCTGTCCTTCGACAGCGAGAAGATGGAGGCGCTGGTGTTCTATCTGAAGAAGGAAAACACCAACGTCCAGCACAAAATGGATGAGGCCCTGCGGCTTCTTTACGAGGAGACTGTACCGGAACCGCTGCGGGAGTATCTGGACGCCAAGTCCGCGCCTATCCGTCCCAGGCGTCCGCCACGCCCCAGTCAACCCAAGGCGGAGACGCCCAAACCAGCGCCCGATTCCACAGGCGGCGGAAAGGGGGCTGACGTATGAGCGGCGATGTGCAGTTGGAGCTATGGCTTCACGAATATGAAATGAGCGCGCTCTCCTCTGTGCTGGAGAAGCAGGGTACCACTGTGGAAAAGCGGATGCAGGAGATGCTGATCGGCCTGTATGCGGAGCTGGTGCCCCATGAGGAGCAGCAGGAAATCCGTTCCCGCCTCGATGCGGAGTGTGCCGCGGAACAGACGGCGGAGGAAGCGGCCCGGAAGTACACTGCGTTTTGTGTGCGGGAGAACGATAAAATATCGTTCTATCAGCTGGACAGAACGGAGGATATCCTGGAGGTTGCCAAGTTCCTGCGCCGGTATCTGCGGCAGGGACAGGGGCACGGCACCGCCGCGCTCCAGACGAGTGCCTTCGCCAGAATAGAGCCGGTCACCGCCGAGCGGTATGACCAGCTGCTGGCGCTGCGGATGGAATCCCCCGGCAAAGTCACCGGCGTGTTTGATCTGGACTTTGACCGTCAGGAGGTTTCCTCCGCGGATGCTGCGGAGGGCTGGAATACCTGGTCCATGCAGGACGTCTCCAACGCCATCTACCACGCATACCGAAAGAGCTGTCTCAGACCGGAGCAATATACAGCTCGGTTCCTGGAGAAGCTGGAGAGCAAAGAGCTCACCTCACCGGGTCACCTCTCCGCACGGGATATCTCTTTCGCGGAGGAGATCACCGAGATAGACAGTCTGCTGAATTTCTACATGGAAACCTACTTCGATGTGGACAAAGTGTTCGGCACGTATGTCTGCACCTACGAAAACGACGACGCCCTGAACGTCTATGCCAACTATGATTGCGCTTCCGGGCAGGTCTGCGATGAGCTGGAGGTCGATCTGCACCGGGCGGATGGGCGTGAGGAATCGGTGGAGTACCGGCTCAACGCTGTTGAGAAAGCAACTCTGCTGCGAAAGATGGACGTCTACTGCCTGGAACAGACCGGGATGTCCCTGAAAGATTACATCGCCCAGTTGATGGCGGAGGAGATCATGCCGCCATCCGCCCCATTGATGTGAGTCAAAAACGGCACAAGTTTTTTGTTGCTGCTGCTGAATGGATATCCCGCCGGGGATGTGGCATTGTGTTGCCAGCCCGCAAAAATGATAACAGAAAGGAAATGACGCCATGAAAAACGAAAGCAGAACTCCCCTTACGCTCCTGGAGGCGTGTACCCTGATGGCGCGGGAGGCCGTGTCGCTGCTGGAGGGCGGCGAGGACGCCCTGGACTCCGGCACTGAGCTCCGGGAGGCGCTGGCCCTGCTCCACTCCACACAGGACCTGGGAGACGGCGGCGCGCTCCTTGCGTGGGTTGACCACGAGCTGGAAAGCGCCAGACGCTTCGCCAAGACCGGAGAGCGGACGGAGAGCCTGGTCACGCTGAACACCCCGCTCCCCCTGCCGGACCCCGCCATGCAGCTGGACGCCGTCTGGATGATCCTCCGCGCTGCGGCCCAGGGTTCTCTCTCCGGAGAACAGTGGCAAACCACCCTGAACGCTGTGCGGTCGCTCACGGAAATGGACGGGCTGGAGGATATGGTCCTTTGCACCAACGTGCCCGCCGGCGGATTCCTGACCGCCGGTGCTCTCCAGGACCTGCTGAAGTCCGTCCAGGCGGCGCTCACGCAAAACCAGCAGCCCGCCAGCGCAGAACGGTTGGCTATATGACCGGGCAGGCGAAAAGCGCACCGCCGCAGGACAGCGGCTCCCTCCGCAAGGCCCTTGTACAGATGGCAGCCATTCGCGGCGGGGAGCGATTCCAGGTTATCACCTACAGCGAGGATGACGGCGGGGCGGATGATAAGCTGGACTACGCCTCCGCCGCGGATGCGGCGCGGGCCGCTCAGGACTACGTGCGCGGGAAAGACGGGCTGGCTTATGAAGGCGCCCTCGTCTACGACAGAAAGCAACGAAGCATCGTGCGGCTGTTCGGTTCCTTCCCCGAGTACGCCCGGCCCATCTGCGCACCCCCCGGCCATACAACTCAGGTGTAAATGACCCATACCGACGGAGGACCGCTTCCAGTAAGGAGCGGTCCTCCGCTGTTCCCGCATTGTCCGCCCCGTCAACGCCCCGCCTTGCCGCCGTAGATTATCCATCAGGGCAATACCCACTCCTTCACTGTAAGAGCGCCGTGCGGGGCCTTGGGCGAACAAGCCCGTACCAAACCATGGCGCTCCTGCGCACCGCAAAAGAGCCTGGACGAAAAAGCAGGATAAAGTCCGGGGGTCACAATGACCCCTCGGCCCCTGAACACCGCCCCGCAGAGCGGGTCGGGGACGGATGCGCGGGGGTCTGGTTGCGGCCCCTGGGGTCTGTTCGGGGGTCTGGTTTTCCTCAAAGGCCCGCTGTTGGGCGGTTTTTCGGGGTTCCGTTCGGGGATATGGGCGTAAAAAGGCGGTATTTTGCCCGGTCAGAGCAAGAGGAGGAATTTATGAAAATCAAGCACGATAAGGAAAAGGACTACGCGGACTTCACTGCGGCACAGAACGCCAGCGCCAGCAGACAGGCTATGGTGCGGTTCATAGAAACCTGGAGCGGTATGATGGAGTACGCCATGGAGCACAGCGCCGCCAGCGTGACAGAGACAGCCAGCCTCACTGTGCGGGCTGCCTCCAAGGCCGCCGATATCTCCAAGGACGAGGATGTGCTGGCCGGAGTCGCCGTGCTGCTGGACTGCTGGGCCTATGGCGACGAACTCCGTGAATGGTTCGTGTACCACCCGCCCGAGATTCTGTCAGAGCAACCGGATGCCGCTCCCCAATATGGCTCTCCGGAACTGCGCAACGCAATCCCGAAGCTGGCGGACGCTTACCCGTGCATCCTGAAGGCTGCCCCGGACCTCTTGGAGGTCCAGCAGATGAACACCCAGACTCAGCCGGAGGCGGCAACCCCCGCAATGTCAATGTAAGGAGGACAACAAATGCCCAGAGAAAATCAAGTTCGCCCTGCGGATGTCTCCGGAGACACAGCAGCTCGTGAGGGTTCCGTTCGGGGATATGGGCAAAAAAGGACCTCCCACGCCGATAGGAGGCCCTTTGTCAGTGACTCGATTGGGAGTCCGTTTGAACGGCGGTTTCGATCCGCTGAGCCAGAGCGTCCAGTGACTCCCTCTGGCACAGGCCGCTCTTCCGTTCCTTCTGCCGGAGAACAGCAAGGTCATTCCAAACGCCGGACAGTTCTTTCTCCGTCCACGGCCTGCTCCAGAAGCGGCGCAGGACGGTGGAGGGCGGCTCCTGATTGCTGTCACTGTCGTACAGAAGCGTCAGCTCCCGGTCCCAAATGCTGACGCGCAAGATACAGGGAAGCGCCTCCAGAGCGTCCAGGTTCTCCGGCAGGACGCTTACGATGTTGTCGTGTGCCTCCAGCGCCGTGGACCTGGGGATCGTCCCGCCCTCGTTCATCTGGTAAAACCGCAGGAGCGTGCTGGCGAGGGAAACCTCCGGCCGGGCGGCGATCACGGCGGCCTCAACACGGTAGCCCTTGCCCGTCAGCAGTTCAGCGGTAGACCGCGGAACCTCCACCGTCCGGCCTGTTCCCTCAATCACCAGGTTGCGTGCGGCATCGGAGAGCTCTGCAATCAGGCCCTCCGTCACCGCCGAGGAAAACGCGGAGGTCATGGGAACCGAGTCGGAGCCATACGCGGCGTACAGCTTCCGATAGTTCGGATGATAGCGGCGGTAATCGTCCCCGTTGATGACGGCGGCGTCGCCGTGCATCTGCGACAGCAGCATGGTAGACAGCTCCGTCTTCCCCGCTCCCGGCTGGCCCGCCAGCAGGATGGCAAGAGGATGCTCCTGCCGATGGCTGCAGGACAAGGCAAGGGAAAGCTCCCGCTCCAGGATCACAGACACCGCCGTTTCACTAAACGCTGCAGCTTCACTCCAATCAGGCATTGAGGCCCGCCTCGATGCGGGAGAGGAAGCCCTTGGCAAGGTCGAACTGCCCCTCAATGCGGTCCAGATCCTTTTCCGACGTGGCCAGCAGAATGTCCCTCTTTGCTGTCCACACCAAATCGTACATGACCCGAACCGGGTGGTTCTGTCCTGCCAGGTTTTTTTCCTGCTCATAGTGGAACAGGTTCCCCAAGACGGAAGCTCCCTTCTCTATCAGGACTTCCTGACGGAGTGAAAATTCATATCTGCTCACGCGGCGCACCTCCATACGTGACCGTCAGTTTACTCAATTTCAGTATATGCATCATACCACATTTCCAGCGCCGCCGCAACTACCCAACAGAGAAGAGTTTATTTTTATGGATGAGTGCGCAGGGTGAAACTGCCCCGCAAGAAACCAGGGGGAACAACTCATGTAAATCAAAACGGTATGGAAAATGACTGCGCGGAATTCGCCGCAAGGCAAAACGCAGTCCCCGGCGGGAAGGCGGTCGTACAGTTCATGGAACTGTGGAGCAGCATGATGGAATACTCCGCACGGAAGCTCAGCGGTGCATCCCAGGAACTTTTCAGAGCAGTCCCGAAGCTGGCGGACGCCTACCCTTGTATCCTGGAAACAACTCCAAATCTCCTGGAGGTCCATCAGACGGCATCCTGCAGCCCCCAGGAAAACTCGGTTCCCTTCCCCTCAATGTCAATGTAAAGGAGGTTCCTAGAGCAGTTCTCTGAAATAGCAATAAGAGAAGAGATATGGTAAGATGGTA
>CAIGRU010001046.1_pt1 | contig 16433 bp, 20 predicted proteins | sample 7351341 | NCBI WGS metagenome assembly CAIGRU01
CGGTGGGGGAATGGATGCTGGCGGCGGGAGCGGGCATGTCCCTTGTGATTGAGGGACTCCAGCACTTCCTCAGCCGGGGGCAGGCCGATGTGGACGATTTGTTCTGCAATACCCTGGGGGCCATGCTGGGGTACTGCCTGGTTATGCTTTTCCTCAGGCTGAAAGGGAAGCGGTGGAAATGTGCCGGAGCCTACGCCGCGCTTCCTGTTCTATCCATTGCGGCATTGGCGGGCGTGTTTCTCGCATACCACTTTCAGCCCTATGGCAATTTAGCGGACGCGCCGATCTATGCCGCCAATACCAAGGGGGTGGAGTGGGTGCAGGAGTGTGCTCTGTCCGATGAGCCGGGGCCATCGGGAGTATACTGGGCGGAGCCCTTCACTAGGGAAAGCTGCGACGCCTTTGCGGCGGAGTTCCTTGGACAACTGGGCGTGAAGATCGATTTTGAAAGCCCGGATGTAGATGTGAGCTATTATGACAATATGGTTGTATATACCGACCATACCACGTATGACTTGGTGGTAAATTATAAGGACCGCTCCTATGAGTACATAGATTATCGGGTGGATAGCGCCCTACGCTACAGTGACAAGGGTGGGACGATTACGGAATCCGGACTCCGGGCCGCTTTAAGGACGTTAGGAATTGCTGTGCCTGACACCGCCCGTTTTATTGCATTGGACGAGGAAAAGGGCAAATATGCCTTTCAGGCGGAGAGCGTGGTAGAGGACGGCGTGCTGACGGATGGCGAACTAACTTGCTGGGTAGCCGAGGACGGAGTTCTTTTCAGAGTGGACAACGCCCTCTCTGTCAGCACTCTCCAGGGAGACGCCGCGGTCATCTCTTCCGAGGAGGCATATGACCGGCTCTGTGCAGGCCGGTTCTCATGGAGGGATGTGCCGATGTTTGACATCCTGTCCCCCAAGCGGGTTCGGGTTGTGGCCTGCAATTTGGAATATTTGACCGACAGCAAGGGCTTCCGGCAGCCGGTCTACATGTTCACCCTCTCGGATGACCGGGATGCGGAGCGTGGCGGCAGCGGTTGGAGCACTTTTGTTCCTGCACTGTCTGGAACATGATATAAATAAGGAGCGTTCATATGAAGAAACCGATAGCCGCTGCGGTGATATGTACGTTGTGCGCCATGGTGGCCTCTGGATTCCTGTATGCCGCGATTTTCCAAAAGCGCAGCGAAAAAGACAATATCATTGAATATGTTCAGACGAACCAAGAGGCACTGGACCAGTTTGTAACCGGCCTGATGGCAGATCCGCTAGGGGACACAGCGTATGACGGATGGCAGGTATCCTATTATCCGGCCATTGGAATGGTGGAGTTTATCACGAAAGGGTCCGGCGTCGGCTCATCGACCGCCTATGAGGGCTTTTACTATTCGGATGATGACCGTCCTATTGGGTTCCAGGGCACAGAGACGGGTTTTGTACCGGACGATACCGGCTGGAGCTGGGAAGAGGAAAAGGGAGATAACCGCGAACGCACGGGGAAAATTACAGCGCACTGGTATTGGTTTCAAATGAACTTTTAGAACCGGGTTTTGACCTGAAAAGAAGGTGCTTGTATGGAACACTATAACAAACTAAGCGCGTTAAAATCCTGAAAAAAACTGATGTGGGTTTTAACAGGCTGTTGTGGGGCGTATTGCGCGTTCCTCTTTCTCCAGACACAGTTACAGGAACTGCCGCAGAACGCCGCGATGATGAATGAATGGAACCGCCCTTATTACATCTTATTGATTGGAATGCTGCTACACTCGATTTCCCTGTCGGTTATCTATAAAACTCTGCGTGAAATGGGAGGGAGTACATCATGAAAAACAGGAAAGGCTTTTATCTCTGCGTCCTGGGGCTTTGCGTGACGGCCGTTCCGCTGTTTACGGACGGCGGCAGGATTTGCGGTGTTTTGGGACCCGCACTGGTCCTGTTCGGCGTGCTGTGGAATGGGCTGCGGCAATCGAAAGCAAAGGACGAGAGAAAACCGTTGAGTAAAATGAAAGTGATTCAGCTGTGCTGTCTGGCGGCGAGTCTGCTGGTAATAGTGATCTCCGCTTATCTGCAATTGGACCCGGTGACGCTGCGGACGAGAGCGCGGCCGATTTCCATGGGGCTGACGATGATCGCGGTCTTCCTTCCGGAAATGATGAAAGAGACTCCGGACGACGCGACCTGACGAGATGCCCGCAGGCCGGTTCCCCATATTCCCTGTTATAACGGACAGCCGAATGAATGCGGCGGAGGTGTTCCTGTGAAGCGCGATACGATTGACCCCGGATTATTGAGACTGTTGGTGTGTGTGCCCTTTATCCTTTTAAGCATCGTATTGATTGCCTTTCAAGCTGGGGAGGAAGACAGTAAAACACTTAGACCCACCCAGATACCCTCCGTTGAGGTAAAGGGAACGACTTATGTGATTACCAGCGTATTTGAGGGGGTCTCGGAATGCCCGGAGGGCTTTGCCTATGCCGGAGAAATCGCGGTGTCTGGCTCCGATACTCTCAAACCTTACTATATCAATCCAGATCGCCCGGAGTGGGTTTACATTTACCAGGAGTGCCGAGGCCAGCAGACCCAGGAACCCTATATGGGCTATGTCCGCTATGTAGAGGAGGTCCTTCGATGGGTTACGCTGCTTCGGTATCAGGGGGAAGTCTATATCTTTTTGAACGACACCTATTATCTGCCCTATCAGACAGAGGTGGCCCCATCCGATCAGGCCCGGTATGACGCCGTTCCTTACGACAGTGTCCTTCAGGAATTGCCGGAGGGATTTCAGCCGGTGGGGGAAACCGTGTTTGACGGAGATGATTTGGTGCCCACCTCGGAATTTGGATGCAACAGACTTCCGGGACAGCAGGTGCTGGTCGATCCGAAAGAGCCGGATATTCTGCTGTTGCGGAACTATTCGAGCGGGCTGGAGGGGCCGGAATATTGGGTTTTTGTTCGGTTCCAAGACGAGAAGCCCAAAGCTCTGGAATGGGAGGCACCAGGCGAAACCGTTTTGCTTTCCGACCTGATTTCCTCTGGTGTGTCAAGCGTCAAGGTGAACGGCCAGGGGGAAACGGTGGAGCTGAATGAATCAGAACTGGCGGAGTTCTTTGAAATCGTGAAGGGAATTGAATACCGCATCGCCGGTGAGGAAGAAAAAGATTTGATGGCCGCCCCGGGCGCGGCGACGGTCACTATAACGGTTCAATACTCGGACGGCGAAAGCGAACAATTCATGTTGCCGTATTGTCTGCATGAGGATACGATGTACATTGCCCCCGCGCAATCCATTGTACCGTTTTCGCGCTACCTCATCGGAAGTCCTGTTTGGGTTTCCTGATATAGTGGGTTTTTGAAGTGCGGCGCGGGTGCGGAAAGCGGGCGGATGAATTTACCTGGAGGGATTATAATGGGAGACAGTAAGCGCTGGAGCGCCGCGGATTTCGCGGCGGTGGCCTGGGTGGCCCTGCATGTCTACGCCAGTGTTCAGTCGTTTCGGCACGGGCTCTATCAGACGTACACCGACCGGACCTGGGTCCTGCTGACAATCTGGCTTCTGGGCCTGCTGGCCTTGGATGCGTGGCTTTCCGCCGGAAGGCCGGGGCTGCTTCGCTTTGCGAAATGGTACTGGGCCTTCAGCGCCGCGCTGGCGGCGGGAGCGCTTTTCACGGTCTTGCTGGATTTGACCCTAGACTGGGCCTTGGTAATCGGCGTGCTTTGCTCTCTCGTGACGCCGCTGAATCAGCTTCTGGCCTTCGCCTGGCTGCTGTTTGACGAGTGGGCGGGGCTGCGGGGAAGCGCTCGGTTTGGCGTCGTGTGGTCGGCGATCCTGCTGTTCTGCCTCGTCCATTTCCTGTACTTCGCTTGGCTCCACCACCGTGCCGAAAGGAAACATAACCGATGAAAAAAGGACTCTACGCTTCTCTTCTCTGCGCCCTTCTCCTGTCCGTACCGCTCACCGGCTGCGTCCAGCCGACAATTGAACCCGTTGGCGGGTCTACGGAAACCAGGCCCACCCCGCAAGAATTAACGGGTCCCCAGGCGGAGAACGTTCTGGCGGCCTATGACGAGGCGGCGCGGCTCTACGACTGGTTCGACCTGGCCCCCATGCCTCTGGGTGAGTCTGATTCCGTGAGAGAGGACGAAAACACGTATTTTCGGGTGCAGGACGAAACCATTACCAGCACAAAAGAACTGCGCTCCCGGCTGGAGCGTGTGTTTACCTCAGAGCTGGCGGAAGAGATTTTCAACAAGGTCCCGGATCAGTACCGGGATTTTAATGGAAAATTGTACGCAATCTCTGGCGGAAGGGGCACAAATATCTATCTTCTGGACAAGACGGTTCAGGCGGAGCGGCTCAGCGAGGACCGCTGGGAAGTGACGTTGACGTTCTGGGCGGATTACGAGGATGCCAGAATGGTGCCGGAACCGGAGACCGGCGTTTCCGCCTCCTATCCAACGGCGGTAACCGGGTACTCCACAACGAGTATCTATTATGAGCGCACGCCGGAGGGCTGGCGATTTACCAGCTTCTGTCCCACAGACAATTTGGATTTGGACGCGGAGACCGTATGTTCTTCTGACTATTATGAGGGCTTCGGGGCGGATTGCTCCGACTGGGAGCTGATCTGCTACCTCATCCACGCCGACGGTGCCTTTGCGGAGGGGGCTTTTTACCGGCTGTACCAGCGATTCCTGGAGCGGCCGAACGACATTCTCTCTTGCTTGGCGCTGTTGGACAGCTCTCCCTATGCGGCAGCCTATCCGCACATTGACAGCCTGATTGCCGATCCCGGTTACCAAGCCGCTTACGAGGATGAGGAGGGGAGGCTTGCGTTTGAGGAGGCGCTCAAGCGCTGTATTCCCGCCAACGAGGCGGAAGAGATTGTCCTGAAAAAAATCCGGGGCGCCTATACCTCCCTTCGACGGGAGGAACAGGCTTGGACGGATCTTCAGAATCTGCGCTTTTCCTTCACCGTTCCCAATACCGCCGTGTTTACCCTGGGGCCCCAGGAGGGGGTGTTCCCCTGGGGGCTGGCGCTGGACGCGGAGCCGGTCCTCGTCTCTCCCGCTATGGACGGCTTTGGCCCCTGTTATGAGGCGACGCTGGATGCCGTGACATTGGAGTACACCGTTAACCCTGACGATGGAACGGAAGTGCTTTATAAAATGACGACCAACGATCCCCATGTTTCCACCGACAGCGGCATTTCTGTGGGGGACGCCTTGGAACAGGTAAAGGAGCGATATCCCGACTGCGTACCGCTCGACGCCTATCCGGATTCCGGCGTTGTGTACGTTTGGGAGCCGGGAGGCCCTGCTTACTGCAAGCATATCGCCTTTTTTACACAGGACGACGTCGTAACAGGTATTGAAATTGAGAACCTGATGGATGGGCAGCTGCTGGAATGACTGCCTCTAAGAACGAGAGAGCTCATGGAACTGTGAAAACCGGGAGGTGCCTTCTGTGAAGAAAAGACTAGATATGAAAAGACTAGACTGTGCTTTGAATGCAGCAATCGCTTCCGATATTACGTTTCTTTTGGGACGTACCGTATCTATATTTCGGGATTTTAAGGCACATCCGGGACTCTATGAGAAGCTGGGAATCCCATGGTATAAGGATGTTTTGGTCATTGCCGAGTATACCATTATTATTTTGTTCGTAACTCTTGCGATCAAGCTGGTTGTCCGAATCAAAATGAAGCGGCAATGACGGCTTGCGCCTTCTTCCAATCCAGATTGCCTTATGAAAAAGCAGGAGGTGAGTCCCTTTGGAGCAATCAAAAGGCATGAAGCATCTTTTTTGGATACTTGGCGGGCTTTTCATCTCTGGGTTATTGCTGTGGACACTCGGCATCTTTGGGACAGATCGAGTCAGTACGGTAGATCAACCCACCATGGAAACATTCCCCGTTCCAGCAGACCAGACCGAACTAGAGACCGTTGTGAAGAAGACGGATGTTTCCAAGCCCGGCACCTCCATATCGGCTGAAGAGGATGAGGCCCGACGATTGGCCTATGGGAAAGCGTTATGGAATATGTACCAGTTAGGAGTTCTCCCGGACGGCTCAGAATTGGAGTGTGCGACGAACCAGTGGCCCGTTGAGGGAAATCGGTTCGCTCTCTGTGATCTGGACGGTGATGGGGCTGAGGAGTTGATTATATGTTGGGATCAAGCCCGCATAGCTGGAATGCGGTGCTTGGTCTATACCTATGACTACCCCCGTGGGGAACTTCGGCAGGTTCTTTCGGCATTTCCCAGTATGACCTTTTATGAAAACGGAACAGCCCTAGCGTACTGGTCTCACAACTCCGGCTGGGCTGGGCAGTTCTGGCCCTTTACACTTTATCAGTACAGCCAGGAAAGTGGCGTATATGAGCAGATGGGAAGTGTGGATGCTTGGGACTTCTCTTTCACCGAAAAGAATGAAACCGTCGCCGCTGTTTTCCCCAGAGAGGTAGATGCTGATGGGGACGGGCTGATCTATTACCTCTTCACTGGTGAGTGGTACGACAACTCCTATTTTCCGCAAAGTGGTAGTCCCTTCCAAATTTGGGGCACCGACCCTATGGATGGTACGGAGCTAGAGGACTGGTTAAGTTCCTATACTAGTGGGGCTGAAGTGCTTCATATTTCCTATCAGCATTTGGTGGAGGAGAACATCGCCTTCCTGGGATATCCCGAGCCAGAGGGGTCTTATCTTGAGTCTTCGGAGTGATACGTTAGAACATTCAAAGTTTATGACTAGGCCAGGTTGAAAAGGCCAGATATGAAAAGACTAGATTCTGCTTTGAACACGTCAATCGCTTCCGATATTACGTTTCTTTTGAGATGTACCGTATCTATATTTCGGGATTTCAAAGAGCATCCAGGACTCTATGAGAAGCTGGGAATCCCATGGTATAAGGACATTTTGATCATTGCCGAGAATCCCATTATTATTTTGTTCGTAACTCTTGCGATCAAGCTGGTTGTCCGAATCAAGATGAAACGGCAATGACGGCTTGCGCCTTCTTCCAATCCAAATTATTTTTGAATAAGCAAGAGGTGAGTTTCTTTGAAACGCTTAAAAGAGTGGATGAAGCTGCACATCGTACTGGTGATCATTCTGCTGTGCAGTGCTGTGCCGCTATGTCGGATGGTTTTTCAAGAGGGTCGAAATATAAGAGGCGTAGTCGTGGAAATTCAAACCAGAGAGGACGGGACCTTGGCCTCTTTTGTTCTGGAACAAGATGGAAAAAGAACAGGCGTTATAATGACGGAGAATACACGCGTCTGGCCCAGAGAGCGAGTTCTTGGCCAGACCTATGAAAAAACGTGCCAGGTGTTCCAAGAAGAACTTCGGGATGCAGAGGTCACCGCATGGTGCGTTCCCTTCCGGATGAAGCTGGAGACAGCGGAAGGGCGTATTACTGCCTACCGGGCAAAGTCTGCGAATATCATTGGCAGCTTGAAGCGGAATGCCCTGACACTCCAGGACGGAACGGCGGTGGATATCCTCTCCAGCGATCCAGGGTTCCACTGGATTTATCGCTTGCAGGACGGAACGGAGATGCTGTGGGTCAGAGCGCCCAACGATGATCCGGTGAGCGGCATTGCGGATGGAGACGAGGCGTTTGGAACACTGAGTGAAAAGGCCCGAAAGAAGATTCTCGCCTATTATGCGGAACAGAAGCCGCTCTACGACGAGCGGGAGGAGCTGGAGAAGTGCTACGCAGAATGGCGGGAGCTGGGGGAGGAGTTCAGCCCGGGGTATATCCAGCAGAATGTCTTGCTCACGGCGTATAACAGGCAGGTCCTATACTTCAAGTCCCTCGCGGAGTTGCCGGGCGGAGAGTGCGCCGACATTAGTTTGGGTACGGCGTTTGACCGGGAGTCGGGGGAAAAGCTGGACAACTGGAAGGTCTTCACCGTGCCGGAGGAAGAAGTTTGCCGCCGCCTGGCAGAATGGGTCTACGACGAATCCCTCTGGGCAGAGATGGCGGAGGTCTTGAAGCCGGAATGGATTGTTGTTTCCGAAGAAGGGTTGACCGTGCAATTTCCTGCCGGGACGTTGCCTAAATATTGGGATCAGGCATATCGCATCTGGGTGGGTCCCGAAAAAGTGACAGAGGCAGAGCTCCTCCAGCCCTGGGCGATTCCGTATAATTGGTAAATTTGTGAGATTAAGTTCTATTACGGTCATGACCAAGGAAGAATATGAGAAAACTATGAAGGAAGAACGAATATGAAAAGAATCCTGTTAATCTTACTTAGCCTGATTATGCTTATTCTATACATATTTACTATACCTGCGTTTGCGCTTGATAGGCAATCAAAAATTATTTCTGGAGGAGCTAGAGAAGCAACCGAAGAACAAATGGCTGGGGTTGAAGAAAAAGTTCACACCGCACAGCGACCAAGAAGCATTTACATCTATGAAAGCGAACACCTCGGATTTTCCGTCACGATTTCCGGCATTGGACAGGACGAGATCATAGCTGAGGAAACCGATACCTGTGTGAACTTCTGCCACGCTCCATCCCGCGAGAAATACGGCGGAGAGGTTGGCTCCATTGAAGTTGTTTCCCCACGGTCCGATTTCTTCTCCAGGCACTACGATGATATGGCATACCAAATCATCGCAATGGGGGAGAACCAGGTGTTTTTATGGAGGAACCGGGGAGGAGGCGCTTACACCGGCGGGGAATTTTTAGATTCATTCAGACGTGTATCCGTTGCCTTTTCCATGGAGAATTTGCGAAAGGGCCTGGTTCCAGCTCAGCCGGATGCATGGCCGACGCTCCAAACAACGAGACATCTGGCGTACCTGCCTGTAAATGATAAATTCGCGCGTCCTGATGCACCCCTGACACGCGGCGACTTGGCGCAGATGCTATATGTCCTGTTGGATGCTGGCAATAAGTCCGACAGCCACCAATCCCTGTTCTCAGATATGGCAGGAAAAGATTGTGCCCGGGCCGTTGCGTATCTTGCGAGCTATGGTATTCTCACCGGCTATGCGGACGGAACGTTCCGCCCGGAGGCGCCTGTCAGCAGGGCCGCATTTGCGGTTTTGCTGCACCGCTGCCAGTTTGTGGCGCCTGTGGGGCGGTACGGGGAAGAATTTGAGTTTGCGGATGTTCCCGCTGGCCACTGGGCAGAAAAATATATTTACAGTGCGAGAATTCTTGGATGGATGCATGGAAGTTCTGATGGGCTGTTCCGCCCGGAACAGGAAATCACCTATGCGGAGGCTGTTACAGCTATCAACCGAATGCTTGGACGGGATGAATCTGTGACAGAGCCGCTTTCTGTCAGCAATCCCTTTTCGGATTTAGCTGAGAGTCACTGGGCCTATATGAATGTCCTGGAAGCGGCAGGTGAGCTGAAAGACCATTTGTCTCTTCCTGGGACGCAGGAAACTTCAGTACCTGAAAACACCAGCGCATACTATTTCAACAGCGCGACTGATGGCTGGGCGGTTTCTAAGGTTCAGCTTTTCCATACCACAGATGGCGGGAAAAACTGGGACAAGGTTGGAACGCCGTTTACATTTACCGTTTCCGGACTGTTTTTCTTCAGTGACCAGGAGGGTGTGCTTCTGGGAAAAAACGAAGAGACCTCCTGCATCCTGTTGAAAACATCTGACGGCGGAGAGACTTGGAACGATTTGCTGGCAGACCCGGCCACGCAGGCCGATTATCTGCCTGTGGCGCAGTTTCCCACAGAGAAAAGCCTGATGGAAAGCATTGTTTCGGCTGAACTCCGCCCGGCCAGCGAGATTGCCGCCTATCTGACCATTCGATACTGTCCCTATGAGAGTATTCATATGTACGATTTTGAAGCGACAAGACAAGCGGTGATTACTGCTGGAAAATAGTTGTTATATCGTTGAAATCGGCGGTTCAACACCTTTAGACAATGCCTGGGTACGAGGCAACTGTGACTTTTTATGCGAAAGGGTCTGCGTAGGGCGTGAACGATAAAACAAATAGCAGTGTTACCGCAAAATAATTTGAAGGAGAAAACAGATGGGACGAACTTCAATGCGAATGCTGAAAAAGGTCGGTACAAGCATGGCCGCGGCCATCATTCTGGTGGTCCTGGCGACAATAATTGGAGCGACTGGCACATAAGCGGGGGGACGCCAAAACTATCCGGGCAATGGGGGATATGACCTGACAAAATACTCCGCCTGTATAGTAAATGGTTCAATAGAGGCAGAAAACCCTACAATTCTTGACCATGATTTCAAAACCAATTCAACAGAAATACGATTGACTAACAATGGGGCTGAGGCAATTACCGCGTATTTGTATGATGACGCAAATACCAGCGGTGATTATTCGACAATATTTGAACTGATGCCAAACGAATCAGATGTATTTTCAATGCTTACTGCCGCCACAACATATCGAGTTGGAATAGAATCTGATTGTGGGGAATACACATTGGCGATTTCAGACTAAAATTTTATATTTTGGAAGGCGTTTGCCGGACACCATCTGCGTGGAGCCTCAAAAAGTGGTGGGGCGGAGCTCCTTCAGACTTGGACGATTCCTTACAATTTATAGATTTCACCGTGTGTATTCTATGATATGTGTCACGACAGCTGATCGGAGGAGCATATGACTTGTCCATATTGTAATAACAAATTGGCATCGGGGTCCATCCAAAGCCGTGGGACAATCCGATGGTTTCCTGACAAAACAAAAAGAATCGAATGGCATCCGTGGGTTTCACCAAAGGACGGAGTTACGGTTGGCCCATGCGGGGTGGGTCCATTTGGCTATGCTTTGGAACCGGCGTTTTATTGCCCAAAATGCCAGACGGTCATTATTAAGAAAGAATAGGGGGAGCTATGAAAAGGACAATAATTTCCCTGCTGTGCTTGGCGGCCCTACTATGCGCCGCCCTCTACTTCCATTACAGGAACCCGGCGGGAGAACTTCCGGCAGGCGATGATTGCGGCCTCTCTCTAGCTAAGCCCGTCCTCTGCCTCTACCCGGAGACGGAAGCCAAGGTTTCCGTCTGTTTGGACTTGGATGGAGAACTGACCTGTACCTACCCCGTCTATGACGGCGGCTGGGTCGTTACCGCTCAGCCGGACGGCACCTTGACGGATGCGATGGGTCAAACTTACAATTATCTCTACTGGGAAGGCATCACCCAAACGGAGTGCGACTTCTCCCAGGGCTTCTGTGTTCCCGGCGAGGACACCGCCACCTTTTTGGAGAACGCCCTCACCCAACTGGGCCTCACCCGTCGGGAGGCCAACGAGTTCATCGTCTATTGGCTCCCACGGATGGAGGCGAATCCCTATAATCTGATTTCCTTCCAGTCCGCCGCCTACACAGGCCGTGCCCGCCTGACCATCTCCCCGGAGCCGGACAGCCTTCTCCGGGTCTTCATGGCCTGGAAGCCGCTGGAGGCTCCCGCGGACATCCCGCCTCAGAATCTCCCCGCTTTTGAGCGCACCGGCTTTGCCGTTGTAGAGTGGGGTGGCGCCGAGATTGATTCTGGAAAAATATCATAGGCTGACACAGGAGAAATATGCCCATGACGCTGTATGAGAAATTCAAAAACCTGCATATAGACTTTTCTTCGCTCGGCCTGGAGCAAGGAGGCAGCCGCAGTGATTGCTTCTGCACGCCCAAAGGAGCCAAGGTGATCGGCTGGGAGGGAGTGGACGGCATCCACTATTGCTTCGTGAAGGGCTTCGGAGAGGTGGTGTTTGCCGTTAACCCTTCCAATCTTCCGGGAGACTATGTTCACCCGCTGGCCCGGAGCTTTGAGGACTTTCTTCGTCTGCTTCTGGCCTGCAAGGGCCTGGCGGCGGTGGAACAGGCCCACTTGTGGGACCGGGAGAAATTTGACGCCTTCCTGCGGGAGGACGGCCCGCCCTCGCTGGAGCGGCAAGCCGCTTTGGAAGGCCTGCGGGATGGCCTGGGGCTCACGCCCATGGAAGACTCTTATGGGTATATCCGGAAGGTACAAGCGTCTTTTGACTACGGGAAAATACCCTTCCGGAAGGAATACTATGATTGTGTGCCCGAAGCCCTGAAAAGACCAGAGCGTCCAGAGTGGAGGGTGTACTTTGGCAGCGGCTTCGGCGGTCAGCATAGAGGGTGCGACAAGCCGGGGAGGGAAATTCCTATAGGAAAAACCTTTTCCTGGTGTGGGAAAGTGTGGCATGTCCTGGCAGTGTATATCTGCGGAAAGGGGCTGGTGGTGGATCTCTGTATGGAGGTTGAGCCCGAGGAGATCCGGGCCTATGCGGAGAACTGGAGGCCGTGGATCGAGGGGAAGAGGGAGTTCACTCCAGAGGAAGAAGAGCGTCAGGAAGCTGAAAATCCCTTGTCTATAGACTACAACCCCAAGTTGACGGTAAACGGTCGGAAACTGCGCCTTCGGAGAGGATACGGTCTTCTCTGGGTGCCGGCGTCCGGATGTCCGGAGGGAATGGAGGCAGATTTGAAGGAACCGGGAAGCCTCCGGCTGGTGGAACGGTACGGCCTGAACCCCGAGCGGGGATGGTCGTTTTGGAGGGATTCCTTTCCTTGGTCCACAAAAACAAAACCCGAGGTAAAAACCCTCTCGCTGTTTCTGGAGGCGGACCCGGTTTCCATCCCCGGCCCCCGGTTCACCGTGTCCGGGCCGGGGGACCACGTGCCCTTTACGCACCCTGCCACAGGAGAGGTCCATACCCTTCTGGTCACGGAGTACGAGGCGCAGGAGCTCGATACCAGACGCTTTCCGGACAGCGGTCAGTGGGAGTATCCGGCCCACTGCACAGCCATGTCCTATGTGGTGGAGCCGGAGCCGCCCAGAGAATCACTGACGGTGCGGGACCGCGGACAGGGGGATCGCCCCCGACGACAGTCTGACCAGGCCGGGGCGGCATCCACGCGCGGCGTAAGCGTTACCGGCGGCGTAGGCGTCATCGGCGGCGCGGACGGGCCTGTGGCGATTATGCTGACCGGCAGTAAACGCGGACAGTCCCGGACGGCCTGTTCCGGCCTGTACTTTGAGCCGCCGAAGCAAATCGAGTGGCGGATGGTGTTCCGTCAAAAGCCGGTTGAGGATATCGAGGTTGATCTGCTTCTTCCGCGGGGCTGAGAACAGGTCAAGTTACTGTAATAGGAGGATCAAGATGACCATTGTAAGTATTGTTTATATCTTTCTCGCCGCTATTTTTACAGTGTGTTTAGTAAACGCGCTGTTCCCCAAATGGTGCTGGAAAATCTTTGAAAGCTGGAAAGCATCGAAGGAACCCTCCAAGACATATTTCTTGCGTCAACGGTTAGAAGGAATTGCTGGGATGATAATTATCGCCGCTCTTGTGCTGACACCGAAATTGATTGCTTATTTTCACAAGTAGCATGGGCCTAGGCCCGTGATTGGAAGAGCCGCTGATAAAGCGAGACTTAGGAGGAGCAAAACGTGAGCAGGAAACAATTTGCAGCGATATGTATTCTTTTAGTTGTCATTATCGTGTTGCTGATGGTCATAATCTGCCAAATAGAACAATTTCATACTGACTTTTTGAATACTAGCAATTTTCTGGCGGATCTTTTGCATGTGCTGACTGGCAAGGTTAATTCTTTGGTACCTTGAGATCCGGTTTGTAGAGTGATTTCCTGCCAAAGATAACTACCCGACCAATCACATCAGATAATCGCTCAGATAAATCGAAGTCGGATTTCATGGATTATAGTAGCAATTGAATTTTGGGCTACCGAAGCAAATCGAGTGTCGGATGGGGTTCCGTCAAAAGCCGGTTGAGGACATCGAGGTTGATCTGTCTCTGCCACAAAACGGATAAAAGGGATTGCTTATGAAGAAAATCGCAGTGCTGTATATACTTTTGCTGACAAGCTGCTGGTGCCTCTTCACGCTGACAAAAGATATTGGTGAAGGATCTGTTATCTCATATGGCCAAACGCACCATGATCCTTGGAAAACACTGTCCTATTCCATGCCTGTTGAAATGTCGGTTTTCGCTGATATAGACTCTATCCCATGGGAAATAAAAGACCAGCTTACCTTGAATTGGTTTTATGAGAATTTCAACAATTTAGAAATATCGTATGAGGAGGGGGCTTCTCGGGATGGACGGGCGGCCTTTTCAGATGAACGATCCTTATATGTGCTGATTGCGTGTGAAGATGGAAACGGCTTCTCACTAATGGTAAATCCAGAAGGCAAACTGCTGATATCGGAAAATACGACGATTTCGTCAGAAAACATAGAAACCCCGCCCGCGGGCATTTACTCAATTGAGTCGGAGTTCGATTTTGAAGCCTTTTGGGATATAAGCCGAAAACAGAGCGTTTCATGACGGGAGAATCTATGTTAGGTTTAGCGAGGTAGTCTATCATGGGTGAAATGTGGATGGGGATTTGGATTTTTACTTTGATTGGTTTGTTTATCATTGCCGTAGCAATCTACGACTGCTTCGATAGGAAAAAACGCAATCAGGAAATAAAACTGTGGAAATACCTTTTGACTGCTATGATTGGATTGGTTTTGATGTCTCCGGTATTATCTGGAATTGTTCTGCGGTTTCTGGGTTTGCCCCTCTAAAAAGGCAGAAAAAAGAGATTGGCATTTATGAGAAAGTCGTGAGATAGGGGAGAGTAGCAGATGAAAAAAGTGGTAGCAGCAATGGCGGTAATGTTTGTCGTCCTGGTGCCTTTAGTCGGGTTGTGGGGAATCTTACTCAAACGATCCTGGTCGGTGGTCCAGAACAAAGCTTTATTTACCCCATCAATATAGGGTTAATTCTCGTAGCAGGACTAATTGTCGGGAGTGCAGTGGTTTCTTACGAAGAAATCAAAAACTTCGGGAAGAAATAAAAAATATCAACGAAAAACAGCAAAACGATGAACAAGAAGGACAGTAAAAAGCAGTTTTATAAAACAAGTTGATGCAGCAGTCGTTATATGCTATAATCAGCTTGTTGAATCGGAATTCGCAGAGGAGGGTACGTTTTGGATAAGAAAACGACGAAAAAGCGAATCGACCCAATATATGCTTTAACCCTTATTTTCATTGCATTGAAGTTGATAGGGCTGATTTCGTGGCCATGGTTGTGGGTTCTAAGTCCTGTTTGGCTTTTTTACCTGCTTTTTGTTGTCACTTGTTCCGCAATTCTCATTGGCGGCAGAATTGTAAAGGGAAGGTGGTAAATTCAGCTGGAGGCAGCGATCTTTGAGGTGCGGTCCTATGAACAAAAACTATTATCTTCTGACCAATCTGCTGACGGAGGAAGAGACCAAGATCATCACCAGCATTATCCGGCACATTGAGAACGACGAGCGGCGGATCGGCGTCCAGCAGATTGCGAATGAGAACTATGTCTCACCAACTTACATTATAAAGATGTGCAAGCGCCTGGGCTTTGAGGGCTACAGCGAGCTGTACTATCACCTGCAGCAGACCGCAAACGCAAATGAGCGTGCCAGCGGAGCGGCGCTCCAGGAGCTGATTGATAATTACGATGAAGAGAAGGGCCGACAATTTTGTGAGCTCCTCCGTCGGTTTCAAAACCAGAAGCTCTTTGCCGATGGAAGCGGGTTTTCCGAGCTGGTTGCGGATTACATCGTGCAGAGGCTGGCCGTCTGCGGCTTTATGGTGTTCAACCGGGTCCATTTTTACGACTTCATGATTTTCCATGAGGAACACAAAGGCGCCGCCACCAATATTGAACCGTCTTTGCTGATTGCGATTTCCCAGAGCGGAGAAGCGGTGCCTATTTTGAATGACGTGCGCGCGGCGAAGGAGCGGGGATTCAAAATCATTTGCTTCACGAAAAGGGAGGATTCCACCCTGGCCGCCCTGTCCGATCTGGTCTTTATTGTCGAGGGATCGAAGCAGACGCTGGTAGGGGGAATGCCGAATCCCTTCTTTGGCCGGGTGATCCTGGCGTTTGAAGAGCTGGTCGGGTACTACTTTCAAAGCCGGAAGCCGCTCGAACAGGAACCACTGCAAAATTAGGAAAAATAAAACGAAAACGGGAAAAAATTTTCACAAGCCGTGTGCTATACTTGAATGGAAAGTATAGCACACGGTTTTTCATAGGTATGGAATACTCTCCTTTTCCTGTGTTAATGGGCAAATGCCCTTAGCAAATAATCCAAAATTATTAGGAGGTAAGAACATGAAAAGAGCTCTTGCAATGGCGCTGGCCATGATTTTGTGCCTTGGCCTGCTGGCGGGCTGCGGCGGCCAGAAGGATCCCGAGCCCACCCCGGCCGCCAATCCTGGCACTGAGACCACCGATCCCGGCACCGAGAAGAAGCCCCTGAACATCATGATGTACGTCATTCAGTCTCTGGGCACCCTGTCCTGTGAGGATCTGATCTATGACAAGCTGGTTCAGTTCTGCGACGAAACCGGCTCTACCCTGAACACCTACGAGTGCAACAGCGACGAGACCAAGC
>CAIGRU010001058.1_pt1 | contig 16200 bp, 13 predicted proteins | sample 7351341 | NCBI WGS metagenome assembly CAIGRU01
AGAACGGCAGCACCGCCTGCCACAGCCCCCGGCTCATGCTGCGCGGCGAGAGCACCCGGTTGGACGCCTGGGCCGACTCCACCAGGTTCGTCCAGGTCAGCTCGGCGCCCTTGGGCTTGCCCGTGGTGCCCGAGGTGAACATGATGAGGGCCCGGTGGTCGGGGTCGAAGGTGTGCCCGGCCCGTTCCGCGAAGTGGATAGCGTCCTCCACCACGCCGCCCAAGGAGTCGTCCACCCGCCCCGCCCGCACGTCGCCGCGCAGAAGCGAGTTGCACACCTGCTCGAACAGCCGCGGCTCGCTTTCCGCATCCACCCGATAGGCGATGCGCACGCCGCAGCGCTCCAGCTCCAGCAGGCGCATAAGTTTCTCGGCGTCGGTCAGGCGGTGGTTCAGGGCCACCAGGCCGAACCCGCCGTAGCCGGCCGCCAGGGCCAGCACCACGTACAGCGGGCAGTTCGGCAGGTCCACCGACACCATGTCGCCGGGGAACACGCCCTTGTCGCGCAGCCGTCGGGCCAGCTGAGCCGCCAGCAGCCGCGTCTGGCGATAGGTGAACGTCATCTCCTCCCCCGCGCGATTCACGAAGGAGAAGAACACCGCGTCGGGCCGCGCCTGGGCCGTGCTTTCGAAGATATCTATCATGGAGGCAGGAAGATCCTACGGGAACTTCGGGAACTGGGTGAAGTCGGGGGCCCGCTTCTCCTTGAAGGCGTCGCGGCCTTCCTTGGCCTCGTCGGTGGTGTAGTACAGAAGCGTGGCGTCGCCGGCCAGCTGCTGGATGCCCGCCAGGCCGTCGGTGGCGGCGTTGAACGAGGCTTTCATGAAGCGCAGCGCGGTCGGCGAGAACTGCATCATCTCCGCCGCCCAGTCCATGCACTCGCGCTCCAGGTCGTCGAAGGGCACCACCTTGTTCACGAGGCCCATCTCCAGCGCCTCGGCGGCCGTGTACTGGCGGCAGAGGTACCAAATTTCGCGGGCCTTCTTCTGGCCCACGATGGCGGCCAAATACCCCGCGCCGTAGCCGGCATCGAAGGAGCCCACCTTGGGGCCGGTCTGGCCGAACTTCGCCGTGTCGGCCGCAATGGTGAGGTCGCACAGGATGGAGAGCACGTGCCCGCCGCCGATGGCGTAGCCGTTCACCATGGCGATGACGGGCTTGGGCACCACGCGGATGAGCCGCTGCAGGTCGAGCACGTTCAGGCGCGGGATAGAATCCTCGCCCACGTAGCCGCCGTTGCCGCGAATCTTCTGGTCGCCGCCGGAGCAGAACGCCTCGTCCTCGTGGGCACCGCCGTGGTTCACCCCCGTGAGCAGAATGACGCCCACGGTCGCGTCGTCACGGGCCTCGGAGAAGGCGTCGTACATCTCCATGACCGTGCGCGGCGTGAACGCGTTGCGCCGCTCCGGCCGGTTGATGGAGATCTTCGCCACGCCGTCGCACAGCTCGTAGCGAATCTCCTGGTACTCCTTGCCGACCTTCCAATCGTAGTCGCTCAAATTCCCGTCCTTCCCCATGAAGGCCGCGCCCCACAGCCAACGCGCGGGCCTTCCAAACGCCCGTGCGCCCGAGGGCACAGCGCACAATTCTCTAACCAGCCATAATACCGCAGATACCGCCATCGGCCAGGAGAAATCCGAAGCAGTTTCGAGAACAAACCGAAAAGGAAAGGGGACGGCTCCTCGGTCGTCCCCTTGTGCAGCTCAGCCCAACGGAATGCGGGACAGCATGCCCGGCAGAGTGTCCCACTTGGGACAGCATGCCCGGCACGCTGTCCCATTCGGGGCGATGCGCCGTCTGCCCTTACAGCCCCTCGCTCTCGAAGCGCTTCTTCAGGGCCTCCTGGTGGATGGCGTGCTGGAGGGCCACCTCGCGGCTGACGGTGCCGTCCTTCACGAGGCGATAGAGGCTCTGGTCCATGGTGCGCATGCCGGCGCCGGCCGAGCTGGCGATGACCGAGTCGATCTGGTGGGTCTTCTCCTCGCGGATGAGGTTGCGGATGGCCGGGGTGGCGGTCATGATCTCGAAGACGGGCACGATACCGCCGTCCACCGTGGGCACCAGCTGCTGGCTCACCACGGCTTGCAGCACGAGGGACAGTTGCATGCGAATCTGGCGCTGCTGGTTGGCGGGGAAGGCGTCGATGATGCGGTCGATGGTGGAGGCCGCGCCCGTGGTGTGCAGGGTGGAGAACAACAGCTGGGCCATTTCCGCGGCGGTCATGGCGGTGCCGATGGTCTCCTGGTCGCGCATCTCGCCGAGCAAGATCACGTCGGGGCTCTCGCGCATGGCGGAACGCAGGGCCTCGGCGTAGGTGGCCACGTCCGAGGGAATCTCGCGCTGGGTGACGATGCAGCCCTCATGGCGATGCACGTACTCGATGGGGTCCTCCATGGTGATGATGTGCCCCGTGCGGCTCTTGTTCAGCTTGTCGATGATGCAGGCCAGCGTGGTGGACTTGCCGGCGCCGGCGGGGCCGGTCACCAGCACGAGGCCCTTCTGGAAGTCGGCGCAGGCCATGACGTCCTCGGGAATGTGGTAGTCGGCCGGCTGCGGCAGCGTGAAGGGAATGACACGGATGACGGCGCCGAGCGAGCCGCGCTGGCGGAACACGTTCACGCGGAAGCGGCCCATGCCGGGCACGGCGAAGGAGAAGTCGTCGTCGTGGTTGTGGCCTTCCAGGAAGATGGCCACGTCGCGGCCGGACAGCCCGTAGATGGCCTCCACGAGGGCGGCGGTGTCGGCGGGCATGAGCGGCGCCATGTCCAGGCGCACCTGACGGCCGTCGGCGGTGTAGGTCAGCGGCAGGCCGGCCACGATGAACACATCGGAGGCCTTCTGGTTGATCATTTCCTGCAACAGGGTCTTCAGTTCCATGGGTTCGCTCTCTCCTGTCTCTAGCCGAGCCACAGGTTCGCGCCTGTGCCGTCGTCGGTCCATTGGGTCGTGGTCTTCCATTGCTCTATGGTATAGGTGCCGTTGTCGTTGATGCGCAGCACTACCGCCAGCGTGCGACCGCTCTCCATGGCGAACGTGGCGGAAAGCAGTGTGCCGTCGAAGGTGCCGCCGATGCTGATGGCGGTGTCATCCAGGGTGGCGCCGGCAGGCGTGTCGCCCCCCGCCACCATGGTGTCGTCTTCAATGGTCTCGCCGGCCGCCGGTGTTGCACCGGAATCGGCGGCGATGCCGTAGTCGGCGAGCACGACGGCCAGGGCCGCGTCGCCTTGGGCCAGGGCTCCGTCCACGTCGGCCACGAACCGCTGGGCGGCGCTTTCCAGCTCGTAGGTTTCCGTGGTGGTGGCCGCCTGGCGCTCGGTGATGGAAAGCTCGGCCCGGGCCGTGGTGACGGACAGCACCGCCAGCACCGCCAGGCACAAAATGACGATGAGCGTAAACAGGCTGATAGGCCCGATGCGCACGGATCCATGAGGCTTAGCCATTCGACACCTCCCCTTCCACAGCCGGGGTCGGCGCAGACTCGGCGTCGGCGGCATCGTCGGCAAGCCCCACTACCGGTGGCCCGTCGGGATCGTCCAGCACCACCGAATGCAGGGCGTCATCGGCTGACCGCGCAGAGTAGGGCACGTAGCGGCTCGTCTCCAGCGTGTACACGGGTGCCTCTTCAAGCCCTTGGAAGCACGCGCCGCCCTCCTTGAAGTCGATGCCCTCGGCAGCGGCCTGGGCGGGATCAGTCAGTGCACGTACCTTCCATACGCTGAGCGTGACCTGGTGCAATGTGCCGCTCCCCGTCTCTTCGGAGGAGAAGTCGCATTCCACGCTGAGAACATCGCTGCCGCTCTCCACCTCACCCAACGGCTCCGAGAACCAGCGGTCGGCATCGGGGTCGGTCACGCAGGCCTGCTCGAAGGCCACGGGGTCGGCGGCGAACTGCTCGGCGGCGTTGCTCGCCAGCACGATGGCATCCAGAAGCTCGGCGCTCTGCCGGCCCGTGGCATCGGCCTCGGCGTTCAGGTTCATGAGCACTGCCAGCGATCCGGCCAAAAACACCAGCAGCAGCAGGGCTTCCACAATGAAGGCGGCACCGGGCCACACGCGCCGGTCGGTACGGCGGCGTCCCACGATGGCATGGTAGCGCTCCATGCGCGCATCGCCCGCACGGACGCCTTCGGCATGGGCTGCCACGGCGTAATTGCCCATGGAGCGTCGGGCATCGCGAACGGCCATCAGGCATCACCTCCCCCGCTGCGCAGGGCCACCGATACCGTGCCGGCATCGGTGGTCAGAGTCAACAGGCCGTCGCGGTACGTGAAATCGAACACCGACGAGACCACGATGGCCGTGGCCTTCTCGGGGTCGTAGGGGGCGTCGGCCAGGGCGTATTCTTCCATGATGACGCCGTCGTAGCGGTACAGGCGCGTTTCGTACACGCCCCCCGGCAGCGTTTCGCGCAGCACCAGGGCCGGGCCCTCCAGCACGGAACCGTCCCAATCCTGGGCCATGGAGGCCAGCGACACCACGCCGTCGTCATCGGCCTCGGCCTCTTCCAGGGTCACCGTGTCCTCAGTCACCCAGGCCCGGGCCACGGCGTCTATCTGGTCGTTGGCCCGCACGTCGTTGGCCAGAAGCGTCAGCGACAGGCGCTGGTCGTCGGCCGCAGCCCCTTCCCGGTACAGGCCGCGGTACACATCGGTGCCCACCAAAATAGCCATGAGCAGCGCGACGACGAACAGTGCGAACAACATGCCGGTGAACACGCGGCCGAAATCGCCCTCGCGGCGCCGGCGCGGGTTGCCGCCGTAGGCCTTCCCGCCCCCGTGCTGCGCGGCTCCCGTACCGGCCGTCCCTTCGGGCGTTGCGCCGGCCACGGCGCCGATCCCGTCAGCGACCGCCATCATTGTCTCGTTCGCGGCGCTCATCGGGGCACCACCACCACGCTGGGAGGCACGTTCGAAGCGAAGGCCTCGTAGGTGACGGCGTAATCGTCCTGGTTCACGATGAGCCCGTAGTGGTCTTCCAAATATTGCAGCGACGACGGATAGGCCCCTTCCACGGCGGCGCACTGCATGGCCGCATCCAGCACGGCATGGCGCACCGACGCTGCCCCCTGGGCCTGGGTTTCCGTGTCGGCCGCGTCCCAGGCGAACCACAGGCCCCCGGCCAGCACGGCCACCACCAGCACCAGCACGATGCGCTGGCGCCGGCGGCGCTTCATCTGGGCTGTCTTCCCGTGAATCATAGCGCTACCCGATCGATCCCATGATGCCGATGAGGGGCATCATGACCGAGATGAGCGTGGCCCCCACGGCCACGGTGAGGAAGGCAGCCAAGGCCGGCTCGATGTTGTCGATGGCGGAGTCGATCTGCAGGATGGCGTCGTCGAAGAAGTTGGCCGACAGGCGGTCGAGCGCCGCATCCAGCGATCCGGAGCGGGTGCCGATGGTGAGCATGCGGGCGTGAATCTGCTCGAACACTTCGGCCTCGCTGATGGCCTGGGCCAGCGAGCGGGGCGCATCGGCGTCTATCATGAGCGCGTAGGCGGCCCGGCCCTTGGCTGCGAGCCCCGCATGCTCCACCACTTCCAGGGCCTCCTTCATGGCCGTGTCGGTGTTCACGCCCGAGGCGGTGTAGGCGGCCAGGGCGCTGGCGAAGCGGGACACGGCCAGCTGCTCCATGGCCCCCTTGGTGGCGGGGAACTTCTCGAACAGCTGCATGACCGCCATGCGCCCGGCCTCCGACCGGCAGGCGACCACGCCGCCCAGGGCCACCAGGGTGCACACGAACGTGACGGCGAGGGCCACCCAGCCGATGGCCACCGACAGCCCCACGGCCCCGGAGGATCCGTTGGTGAGCGAGCCGGCCATGGACACGTACACGTCTTCGAACACCGGCAGAATGACGATAACGGTGAAGGCCAGAATGACCGACATGATGCACAGAAGCGCCGCCGGATAGCCCACCGCCGAGCGAATCTTCGCGAACAGGCGATCTTCCTCGTCGTAGTACACGCCCAGGGCCCGCAGCACTTCCTCGGTGCGGCCGGACGTCTCGCCCACGCGCACCATATCCACGGCGTAGCGGGGGAAGGCGCCGGAGCCTTGCATGGACTCGGCCAGGGTGCGGCCCTCGTTCAGACTCTGGTACACCGTGGTGCACGTGGCCTGCAGGGCCGCGTCGCCGATGTCCTCCGAGAGCATGCCCACTGCCTCGTCGGTCTGGATGCCCGCCGCCAGCATCATGGCGACGCTCTCGCAGAAGAGGCTGATGCCCGCGCTGTCGAGTTTCGGTTTGGCCATGGTTTCCTGCCTTCTCCCTAGTACGTGTAACGATCGGTGTAACTGGTGCCGTCGCCGATGGTGCCGGCCGCGCCGCTGGCGGCGAAGGTCAGATCCACCCGGGTCCAGTCGTTCGGTTTTATGCTAATTTCCACGCTCACCCATTCCCCATCAATATATACCATGTTCCAGGCATGGTACACATCATCGGGGGAAACGTAGCCCGTAATAACCTTGCAGGGTATGCCGAGGGAACGCAGCATGGCCGCGCCCAAAGAGGCGTAGTCGAAGCAGATGCCCGTGCCCGCGGCCAGGGTGGCGTCGGGGTCGGGCACGTAGCCCGTGGCCGAAGCCAGCTCGGCGGCCTTGTCGTGGTCGTAGGAGATGTTGGCCACCACCCACTGGTACACGTTGCGCACCACGTCGCCCTGGTTGGCGCAGCCCTCGGCCAGCTCGCGGGCCTTGGCCACCACAGCCGACGACTCGGTGTAGTTCACGAACATGTTGGGCACGACGAAGGGGGCCACCTCGCTGTTCAGCTGCACGTTTTCCACCACGCTGAACAGTTCCACATAGTTGTTGCCCGAGGTGTTCTGCATGACGCGGAAGGTGTAGGCGCCGTCGCCCATGTTGACGGGCACCACAATGGGGGTGTTGTCGCCGGGCAAGTCGTAGTTGTAGCTCATCTCGCCCTTGGTGACCTGGAATTTCAGGCGGCTGGCGCTTTGGGCCGCCGCCCCCACGTAGCCCTCTGCCACGGCCGAGGTGTCAATGGCGCAGTCGTTGCCCGTCTGGGCGAAATCGCCGTGAAAGGCCGACAGGCCCACCGAGCCCGGTACCGTGAAAGCAGGACCCGAAGTGGTGCCCCCGTCGTCGGCAGCCGCCCCCGCGGGTGCCGCGCCGCCGCCCCCGCCGCCTCCGCTGCTTCCGGAGCCTCCGCAGGCCCCCAGCAGCAACGCGCACAGCAGCAGGGCGGTCAGGGCGACCGCCCACAGCAGGGCGCTATGGCGACGGACACGACTCATGGGCGATTTACAGCCACTCCTTCAACGTCTTCACCAACAGCTCGATCTCCATGGGCTTGGACATATGGGCGTTCATGCCCGCCGCCCGGGCCCGGGCCACGTCGTCGGCGAAGGCGTCGGCGGTCAGGGCCACGATGGGAATCTCGCCCAAGTCGGCTCGGGCGTCGATGGCCTCGCCGTCCGGACCCTGGCCTTCCGCCGTCGCGCGGATGGCCTTGGCGGCCTCGTAACCGTTCATCACCGGCATCTGGATGTCCATGAACACCAAATCATAGTGACCCGGCTCCGCATCGAGCAGCTTCTCCACGGCAATGCGCCCGTTCTCGGCGTGATCGACCTCAAGCCCCGTCATGCCCATGATGTCCATGGCGATGGCGGCGGCGATGGAGTTGTCCTCGGTCAGCAGCACGCGGTGCCCGCTGAAGTCGCTCTGCTGCAGCACCTCGTACTCGCTGGCCGGCTCGCCCTCTTCCTCGTCAGAGGCGAGCAGGCCCTTCATCACATGCACGAGACGGCTCTTGAACAGCGGCTTGGCAATGAAGGCGTCCACGCCCACCGAACGGGCCTCCTGCTCGACCGCCGTCCAGTCGTAGGCCGACAGGATAATGATGGGCATGTCGTCGGAGACAATCTCGCGAATCTCACGCGCCGCCTCGATGCCGCTTTTGCCCGGCATCTTCCAGTCAAGAATAACGGCTACGTAGCTGCGCTCATCCTCGACCGAATGGCGCACCGCCTCAACGGCATCATCGCCGGACAACACGTAGTCGGGCTCCATCCCGATGGATTTCAGCACCTCGCACGCGCTTTCGGCGGCGGTCTGCTCATCGTCGGCCACCAGCACCCGCAAGCCCTCCAAAGGCGTCAGATCCTGATCGTCGCCGTCGCGCAGCTTCATATACACCGTCACGGTGAAGGTAGTGCCCTCGCCGAGCTTGCTCTTCACATCGATGGTGCCGTTCATGAGGTTCACCACCGAACGCACGATGGACATGCCCAAACCGGTGCCCTCCACCTTGGTCACGCGCGAATCGTTGGCGCGCGTGAACGGCTCGAACACCTTCTGAACAAACTCCTCGGACATGCCGCAGCCGGTGTCGGAGAAGGTGAACTCGTAGCAGCCCGACCCCTTCACGCGGCTCGGCAGCTCCTTGATGCGCAGGCTCACCGTGCCGCCCTCGGGCGTGAACTTCACGGAGTTGCCCATGATGTTCACGAACACCTGCTGCAGGCGCATGGGGTCGCCCACCACGTGCTCGTGCTGGATGTCGGCGATTTCCGCCTTCAGGTTCAGCTTCTTGTCGTTGATCTGGGGCGTCATGATGGACATGAGGCTTTCCACCGTCTCGGGCAGATCGAAGTCCTCCTCCGACAGGCCCAAATTCCCGCTCTCGATCTTCGCCATGTCGAGCACCTCGTTGATGAGCCCGAGCAAATGGCGGCTCGAGGTGGTGATCTTAGTGAGGCAGTCCTTCACGCGCTCCGGATCGTCCAGATACATCGACGCGATGGCCGTCAGCCCCATGATGGAGTTCATGGGCGTGCGGATGTCGTGGCTCATGGAGTTCAGGAAGTCGGTCTTCGCACGGCTGGCGCGCTCTGCCTCGCGGAAGGCGTCCTCCAGCGCGTTGCGGTTCGCGATCTCGCGCTCCTTCACGTCGGTGACGTCCTGCACCGACAAAAGCACGCTCGTCACCACGCCGCTTCCATCGCGCTGCAGCGGCAGCATGGAGGCCTGGCTCCAGCGAACCTCGCCGGTTTCCTGATCCCGCAGGCGATACTCGAAGTGCAGGTAGGGCACGTCCTCGGTGAGCCGCTCGCGGATGGCCTCCGGCTTCAGCTCCTCCTTCATGCGCTCCGCCTCGTCGTCATCGCAGAAGCGGGTCTGCCAATAGTAGCGGAACATGTGGTACTCGCCGTTGCGGGGCAAATCGTCCTTGATGCCCTCGTCCTTCAAGTATTCGTAGGTGTTGTTGGCCAGATCGATCACCGCGAAACGGTTGAACAGCACCAGCGACGAGTTCACGATGCTCGTCACGTGCTCGCTCTCGCTTAAGAGCTTGCGGCGCTGGCGCATGGTCTGCACGAGCAGAATGCCCGCCACCAGGGCCAAGGCGCCTCCGACCAAGCCGACCAGCACAAGTCCCGCCGCATTCGCCCGACTCTGCATGCCGTCGGTGATAGAGCTGGGGAAGGTGCGCATGATCAGCCAGTCGTAGTTCTCGATCGGCATCACGTAAGCGGTGCCCGACCCCGACTCGCCCTTGTAGTTGAAGGTGACCGACACGCCATTTTGCAGCGACGACTCCAAATCGTCGCGGGAGATGTTGCCCGACGAGCCCTCCTCGAAGTAGAGGTCGACGGCACTCTTCACGCCACTGCTGTAGGTGGTGGACGAGTGCGCCATCACATCGCCGTCGCGCTCGAGCAAGTAGGTGTTGGTCTGCTCGCCGAAGATATAGGTGCGCAGGAACTTCTCCATGGAGTCCTCGCGATAGGCACCGCAAATGACGCCGACCACTTCGCCGTCGAAGTACAGCGGCGTGTAGAAGATGACCGAGAGATCGTTGTAGAACAGCGAGTTGTCGACGGCACAGACGCCCGATTCACCCTCCATGCCCTGCATGAAGTACTCGCGATCGGCGGCATCGGCCTCCTGGCCCGTGTTGTCGATGGTTCGGCCGTCTTCCAGCGAGATCGTGGTGTAATCGAACTTCGTGTAGTTCGCCAACTGCTCGATGCCGGCAGCGCTGATTTCGTCAACGCCCGAAAGCGTGCTCGCGTACATCGAGGACAAAAGCTTGATCTCGGTCTGCGAGTCGGCCATCCACTCGCTGATGCGCCGCGCCGATTGCTCGGTGGAGCCCTGAAGGTACTTGGTGTTCTGCTCGGAGATGCGCTCGTTGTTCATCGTCGTGAACAACGCGAAGGCGGCGATGACTATGGCCAGCGCGATAAGAATCACGGCAATGCGGCCGTACCTCGTTTTGTTGTCTGTTTCAGTCATTCGCTGTGTTCCTTTCAGGCTCGAGACCCTATTCCCCGGCTCGGCCTTCATTCTTTGTGCGATCTCGCGTCAGCCGCACGTGATGTCAAGAGCAGTCGCCAGCGCGCTGCCCGCGCTAGATGATGGCGATGGAATCGACCACCAGGGCATACGCGGCGCGCACAGCCGGCATCAGCTCGGGAACCGCCTCCACCCTTGCCGGCACGCCGGCGTCATCCAAACGCAGCGCATCGGACAGCGCGGCGGCGGCCTCGAACAGGGGCGTGAAGCCCAAGTCGCGGCTCACGCCCTTCAGCGTGTGGGCTCCGCGATAGGCCTCGGGAAGGTCGCCCGCCTCAAGAGCGCTTTCCAGCGTCTGCATCGATGTGTCCTGCAAAAAGATCTTCGCGAACTTCTCGATGCGCTCGTCGGTAAGCAAGCGTCCGCGCACGGTTTCCAAATCGCCGCCCATGGCAGCGTAAGCAATCTCCAACGACATCTCAGTCTCCTTTTATCCCTTGGGTGACAGTCTACTGGTCGGATTCGTCTCTGTCGATGCCCGAGAGCGCCGTATGCGCCTCTTCGAGCAACGAGTCGCGCTCTTCCTCATCCAAATCGTCGTAAAACACATACCCGCTGCGGCCGCCGCGCTTCTTGTGGTACAGCGCCACATCGGCCCGGCGGAACAGCTCGTCGTAGTCGCGCGCAACGCCGTCGGTGACGGCCACGCCCATAGACACCGACAGGGGGAACCCCTCGAAATCGCCCTCGAGCGACTGATGAATGCGGTCGATGAGCGGGCGCGGGTCAACCGGGCACTCCATGCACAGCAAAAACTCGTCGCCGCCCACGCGGGCCACCACGTCCTCGCCGCGCACACTTTCCTGCAAACGCTCGGCGAAGTGCTTCAGCACGCGATCGCCGAACTGATGGCCGTACGTGTCGTTGGCCTGCTTGAAGAAGTCCAAATCGCACAGCGCCAGCACGTGGCGGTCGCGATGGCGGTCGCACTCGCCCTCGGCACCCCGGCGCTCGGCGATCACCTTGCGGGCGAACGCCCCGTTCACCACCTCGGTCAGCGGATCGTGATAGGCTTTGAACTGCAGGTCGATCAGCTCGGCCTGCCTGTCATCGATATCGATGAGCTTGCCGATGGAGCCCAGGTAAACCGGGTCGGAAGGCCCCGACCACAACGCTCGCGCCAGCACGTGGAACCAGCGCGTCTCGCCGCCCACCGTCGCCTCCATTTCCATATCGACCACCGGGTCGTCGATGGTGGTGGCGCGCAAAAGGCGGCTGAGCTTCTGCAGGTTCTCCTGGCCGAACGTCGCACAGAAGGCCTCGTCGTTGTAGGGATCCATGATGATTTCGGGCAGATCGAGCTTGTGGTCGCTCCAGTCGGACAGCACGATCATCGGCGGCTCTTCGGTGAACTCGAACTGCACCTCATTGCTCATGGAAGCGAAGAAGTGGTATTTCATGCGCTCGTAGTCGAGCAGCTCGAGAGTGCGGCTCGAGGCCTCGGCGTCGCCGTTATCCAGCGTCGCCTCGGACAAATGCAGCGAGTCAATCGAAATCTCGCGGCCCGTGATGCCGTGGTTCAGGCGCTTCTCCAAATCGCCCGCCACCGCCGTCAGGCATTCCAGAATAAGCGGGTTAAACGCGCCGCACTCCCCTTCGCGAATCATGCGCAGGGCCTCTTCGTGGCTGAACGGCGGCTTGTAAACGCGGCGACTCGTAAGGGCGTCGTACACATCGGCCAGGGCAACTACCTGGGCCGATATGGGAATGTCGTCGCCCACAAGGCCATCGGGGTACCCCCGGCCGTCCCAGCGCTCATGGTGCCAGCGGCAGATGTCCCGCGCGACCTTCACTAGCTTCTCGTCCTTGTACAGCTCCAGATCGTCCAGCATATCGGAGCCCACGGCGGAGTGGGTCTTCATGATGGCGAACTCTTCGTCGGTGAAACGACCCGGCTTGTTCAGGATCTCCTCGGGGATGGCGATCTTGCCGATGTCGTGCAGACTGGAGGCCATCGTGATAAGCGAGATGTCCTCGGTGGTCAGCGGATACTGATCGGTCAGGCGCGTGAGCTGCGTCAAGATCATCTCGGTCATGGCCTGCACATTCAGCACGTGCATGCCGCTTTCGCCGTTGCGGAACTCCACGATGTGCGACAAGATGTACACCATGAGGTTGTTGGACTTCTCGCGCTCGTACACCTGGTCGGCCACCATGCCCATGAGCGTGCGCTGCTTCTGGTACAGCATGAGCGTGTTCATGACGCGGCGGCGGACGATGTTCACGTCGTAGGGGCGGTTGATGAAGTCGGTCACGCCCAGCTCGTAGGCGCGTTCGATATAGGCGGCGTCGGACTCGGCGGACACCATGATGACCGGGATGTCCTTGATCCAGCCGTTTTTGTTCATGACCTCCAGCACGTCGAAGCCGTTCATCTGCGGCATGACGTAGTCGAGCAGCACGAGCGATATGCCCGCGCCCTCTTTCTGCAACGCCGCCACGGCCTGCTTGCCGTCCTCCGCCTCGATGATGCGGTAGGCATCGCCGATCATGTCGGCAAGCAGTGCGCGATTCAGCATCGAGTCGTCGACGATGAGGATCGTCTGCTTATCGTTCAAGCTCGTAATGATGGCTCTCTCCTTCCATCCCGGGCTTGCAAGGCCGCCGTCCCCACGCCGGCCCCGCCTTTCCTTCTCCGGGCGTCCCCACGCCCGAAGCGCGTTTCCTAGTAGCGGCTGTCGAAGATGCGCTTCGTCTTCTTCTCCGACCGCGGCAGCTCGCCCATGGGCACGCCCTTGGCCTCCGGCGTGCAGCCGAGCTTCGCCTTGAAGATGAGCGCGAGTTCCTCCTCGCAGCGGGCGAGCGCCTCGCCTTCCAGCGGCGTCTCGAACAGCACGGTGAGCACGTCGTGGCCGTTCACCGCCTCGATCATGACCTGGTATTCCGAGCTGGTGCCGTCGGTGGCCTTGATGACTTCCTCCACCTGGGCCGGGAACATGTTGCAGCCCTTCACCTTGAACATGTCGTCGGTGCGGCCCGTCAGCGTGTCGATGCGCGGGTGGTGGCTGCCGCAGGGGCACGTGCCCGGAATGATGCGGGTGAGGTCGTGGGTGCGGTAGCGGATGAGCGGGGCGCCCTGCTTGCGCAGGGTGGTGAGCACGAGCTCGCCCACTTCGCCGTCGGGCAGGTTCTCACCAGTTTCCGGGTCCACCACTTCCACGTAGACGAAGTCGTCCCAGATGTGCATGCCGGCGTGGGCGTCGCAGCTGATGCCGATGCCGGGGCCGTACACTTCCGTGAGGCCGTAGATGTCGTAGATCTCGATGCCCAGCTCGTCCTGGATGCGGCGGCGCATCTTCTCGCCCCAGCGCTCGCTGCCGATGACGCCCTTCTTCAGGTGGATCTTGTCGCGCAGGTCGCGCTTGGTGATCTCCTCGGCGAGCAAGAGCGCGTAGGAGCTGGTGGCGGTGATGACCGTGGACTTCAAGTCCTGCATCATCTGGAGCTGCTTCTCCGTGTTGCCGGGGCCCATGGGAATGGCCATGGCGCCCAGGCGCTCGGCCCCCAGCTGGAAGCCGATGCCGGCGGTCCAGAGACCGTAACCCGGCGTGATCTGGATACGGTCGAGCGGGGTGATGCCCGCCATCTCGTAGCAGCGGGCGAACTGCGTGGCCCAGTCGATGACGTCCTGCTGGGTGTAGGGGATGATGACCGGCGTGCCCGTGGTGCCGGAGCTGGAGTGGATGCGCACCACTTCCTCGTCGGGCACCGCCTGCAGGCCGAGCGGGTACACGCTCCGCAGGTCGTCCTTCTCGGAGAAGGGCAGCTGCTCGAAATCGGCCTGGGTGCGCACGTCGGCGACGTCGATCCCCTCGAACTTCTTCGCGTAGAACGGCGAGCGTTCCTTAATGGTTTGCAGCTCGTGGGTAATGAGGTCGAGCTGTTCGGGGGTCATCTCCATGGGCGCGCGCATCTCCTTAGGGCATAGCTTCTGTGAGTATGCTCCATTCTAACAAATTGGCAACGAAAGGCACCCGTGATTCATGACTTTCTCGCAGAGCGAAAACCCGAGGTCGCCAGTGGAAAGATAACCCGCAACCTCAGCGATTGCCCACCCGCCAACAAGAGGGTGGCGGAATGGGAGCGCCCCGCGCTTGATGGGGGAAAGCGATGCAAAAATCCGTCACTTTGTACGCCTCGTTGCGGAAAACCTGCACGCACGGGGCAGCTTTGTACGTTTCGGCCGCGAAAAGTCGTGCAAAGTGACGGATTCCGGGAGGAGAGGGTGCGGGTCGGGGGTCGGGTCGCACCGGCGGGTTGGTGCGGGGCGGGGGCTACTCGGCTGCCCGTTTGTAGCCAACGCGCCAGACGGTGAGGAGGTAGCGGGGCTCGCTGGGGTTGTCCTCTATCTTCTCGCGGATTTTGCGCATGAACACGGTGATGGAGTTCTCGTCCACCTCGGCCACGGGGCCCCACAAATGCTCGTAGATGCGGCGGCGCGTGTACACCTCACCGGGGCTTTCGGCCAACAGCGACAGAATTTCGAACTCCTTGGCCGTCAGCGGCACCGCCTCGCCGCGCAGGCGCACCTCGTACTGATCGAAGAGCACTTCCAAATCGCCCACACGGCACGGGGGCCGACGTGCGGGAGCAGCATCGGCAGCGTCCACCACCCGGGCATGTTCCAAGTTGTCGCGGTGGCGGCGCACATGAGCCTCGATGCGCAGCAGCAGCTCATCGGCAATGAAAGGCTTCGTCACGTAGTCGTCGGCACCGGCCTTGAACCCGGTGCTCTTGTCCACGATGTCGTTTTTCGCCGTGAGGAAAACGACCGGAATGCGCCGCCCCTCCTCGCGCAGGGCGCGACACACGTCGAAGCCGTTCATGCCAGGCATCATCACATCGAGAAGCAGCAAATCGGGCCGTTCCTCGTCCAGCACGCGCAGGCCCTCCCGACCGCCCAAAGCTCCGCAGAACTCGTAGCCGGCCTCTTCCACGATGGCCCGCAGGCTGTCGTGAATACCCGGATCGTCGTCGATAAGCATTACTTTGATGGGCTGCATCATGATCGCTCCCCTTCTGTCTCGTTCGCGCCATCGCCGCTCGCTACGGGGGGTTCCATCGGAACCGCCGCCCCAGTCACGGGAATGCGCACGGTGAATGCGGAACCGCAGCCGGGCTCGCTTGCCACGGTCACGCTGCCGCCGTGCATTTCGGCGTACTCCCGTACAAGGGCCAATCCCAGCCCGGTTCCGTTATAGCGCCGGGTAGACGACGAATCCACCTGGACAAATTTCTCGAAGATGCGTTCTTGATCGGCGGCCGCAATGCCAATGCCCGTGTCCGTCACCGTAAGCCACACCTCGTCGGCTTCGCCTTCCTTTGTCGCGGGATGGAACGTCGCCGCCACGCCCACGCTGCCGCCGTCGGGGGTGAACTTCACGGCGTTGCCGCACAGGTTCTGCAGCACGTGCACCAGTTTGTCGAAATCGCCGCGCACCAGCGGCACATCCGGCGCCACCTCGCTGGTGAACGCCAGATGTTCCTTAGTGGCCAAGGGCTCCACGGTGGCGCGCACCATGGCCACCACGTCCCCCACGTCCACCACCTCGGGATTCAGCTTCACCCGACCCGCATCCAGGCGGCTCATTTCCAGAATGTCGTTGATCATCAGCATAAGCGCCTGGGAATTCGCCTCGATGCCCGCCAAAGCCCGCGCCTCTTTCTCGCTGGTCGGCACCACGTGCTTGTTCAGCAGATCGGCGAAAGCCACAATGGAGGTGAGTGGCGTGCGCAGCTCGTGGCTCACCATGGAAAGAAAGTCGCTCTTGTACTGGTTCTCATCCATCAGCTGGGCGTTCACCGCTTCCAGCTGGCGGCGCTGGCGCTCCAGCACCTCGTTGGCCGCCTGCAGCTGCTCGGTGCGGTCGGCCACC
>CAIGRU010001061.1_pt1 | contig 16169 bp, 18 predicted proteins | sample 7351341 | NCBI WGS metagenome assembly CAIGRU01
AGGACGGCATCGCCGCGGTGGACCTGGCGATCTCTTGGAACGGACGCGAGTGGTTCTCGGACGATTGGGCGAAGCTGGACAGCTTCAAAGACGATCCTGTAATCGCCGACGCCGTCTCCAGGCTCCAGACGGAGCTGGACATAAAGACGCTGGTCGGGCGGGTCACCTTCGCAAACGGCGAGCGGATCGGGTACACCGACCCGGAGGAATACGTCAACGCAGTCAAGGAGGAACTCCCATATCACGCCACGTCGGGCTTTCGCTATGAAACCCTGACCGATGATCCGGAGGTCCGCAAGGCGGTGGACGATATCCTCCACGACCTGTACGGCGAGGAGAACCCCCGCCCCCTGGCGGATTACGGCAGCGGCGGCATGACGATGGGAGGGATGGGATCATGAAGAAAATGGACCCGGACGCCTTCTGGGACCTGATTGCGGGGGCAAAGCGGGAATGCGGCCAGGACATGGACGCCTCCCTTCAATGGCTGACAGAGCGGCTCACCGCCCTCGGTCCCCAGCAGGCTCAGGATTTCCACGACATCCTGCACGGATACAAGCATCTGGCATACAAATACGGCCTGTGGACCGCCGCCACATTGATGTGTGAGCACGGCTGCTCAGACGACGGCTTCATCGACTTCCGGGCGTGGCTCATCGCGCAGGGCAAGGAGGTCTATCTCGCGGCCCTGGCGGACCCGGATTCCCTGGCGGATGTGGAACCCTATGGCGGCTGTCAGTTCGAGAGCTTCTCTTACGTGGCTTCCAAAGTTTTGAACACCCTGACGGGCAGAGGCGCCTATGTGGCCCTTGCCGACTTCGACGCGCTGGTCTTAGAACTGGCCAAGGGAATCCAGTATGGCGAGGGAATCGGCTACCCTTACGAATGGGACGAGCTCGAACAGCATTTCCCCCGCCTGTGTGAAAAATATCTGAAACCGGGAACCGTGGAATTCATGCTGGATCACGGGGAAACGATATGGTTTCCGGATAACAAGGATATCAAAGAAGCGCGGGCGGCGGGGCCTCCGCGGCAGAGTGCTTCGCAGTTCAATATCAGGATGGAGGGGATGTAGATGAACCAGGTATCAAAAGAATGGCTGGACTTTCTGCGCCAGCAGTTCCCCGTGGGCAGCCGGATCAAGCTCCGGGAAATGAGGGACGATCCCTGTCCGGTGAAGCCGGGCAGTATGGGAACCCTGTACCACATCGACGACGGCGGCACCTTCCACACCAAGTGGGACGATGGCCGGGATCTTGGCCTGGTGCTGGGGCAGGACAGTTTTTCCGTCCTGCCTCCGCCCCTCCAGACATTGAAGCTGTACGCGCCCTTAACGGCGGACCTGTTCGAACGCGATGAGTACGGCGGCATGAGGGAGGAGAGCGAACTACTTGACGGGAGGGAGCTTCGGCCCTATCAGGATCAAATCCTGGCGGCGCTGATCCGGGAGCGAATGCCGGAGGAGGCGGAGCGAGGCGTCATGCACTGGTACGGCAAGGATGACGCCGTAGATCAAAAAGTCCGCTCCGCCCTGTTCACCGCGGAAGAACGGAATGGACAACTCTGGGCGGTGGTGGAATGCCAGGTAACGGAAACGCTCACGCCCGTAGAACTGGAGGCCCTGACTGAGTTCCTATCCGGGCAAATGTCCGACGGATGGGGAGAGGGCTTTGAGCAGCGTGATATCAGCGTCGGCGATGACCGCGAACTGTACGTCCACCTCTGGAACAGCGACGATTGGAGCATCATGACCGAGCAGGACCGCTTCGACCCCCATTTCTCTGAGCGGCTCCCGGACTACTGCCTGTCTGTCCTTCCCAGCGATGGGACGCTCATCTGTATCCGGCGCGGAGAGCCGGGATATTACTCCTGCGAATGGAATACCGGCGATCCCGAACGGAACCGCCGCATCGCTGACTACCACAACCAGAAACGCGGGATCACCAAGGCCCAGGAGCAAGCCATGGTAAACGGCAGTATGTTCGGCTGGGATACCTCTGCCGCAGATCCCAAAACCTATGAGCAGGAAACGCTTCAAATGGGGGGAATGACTCTTGGGTAAGATACTGGAAATCTATCTGGCAAAAAAGGACCAGCCTGAAAGCAGCGCCTACGCGGCGTTGTCCTTCCCCGCAGCCGCGTATCAGATACAGGACGCCTTTGACAAGCTCCGGCTGACAGAGGGCGAAGCCTTGTATTGGGAGATCACAGAGTATTATCAATTTGAGGAACTGTCCGCTGTGCTGAACGATACCTGCGGATTGTACGATCTGAACGCCCTGGCCCAGAAGCTATCGGAGCTGGATGAAACGCAGCGCGCCGCTTTTTCGGGGCTCCTGGCCATGGAACAGAAAACAAAGAGGCCCCTTCCCATTACGAGGCTGATCGACCTTGCCTACAGCACAGATTGCTGCCATGTGGCGAGTGACGCTCTGAACGACTCCCAGCTTGGGAGGATACGCGCGGAGAGCGGCTGTGTCCCCGGCGTTGATAACCTGCCCAGAGACATCTTCGAAATGCTGGATTTCGAGCGGATCGGGCGGAACATACGCATATCTGAAAACGGCGTATTTGTCGAACGGAGCATGGACCATCCCGGCGGCTATGTGGCGCGGCACGCTCCGCTCCTGGAGGTCTCCAAAACCCTGGACCTGACGCCCAAGACGCCGGACTATACGATTCTGCTGGAGGTGTTTCATGACAGCGGCGCCGTTCAGCTCAAGCTGCCCGCCAGCAGCCAAGACCTCGACGGCATTCCCCAAATGCTGGATGAGCCGGACTGGCTGGACCTGTCCTGGCGGTGCCTGGACTGCAAGGCCCCCAGTCTGGCGGATGTGATCTCTGAGGCGAGGGACATCTGGTCCATCAATGACTTCGCCGAGATGCTGTCAGGGATAAACAATACAGCCCTTGTTTCATATAAAGCCCTGCTGGAGGCTTCCAGCTGTCAGGATATTCTCCGTGCCAGATTACTGGCGATCCATCTGTCCGATTATATCTTCTCCCCACGGTTCAGCTCTCCGGCGGAACTGGCGAAGGAAGAGCTCCTGATCATCACAGCGGAGGACAACGCGCAAACGCTCCTCCCCTACTTAAATCTCCATGAATATGGGGAGGCTCTGATCCAAAAAAGCGGCGGCGTTCTGACCAGCTACGGCCTGATTGAGCGAAAGGACGGACAGCCCATTCAATCGCCCAGGCAGGAACAGCCGGAAGGAGGGATGAACTTTGGATAAGGTATTTCACATCCGCGCCTTCTGTAGCCCCAACGGAACCTTCCGAGAGGTAGAGCTGGACCTTCCGGCCACGGATTACGAGCTTCTCGACGCAATGGAACAGCTCCAGCCGGAGGACGGGAAACGCCCGTATCTGGAGTTCCACGCGGTCGAGGAATACAACTATCTGGATAAGCGCATACAGGAGACGGACCTCTTCCGGCTCAACGTCCTGGCCAAGCGGCTGGCGGAACTGGACGGGCGCGACATGGCCGTCTTCGAGGGGCTGGTCTGCATGGACCTCCAGAAAAGGGAAAAGGCAATTCCCGTCGGCAGCCTGATCGACTACGCCCACAGCGGGGATTGCTGCCATGTGGTGGAGGACGTTGTGACCGATGAGGAGCTGGGCAGATTCCTTGTGGAAAATGGGTTTATCCCGGAAGCGGAGGATCTCTCCGATGAGGCGCTCAAGCTGCTGGACTATACGCGGATCGGGAAGGAACACCGGGAGGCGGAGGGCAGCGCGTTCACAGGCTTCGGCTACGTGGAGCGGCACTCGGAACTTCCCCGTGTCTATGAAACAATGGACTTTCGGTCCTGCAAGCCGCCCTATACCGTCCTTTTGAACATCGACCCGTTCCCAAATGTGACCACACCCGGAAGCCGCCCGAAGCCAATCCCGGTACAGCTGCCCACCTCTGACGCTGAATTGCAAGACGTTTTGACCCAGCTGGGAAAAGCGAATTGGACAGGCGTCATGGCCGCTATCCTGGACTGTCCCGTTCCTTCCATGAACAAGCGATTATTCCTGGAGGACGACATTCCCCGAGTTGTCGAATGGGCAAAGGCGCTGCGGGCGTTGGATGAGACGGGCAGTCTCCCCAAGTACAAGGCGCTGCTGAACGCCGAGAACTGCGAGGACCTTTCCAAAGCCGTTTCCCTCATCGATGAGCTTGACCAATATACCTTCTGTCCGGAATACGGTTCCGTCTCCGAGGTGGCGGAGGGGCAGCTCCATCTAATCCTTGGCGAGCGGGAAGCCGGGATGATCCTCCCCCACCTGGACCTGAATGGCTATGGGAAGGAGTTGATCCAATACCTCGGCGGGGCGGTGACTCCCTACGGATTCCTGGAAAAGAGGGAAAACGCTCCGACGATCTCAGAAGAAAACCAGCCCCAAAGGGGCGGAATGGAGATGATGTAATGCGTGAGGAATTCCGCTATATGGCGGAGCTTCCCGGCACGCCGCCGGAGCAGGCGTGGGTCCGGGAGTACCTGGAAACCCTGAGCGAATGGGAGAGCGACATCCTCACAGCGTCCGTGACGCGCTGTTCCCCCGCCAGCGCGAAAGAGGCCGTCAGCCACCTGCTGGCCCTGCACAGCGGCTCCGTATATCTGGTAAAAGGCGGCTATGAGGGATTGGGTGAGCGTCTGCTCCGCTCCATGGGGAAGAGCCTCCCGGACGACGTGCTGGAGTACATCGACCTCCGTTCGATGGGGATGGAATTTGAGGACCGGAACCCCGGCTATTTTGTGGGGAACCGCTACGCCGCCTATCCGCCGGAGAGCGCCATGACGGCCTATCAGGGGCGGGATTCCCCTCTGCCGCGGGACACAGGCTGGAGCGTCAAGCTCAAGCTGGCCTCCCCCGCCGCGCCGGAGGGCGTGTGGCTGCGGCTGCCGGACTATCAGAGCATTGATCACGAGGACGGCTCCGATGGAGAAATCGCCGTGGCAAAGGACGCCCTGCGGGTCGAAAGTCTGAACGAATGTACCCTGCTGGATGCCCGGTGCGTCCTCCCGGAAGCGGGCAATCTCCAGGGGCAGTATGCCAGCATTGAGGATCTCGTCTTCGATGGGAACAACCTGGGGTTCATCCTGGACGAGCGGGGCCAGGGCGCGGCGCACTGGCTGGAGCGGTTCGCCGCCGCGCTGGAATATGAGGGCTGCCATACCCTCCGCTTCGCGCTGGATATCTCCCAGAATCTTGACTGCTATGAGTGGGTATCCTGCGAAAATCTAAAGGAGTTCGCGGCAAACCACCTGCGCTCCTGCGGCGTGTCGGAAGAGCTGATCACCTCCGGGGCCATACACATGAAAAGCTACGCGGAGGACCTGCTGGAAACCTCGGGGTATATGCTGACCGGCGATGAGAGTGCCTATGTCACCCGGAATATCCGGACATTCTCTTACAACTACAGCATGGAGGCGGAGATACCGGCAACGCCCGAAGGCGTCCCCGCTCAGAAAGGAAGCGCTTTGCCGGAAAATATCCTGAGCGCTTTCCCCCAGCTGTGTGAACTCGCCGACGTTGCCAGCCCGGAGGAGGCCGCCAGCGCCAATGCGGCGATTCGGGAGGCGCTTGCCAGTCAGGGTCCGGACGGGCTCCGGCAGCTTCAGGCAGTCATGGAGTACGAGGAGTGTGACTCGCTGGAGGACGCGGCGGCAATCGCGGCCCACCTGAACTGCTACAGCTTTGTCGACATCCACGACTTTTGTGAAGCCACAAAGGCGGAGCTGCTGTCGAAGGGCGTGGATAAAAGGGCGCTGTGCTGCTTCGACTACGAAACCTACGCGGCGCTCACCCATGATTTCGGTTTCATCCACACCTCCGACGCCGCCGGCGTCTACCTTTGCAGGACGGACGATTCCTTTCAATTGCCGAAATGGCAGGAACAGGACGAAATGCAGGGTCCCACCATGTAAATAAACAAACGCCCGGAAGGCGTTTGCTCACCGAAACTCAAACAGTTTGCTGGGCGGGATCTCCAGCGCCTCGGCAATGTCCAGCAGCGCAATCACGCTGGGCAGCGTTTTCGCCGTCTCCACCTGCTGGATATGGTTTTTGCTGTAGGAGGTCAGCTCCGCCAGCCGCTGCTGGGTATACCCCTTCTGCTTCCGGTAGTAGAGGATGTTCAGACCGATCCTGGCCAGCGTCTCCTGATGCCTGTTATCCATAATTCCGCGCCCCTTTCTCAAGGATATTGTACCGAAAAGAAGGCGGAAAATAGACAAGCTATTTCAAAGATAAAACATAGTATTATCTTGTTTTTTAATGGCACATGCTGTATTATACCGTCAGAGGGAGGGATACCGGCATGATGAGCAATGACTTCGAGGAAGCGTTCAGTAACTTCCTGGAGCGCAAAGAATACGACGAAGCGGAGAGCGCGCTGTTCTCCATGGTCCGCATCGCCTTCCTGGCGGGCTGGAAAGCCGCCGGCGGAGAGCCTCCCACACCCCAGAAGCTGTTTGAGCTGATCCGCTGCGGGACCACCGATCCGCGCGTGGGCAAGCCAGACCCTCCAACTGAATCAAAATAACGAACAGGGGCCGTTTTTCCGAAAGGGACAGCGGCCCCTGTTTTTTTATGCCCTTTTTCGGGAAAACAGCCCCGGAAAGGACAGGAAATGAAAGAGGAACAACTGACCGCCTATCTGAAAGGAGCGTATAGAGGCAGGCGGAACACCATCAAGAGCGCGGAGCTGGAGCGGGTCCTGCACATGAGCGGCACGGATCTCAGGAAGCTGGTGAATAAGCTCCGGCGGAAGTCCGTCCCCATTTGCAGCGGCAGGGACGGCTATTTCTACGCCAAGACCGCCGGCGACATTGTCCGCACGATCCTCGCCCTCCGCGTCATGATCAAGGGCCTCCAGGCCGCCGTGGACGGACTGCTGGCGGCGCTGGACAAGTTTGGTGAAATGCCGCCGGACGAGGAAGGCGGTGAGGATACGGTGTGAAAGCGCCTTTCCCCTGGATCGGCGGAAAGGGAAAGCTGCTCTGGCTCATCCACAAACTCTTCCCGTCCAAAATAAAATGCTTCGTGGATGTGTTCGGCGGCAGCGGCACCGTCCTTCTGTCCAGGCCATTAAAAAAGGGCTGCGTTGAGATCTACAACGACTTCAACAGCAACCTGACAAACCTCTTCTTCTGCATCAAGAAACGCCCCCTCGCCCTCATCCGGGAGCTTGGCTTCCTTCCCTTGAACTCGCGGGACGGCTTTCGCGTCCTGCTGAAATTCTTTCAGAAGGAGGAGTTCACCGACGAGTACCTGCAAGAGAACCTGGAGCTTGCGAAGGTCTACCTGGACCCCCTCCAATACGAGGAGCTTCGCGCCCTGCTTTTGGAACAGGCTTCTCTTGGCGATGTGGTCCGGGCCGCTAATTATTACAAGCTGATCCGCTACAGCTACAACAGCAACACCTCCGCCTTCGGAGGCCGGCCCTGCGACATCCGGCAGTTCTTCCACCTGATCTGGGACTGCTCCCGGCGTTTTGCCAAAGTGGTGGTGGAAAACCGGGACTTCCAGACGCTCATCCAGCAGTATGACGGAGAGGGCGTTGCCTTCTACTGCGATCCCCCCTACTATCAGGCCGAGGGTTGCTACGCGGTGGAATTCACCATGCGGGACCACGCCCGGCTCCATGGGGTGCTGCGGAACTGCAAGGGCTTCGTCATGGTGTCCTATAACAACTGCCGGTTCATCCGGAAGCTGTATCAGGACTTCTACATCTACAGCACGGACCGCCCCAACAGTATGTCCCACACCACCGGCAGCCGGTACGAGGAGCTGATCCTCACCAACTACGACCCCGAAAAGTACCGGGGCGCCGCCCAGATGTCCCTGTTTGAGACGGAGGGCGGCGAACAGCCGGAGCAGACATACCGCCTGATTCACAAGCCCCAGGCGGAGCTTTGGGCGGTCAATAACGAGAAACGCTAAACAATTTTATGGAGGAATCTCATATGAAACTCACCTTGGAAATCACCAAAAAGGGCCTTCGCATCCGCAAGGAAATCTTGAACGCCAGCGGCTTTCACCGGGAGGCGGCGCTGGACGTCCGCGGCATGGAACAGGCCATCGTCGTCATGAAAAAAGAGATGACGGCCATGGAGCTGGTAAACGCTATCCACAGCCTGAAAGACCTGGCGTCGAACCTGCTGGTCCACCTGGCGAAGGTCTGCGGTCCCTGCGAGCACTGCAAGGACGGCTGCCCCTATGAGGACGATGAGACGCGCATCCATTTGCCCGACGATGTTCTGGAGCAGGCCGGGCTCCCCAGGAAGGCGCGTCTGGATATGCGGATCGGGGACCGGAAGGTAATCCTCTCTGAAGCGGAGAGCTTCGACCTGCGGGACGTGTCCCCGGAGATGAAGGAGTTGTTCCGGCAGACCAACATCTGCCTGGGCGAGCTGGACGGACTCCTGGCGGGAGGGAGCGTTATCTATGGCGGCTGAGTTCCCGTATCTGTACCCCTTCTCCCGAGCGGAGGCCCGGCGGCGTATCGAAACGCAGATGCATGAGGACAGTTTTCGTGAAAATGTCAAATGTGCCTGGGACATCGAAAAGGCCGTCCGGGACTGTGCCCGTGAAGAAGGCGCGGCGCTGGCCGAAGGCTGCGCCCAGTCCATCCTGGAAGCCTACGGCTTCAAGCGGGTGCGCTTCGTCCTCTCCAACTCCCTGGGCGAGATGGCCCAGCCCCGCCAGGTCAGCGAAGAGGCCCGGCAATGGGCCAGGGAGATCTATGTGCCCCCAGACGGGAAACGAAATCGCCGCTTCGCGGTAAAGACCTCCGCGCCTCTGCTGGAGGCGTTTATCCGCCAGACTCAGGCGGCGTACCAGGCCCTGGGCCTGTTCGGTCAGGAGCACTGCGCCGGTGACTCGTTCAAGCTGAATTATGAGGGGAAGGTGCTGGTACTGAGTCCCGGCACGCTGCGGGAGAGCCACTGGAATCCCCGCGAACAGCTGTGGCTGGGGCAATCCGGGTTCGGATGCTCCCCTGACGCCAGAGGCCAAGCGGTCTACGCCGTCTGTCTGGGCGACGGAGAGGAGACGCGCTGGAACCGCTGTGATTTCACCGGCGTGCTGGACGAGCGATACCTGCCCGACTGGGCGGCGGAGAAGCTGGCGGAGCTCCAGAGTCCTCACCAGGAACAGCCGGAAGCCCCCTCCGGCGGAATGGAGATGACGTGACATTATGAAAACCGAGTATCCCTATCTTGACCGCCGATTCAAGGAAACCGCCCGGCGTGCCGGTGAACTGCGAAAATGGGAGGAAAGCCTCCAGCTCAATGTTCAATGCGCAAAAAGCATTGAGGACGCCATCGATAGCCACAGCATCGGCAGCGTTCTGGAACACGGCGCCGCGGAGGCGGTGCTGGAGCGGTATGGACTCCAGCGGGTCTGCTTTGTGCTGGCCAATTCCTTGAAATGGGGGTTTTGCAATATCAGCAATGAGGTCTCCAACTGGAGTGTGTCTATTCCTGTCCCTTATGACGAAAAAGTCATTCCCCAGTTCGAGATCCATGCGGGTGCCCGCCTTCTGGACGCTTTTGTCAAACAGGTTTGGGAGGCCCGCCAGGCGCTTGGTTTGTATGGCGCGGAGCACTGCGCTGGGGAAAGTAACGGCCTGGACTACCAGAACAAAACGCTGGTGTTGAACGCGGACTGCGCGGATCGGAGCCTGGCGTCCCTGAAAGGCCAGCTCTGGTACGCTGTGGATGGGCCGGGATGCCGCCCGGAAAACTGGGCCTGCGCCCTCCGTGCCGTCCGCCTTGCCGACGGCACGACAGAAACGCTGGACCGCTCTGCCTTTGCCGGCGTGCTGGACGAGCGATACCTGCCGGATTGGGCGGCGGAGAAGCTGGCGGAGCTCCAGGGCCCTCAGCAGGAACAGCCGAAAGCCCCCTCCGGCGGAATGGAGATGAAGATATGAGCCTCTCGTTTTACACCACCGACGACCTGCGCCTCGGGCCCAACCTCTGGACCGAAACCCGCTTGGACTCCGTTCAGGAGGCCCTGGCTCACTATCAAAGCCTGCCTCCCAATGCGGCGAAGGAGCTGGGCCTGATATTCGAGGAGCGGAGGCTGCCCCTGATCCGCCGCGCCGCCATGTTTCCCAGCGAAACGCCCGGTGAGGACGTCCTCGTCACGGGCCGGCTGACTCAGCCGCCCTGGCGCGGCACCCTGGAGGTCTTGACCGCCGCCCGGAAATGCGTCTCCGCCCTGAAGGTCCGCTACTGCCTGGACCGGGACCGGCTGGTGCCCAAGCCCGCGGAGCTGCCCGAGGAACTGCGGCAGAGCGGCTTTGGCCCGACGGTCGTCCGCCGGGTCTACATCGCCACCGCCGGATGGCTCACCCCCGCTGAACTGAAGCGCCGCTTCCCAGAGGAACGCGGCGCTTCTTCCTTTCCCCTGGTCCTGAAATACCTGGCGGACGTCCACCTGGACGACGGCCCCAGGACCATGGAGCTGTCCCATTGGGATCTGCGGCGATTGGAGGCCCGGGCCGGGTCCTTCGCCGCTTCCAAATAAAAATTGAAGGAGAAATCACTATGGCTAAGAAAACCGCGCCTACCCCCGCGCCTGCCCCTGAGCAGGAACCCGCCGCCCTGGAGATGGATGTGAGAATCTACTCCATCAACACCAGCGGCAATGTCCTGGCCAACGCTTCCGTCACCCTAGGCGGCTGCTTCGCCGTCCGCAATCTGCGGATCGTCAACAGCTCCAAGGGGCCCTTTGTCTCTATGCCCAGTTATAGAACCAGCGAGGGTCCCAAGGACGTCTGCTTCCCCTGCACCAAGGAGTTCCGCCAGCGGTTCCAGGATACGGTGCTGAACGCCTACCGGCAGGAGCTGGCCCAGCTCCATGAACCCCGGAGCTATGAGCGGCCCCGCCAGCGGGAAAAGTCCGGCTTCGAGGAGCGCGCCGCTCCCGGCCCCACCGAGACGCGGGAGGAGGCTCCTCCCTCCGGGCCCGAAGAGGCTCCCGAGGAAAGCGGCCCCGCCCTTGGCGGCATGACCATGCAGTAGTCCCCGCTCACAAGCCCCGTGCGGGCTGTAAAATATATGAAATAGGAGGATTCCAACCCATGAAACGCATCTTATCCCTGCTCATGACCGCGATGATCCTGTCGCTGGTCTGCATCCCCTCCGCCCTGGCGGCGGACACTTCCTCGGCGTGCTATCCCACCTCGGTCACACGGAGCGAAGACGGCACGGAAATCCGAAAGGTCTATGACCTGGGCCCCGAGGAGGACCCGGCGGGTATCCCCCGCTCCGACTTCCAGCAGGACGGCGTCCGGTACACCCTGGTGGACCTTTTGAAGCAGGAGCTCCCGGAGAACGAGAGCCGCCAGCACGTGGAGACCGTCACCCTGGAGAGCAAGAACAAGGACATGGCCTCCGTGCTGGAGCTCCTGCCCCAGCAGCGGGAGTTCGTCACCGACGACGGCCTCTCCGGCACCCTCACCCTCCAGCTGGACACCGTCCAGGTGGACGTCTCCGGCTATGGAAGCTCCACCAGGGCGGTCAACGTCACCCGGTCCTATCCCAACCTCGCGGGACAGGACACCTCGTACATCCCCAAGACCATCCAGGACGGAGGCCGGACCCTGACCCTCCAGGACATCAGCTGGCAGACGGACAACACCGCCAGCCTGGACGGCTACGCCATGGGCGACCGCTTTACCGCCGTGGCCACCTACAGCGGCTCGGCCACCAGCAGCTATGTCAAGGGCTACACGGTCACCGCCAACTACGCCGGGACCGTCAGCCGGATCGCGCTGAACAAGACCCGGTATGTGGCGATTTTTGAAGGAGACGGCCCTACCGTCGACATCATCCCCACGGAGACGGAGTCCGGTTCCGGGTTCCAATTCCATTGGGCGTACCTGCTGGTCCCCCTGGGCGTGATCGCCTTGGCAGGCGGCGGCATGGGGACCGCCCTGTTCCTGAAGCGGCGTCATGAATCCGGAGAGGAGGAAGCGTAATGAAGAAGTTTCTGATTTTATCTGTCCTCGCGGCCCTGGCCCTGACGGCCCATGCCGGGGCGCTGGAATACACCATGGAGGCTCCCGACGGCCCTAACTATGGAAAGGCGACCTCCATTGAGATCGTCCATACCCGCGACAACGGCGAGCGAAAAAACGCTGATATCAGCAAAAACGCCGCCCTCATCCCGCCCGGCTTCGGAACGCCCACGGCGGACCTGCCCGGCAACGGCGAGTACCTTACTCCCAACCTGGCCCCGGAGGCTAAGGCCGGGACCGGGGCCGTGATCAACGGCAGTCTGTCCGCGGCGACGGTGCTGCCGCCCGCCAGCGGGAGCGCCGTGTTCGCGCCTTCCGGCGGCGGAACGGCTGTCCCGCCCTCCTCCGGCGGCGGCGTATATCAGCCCGGCTCCTCCAGCCTGACTACCACGACCAGGCCCACGGCGACAGACGCCTCCACTTTCACGGAAGTGACGGAGGACCTCTACTACAAGGGCGGGCATCTGGGCAGGCTGGAGATTCCGGTGCTGGACCTCAGCGTCAAGATCTACGAGGGCACCGGCAGCTCCACCCTTGCCAAGGGCGTCGGGCATTTTGAGGACACCTCCATCTGGGGGAACAACGTCTGTCTCGCCGCGCATAACCGGGGAGCCAACAACTACTTCGGCAAGATCCACACCTTGGACGCCGGGGACCGGATCACCCTCACCACCAAGCTGGGAACCAAGACCTACGAGGTCACCACCGTCTCCACGGTCAGCGAGACGGACAGGAGCGGCCTGGAGGAAACCGGCGAGAGCTGCCTCACCCTGTACACCTGCGTCCGGGACCAGCGGGACCTCCGCTATTGCGTCCGGGCGGTGGAGGTTGTGTAAAATGCTTCGTTTCAACGGCTTCTATTCTCTCTGCGTTCCCGTCTTTCCCATAGCTATTGCCCACGCTTTCCGGTATGATGTGGCTGAACACCGGGAGGGACCGGCATGACGGTCCTGGAGTTTATCCGCCAGCACCCCGCCCAGGCGGTGGATGTGATCTCATCCGAGGGCTGCGACCATGTGACGCCGAAACGGTCCATGGCCCTGGCCCGGGACCGGCCCGAGGACCTGGGAGTCCTGGACTGGACCGTCGGTCACTCCAGCTTCTCCGCCGGAGCCTGGCACGTATTGGCGATAGCTCCCGCCTTGGAGCAAGGTCCTGAGCTGACGCTTGCCATGGCCTGATCCTCCCGGAATATTTGAAGGAGGAACGCAGAGATGAGGAAAAAGGATATTGGCATGGCACTCGCCTGTATGGCACTGGGGGTCGTTCTGTGCGGAACGGCTGTCCCGGCAAGAGCGGTGGAGCCTCCCTCCAGTGAGGCCGTCCAGGCATCCGCGCTCAGGGTCAGCAGCTATAAGGGCGGCGCCCTTTCGGTCGGGGACCGGAGCATGGTAGTGGTCAGTCCTTACGGGACAAATGTCACCGCCATGTCTTCCAATCCCGGCGTGATTGCCTTGGAGCAGGTCGGCGGCTTCTATGTCATGGTGGTGAAATCCGCCGGGACCGCCGTGGTCAGCGTCACGGATGACGCCGGGAACACGGCAAGCATGACTATGACCGCCGGCGGAGCGGAATCGTCCCCCACCCCGCCTCCGGCAGAAAGCTCCTGCCCCGCGCAAGCCCCGGAGAGCAGCGATCCGGTCGTCAACAGCGAATGGTCCCATAACCCGGACACGGACCTGACCGCCAACATGGAAATCCGTCAGGAAATGGTGCGGCTCATCAATCAGGTCCGCCAGGAACACGGCCTCGCGGAGCTGCCCGTCGATGACCGGCTGATGAACGCTATGCAGGACGTCTCCACCCAGCACTTCCTCAAGCACACACGCTATGAGCGGGAGGCGCTGGTGGCCTACGGCTGGCTGTGCGGCGGCAGCAACAACCTCACCAGCTTCGGAGCGGACGGTGAAAGCGATATCGCGGGCCACGCGGTTCGGAATTGGGTAAATTCTCCCGGCCATCTGCAAGCCATGCTGCGGGAGGATGTCACCTGCATCGGAACAGGCGTCACCGTGGAGAACGGGAGGACCTACTGCTACATGAGCGTCGGAAACCCGGACGGGCACGGCCTCCTATAAACTCGAATCAATCAAACCCCAGCCCATCAGAAAGACCTTTCAGTGAAAACTGAAAGGTCTTTTTTTCTTGAAAAATCAAAGAAGGAGTTACTTTTATGGAAAGAACGCGACACCATTTGCGGACCCGCCTGACGGCGCTGCTGCTGGCGCTGGTCTGCGTCCTCGGTCTGTTCCCCACCACCGCCTTCGCGGCCGCGGACACCATCAAGCTCAAGGACTTCGGAATGTCCGGCGTAGCGTACCAGTCGAGTGCGCTGGGCCGCTGCACGCTGCATCAAATGTATTACGATAACGGAGGCAAAACCACGGTCGGTTTTTGCGGCACTAAGGGAGCCGGAATGGGCAGCAGCCTGAAAGGCCAGACCTGGGGCAATAAATCCGAGATCTCGGATTCAACCGTGAAGGTCATGATGGCGTACTACTATGCCCACTCCACCGGCGTCTTCACCGACCAAGCCCATGCCCTCGGCGTGGACGATGTCTGGGGGCCCGAATATACATGGTATATGAACGCCTGGGTGCAGGCTTGTATCTGGCGTTACCAGCAGGGCAGCATGGGCGATCCTGTGATCGCCTGCGCCGAAGAGCTGATGGCAGTGTATAACTCCCTGAAGGGCACCCATTACACCAGCATCGACGAAGAGCTGGACGGCCGGAGTTTCCGCGCCCGCACGCAGTTTATTCTCGACGGCGGCTCCGGCTTGTGGGGCGACTGCAAGGTCTATCTGTACAGCTTCACCGGCGCCGGTTCCGAGGCCCATCCGGCCAGCTCCGTGCAGAAGGTGATCCTGGGCGAGCTGACGCCGACCACCACGACCCATGAGGATTATTCCCTGATCGTAAAGAAGGTGGACGCCACCAATCCCAGCAAGGGCCTCGCCGGGGCGGGGTTCCACATCCAGTCGGAAAACGGCTCTTTTTCCAAGGACGTCGTGACCGGGCCGGACGGGACCTACAAGCAGGACCAGCTCGACCCCGGTACTTACGCCGTGACGGAAACAGCGCCTCCTCCGGGCGGATACGAGATCGACAACCCCGGTCCACAGTATGTGGTCCTCCCCGGCAACGGAAACAACACGGTCACTGTAACGTTCATGGATTCTCCTCCTTCCGGCGGCGAGGGTACAATCCGGAAAGTGGACGCGGACGATCCCTCCAAGGGCCTCGCCGGAGCGGTGATCAAGATCACCGGCGTGGACAACAGCTTTGTGGGGACCTACACCACGGGCGAGGGCGGTTGGCTCACCGACGTGCCCTGGGATACGATGCCCATCGGCAGCTATGTCGCGGAAGAGATGACCCCGCCGGAAGGCTATACTAAAAGCCCGGATCAGAACAAGGTCAAGCAGACCTTCGTTTGGGACGGCAAAACAGACGTGTCCTTAATTTTCGAGAACGACGCCAAGGTGAAGGTCAAGCTCATCAAACTGGATGATTCCAACAATCCCCTCCCCGGCGCTGTTTTTAATATCTTGCGGGACGGCCAAATTGTTGGTACCGAGGCCACCAAGGAGGACGGCTCCATCACGGTTACGGACGTGGAAGAGGGGATGTACGCCTTCGTCGAGGTGTCCGCGCCGTCTCCTTGGGCCAAACTGGACGAGCCTGTGTTTGCGCACATCGATCAGGCCACCATCAACGGAGGCGGCACCGTCACGGTTACTGCCGCTGACAAGAAGCTCCCGAACCTCACGATTCTGAAACGGGACAAGCAGACCGGAGACGTGATTCCCAATACCCATTTCGAGATCAAAGGCATCCATCACGGCTACCACAACGATGTGACTACCGGGCCGGACGGTAAGGCGGTCCTCACCGGCATCCCGGTGGATTCTTATGAGGTAACGGAGATTTCCGTACCGGACCCGTGGGTCGTTGGCGATGAACCCACCCAAACCATTTGGCTGGGGGCTGGCGACGACCAGCAGCTCGTTTTTGACAATTTGAAGCAGCCCCTGCTTAAAATCTCGAAGATCGAGAAGGGCGCCAACCCCGCTGTTCCCATCCCCAATACGAATTTCCTGATTGAAGCCATTGACAGCGATTACCGCCACGACGTGACCACA
>CAIGRU010001070.1_pt1 | contig 16050 bp, 25 predicted proteins | sample 7351341 | NCBI WGS metagenome assembly CAIGRU01
TTTGCGCCGCTAAACAAAGAAAAACCTCAACGAATTTTTGGTTTAGCAAAAGAATGTGGGAATCATCGAGGAAGTTATGGGCTTCAGCCCGACACAGCAGGGTAGGCTCCCAGCCTATGTCTGGCGACAGATAGCCCCACCCATCCTCAGCGATTTTCCTTTTGACAAAGCCAAAAGAGGCCGCCAGGTCCCCAGGTGGAACCCGGCGGCGTTCTCATTTCTGGAGCATATACAGATTTGACACAAGCTGGTATGCGGCTAGAGCATTAGAGATTTCATCGCGGTCACCCCAGCAAACCAGAACATGCTCAAAGGTCTCGGCGGTTTTCCAGAGCGGGAAGGCGTAGTACGCTCGGCCCTGTACGTCCCGAGACGAATTTCCATATGCCATCTGTCTATCGATGGCCATTTCCCGGAATCTATCGTCCACCTTCCGGAAGTCTGCCAGCGCCTCCTGGATGCCTTTCTGCTCCTCTTCACTCAGGAGCAGGTTCCCATTGCCGACCTGGCAAACAACCTTTCCATCGGTTGTGCAAATCCAATACTTCTCCGCCTGTGGAACAGTTTTCTTGAGCAGCTTCAGAAGGCGCATGAGCTTTCCAACGTCGCCAGAAGAGGTAGACCTGCTGGTGCAGATAAACTCCTCCGACATGGCCTTATCGATGGGTTTCTTGCTGACCACGAGGGTGTCCTCGCCAGCCCGCTCTTCTGCATAATAGTATCCGGCTTCTTTCGCCCATGCCTTTATGTTGGCCAGGTTCCGCTGGTCACAGTGTTTGGTGTACAGGCTCAGGGAATCTTCACCCTGTTGGGAGCTTGCGCCAACAGCGGTGAGGAACTGCTCCTTCGTCCAGTTGTATCCAGCATTCCAGTTTTCCATTTTTTAATCCTCCTCAATAGAATCAGGAAATTCTATGTGTATCCCCAGAATTAGATTCCGGACTCACAACGTTAGCGCGTGAAGGGGCAGTTTTAGCCAATATCCCGCCCCGCTTTGAAGTTATAGACCGGACGAATGACCCCCAACATCTCCGCCGTGGGCCGGATATTCTCTAGGATGGTGACCGAGTCCTTGTAGGCCATGGGACTTTCGTCCAAGGCATCGTGGGAGACAGAGGAAAACAAAATGAGATTCTGAGCCCGCAATTGGTTGACCAGTTCGGTAGTTTCCGTTATACTAATCCCGGGAGGTGGTGCGTCATTGCCACAAAAATCTGTGAAATCTGCGGGGCAGAATTTGAACCCGTGAATGGCATTCAGAAGTATTGCCACGAATGCGGAAAGAATCCGGAGCGGGTTCGCCAGAGATACGCCACGGCCGTTGCTACCAACAAACGGCATGCTGGGGAACAGGATGTCCCCGTCGAGAAAGAATGCAAGAACTGCGGAAAGAAGTTCCTGACGGTATATAAAAATCGGGAATTCTGCAGCGAAGCGTGCGGTGAAACTTACCGTATAGACACCGTCGAATGCCCTGTTTGCCACGCCAGGCTTATTGACAAGGGCATCACCACCGGCCGTGGCTACTGCTCCGATGAATGCAGGGACAAAGACCGCCTCCAGAAAGCAATTCGGGACGGGAATTATATCCCCTGTGAACAATGTGGAAAGAACTTTATCCGGCCAAATCTGGCGAGCCGGTTTTGCTGCAAGGAGTGCTATGAGACATACCGCGAGACCCACAAGAGAACACCGGCACAGCCTCAGAAAAAACCAGCAATCACAACGAAAGTCTGCCCGGTCTGCAAAAAGATATTTCCCGTGTCTCCATTCCAGACGACCAAGCTATACTGTTCTGTGGAGTGCCGTACCAAGGTTCAGCGTACTGCAAAACCGAAGTCGGCCACAGCAAAGCCAGAAACACACCTTTGCACTACCTGCCGGGTTTCACAGAAGGCGTGCGAGCGCTTTAGCAGCGGGTTTAAGAAATTGCCGGAGGGTGCGGAATTACGGACGGTGAAGGGACAGGACATCGTTGTGAAATGTCCAAAATACAGGTGAGGATTGCGGGATGGTCGAGTATATGAGAGCATTTCTGGAGCCATTCAGGACTCCGCCCTATACGGTTGAGCCGGCTGGCTCCAACTGGTACCGGATAAGTAATACCGTCTCCGGGTTCTCCGCTATAGTACGGGGATACCGCGGAGAAGTACAAGAACGGGTGCCAGACCTGGATGGCTCCGGCTGGCGATGGAAGCTGGTTTCCGCAACACATCTACAAGAGAGCCTTGGGATATGTGAAGAGAGAGGATAGGAGATATGAACCAAACTGGAACAAAATTCATTTCCGCAGAACATCAGGAATTTTACGCATCTATGATGGCAAAGGTCAAAAAGGATGATTGTTATCATAGGGCCTTTTTCTACATAGTGGGACTAACGGACGAAACTCGCAGGCACATTGGGGACTTATTCGATTTTAGGGATGATGGGATTATCCCCGAAGGACTATATAAAGGCTGGCAAACCGGAGGCACCATCCGAATTTGCCGGATGGCCTTCAACCTCTGGGGAGGCTATATCGAAGAGGGAGCAGAAGCGGAAACTACCCCTGAGAGCCTGTTCGCCAGTTCGTTCGCACCGTATTTTGTGGAGAGCCTCAAGCTGCGCTTCCCGGAGTACTTCATAGGAGGTGATTCTCTTGCTGAGTGAAGAACGCAGGAGAGAGTTGGTCGCAGTCTGCTTGAACGGATTATGCAGGCGGATGCAGCTGACAGTGGGCACGAATGAAAATTCCCCTGCCGCAGTGGAATGAGACCAGCACGGCAGGGAAAGGGAATCAATGATTGACAGCCTCTTTAAGGGACTTTCCAGCCTTGAAAGAGGGGACCTTGGAAGCGGGAATCTCGACGGGTTGCTTGGTCCGCGGGTTTCTGCCCGTCCGTGCGGCCCGTTCTTTCACCTCGAAGGTTCCGAAGCCAACAAAGGACACAGGCTCGCCCTTTCGTAAGGACTCCTGGATGGTTTCGAGCGTGGCGTTCAGGGCGGCAGTGGCATCCTTGACGGAGAGGCCAGACTTCTCGGCCATGGCCTGGATAAACTCGGATTTGTTCATGGGAATCTCCTTTTTTGTATATAGTCTGCTGATTTTAGCACAAAATAGGCGCTTTGGCAAGAAAATTTTGAGAGGATATAATATGGTATATTCGGATGTCGTACAAAATGGGTGGATTCAGCCCTACAAGAAACTATATAGTATGCGGGATTTTCACCGGCTCCGCAAGGAGCACGACGCGAAAACCGCCCGGTTTATTTTACTGTGTTCGGCGGCCCACTACAGTATTGATGAAAAACTAAAATGTGATGTTTCGAGGTCTCTCATGGACGTGGACAAATTCATTGTCATGGATATGATGAGTTAACCCCTCATTCATCGCGTTAACAGAACATTTCTTGTTTTGGCAATCCATCAGCGGTATAATGGCGGCAATAGGAGGTGTCTGATGGCCAACGACATAGTAAACAAGCTGGCATACCTTCTTGGTGTGCCAGAAACAATTATACAACCGTTGCTCTCGGATGGACAGGACTTGGGAAGGATTGCCGCCGCCGAGGGCGCACCTGAAATCCGAGCCCGCTGCAGGGCAAGGCAGGTGACCCTGTTTCATTATACTGGCGCAAAGAAGATTTTTCGATTGCCAGACTCACTGCGGTCCTATTGTGCAGGTGGGACATTTGATGAGTTGCAACAAGAGTTCCTTGCTGCGTGCGGCCCCTGGGAGTTCGCAAATCGCATGACCGAATTTATCATGGAGAACGCACAGCGGACAATGGAGGCCCTGAACATCCCTCACGCAGATGTCCTGCTGGAGCTGGTTTTCAAATGGCCCACTCAGAATAAAGCGACATTCTCATCCCTAAGCCAGCAATATCATAGCAGAAAGCTTAACTTCCCATATGCAACTTTCATCCCAAAGCCGAAATCCTTTGAGAGGAAACTCCCATATTTACTTACAAACGATGAGACGCTGCTTTCCTCTGTACCTATTACTCTTGCTATTTCCACCCAGGTCAGGGAGACAAAGCAAGAGCCCCGAGAAGCGCCCGAACCGTTCCAGCTTTCGAACGCGACGTACATCGATTCGCCGTTTTCCCCAAACGGCATCTTTTATCATGAGGGCATGTGTTGCGCTTACGTTGACTATGACAATATGCCTCCCTTCATGGCGGCTCAAATATGCAGGTCGGCAACCAAGCAGCACCCAGCCAAGGTGTTTTATGATGACCGTGTGCGTGGGGACATCGAAGTTCTGAGGCACTTCCCGTTTGTGGAGTTCTGCTTTGTTGAGAGGCTAAAATCGGAAAAAAGCCTTGTCGATTCCAAAATATTGACAGAGATAGTCCGCGATTGCTACACAAGCCGCCCTAATCAGGTTATTCTGTATTCCAGCGACTCCGATTTCTTTGCTTTAGCGCCCATTCTCAAGCAGGAAGGGATTGCGTTCACAGTGATTGCCCTGGAGGGGCAGGTCAGCCCGACCTATATTGAGAAACTCGGCGAATATAATGCCAGCAGTTACATTCTCTCGAAGCTTGCGGTCGTCCCAGTGCCCGATGTGGAACTTATCAGAAACCTTCTCCGCCATCAATTGCTCCACTCGGTTTTAGGGGAGTGCAGCGTGCAGGGCATTACCCAGAAAATCCTTGGCTCATTTTCTGAGGGAAGATACCATACTATGCTGGCCAAAAGCACAGAGGCAGAAGTCGAAAAGCTGCTGGCCGGAGCCAAACTCGTGGTCAAAAATGGCGGAATTGTGGTCGAATTCTAACCAGGGGGCGAGGGAGATGCCATCGTATGTCGCTATCGATTTGAAATCGTTCTATGCCAGCGTGGAATGCATCGAGCGCGGCTTGGACCCGTTGACCACGAACCTGGTCGTTGCCGACCTGAGCCGCACGGAAAAGACCATCTGCCTCGCAGTCTCTCCGGCGCTCAAGGCACACGGAATCCCAGGCAGACCCCGGCTGTTTGAGGTTGTCGAGAAGGTAAAACAGCTGAACAGCGGGAAGAAGGGGGAGACGTTCTCCATCAGTGGCATAGAGCTGGCAAACAACCCTGCCCTCCAGGTCGGCTACATCACCGCAACGCCCCGGATGGCCCTGTATATTGAATACAGCACCAGAATATATGAAGTATACCTTAAATACGTGGCCCCGGAAGACATCCATGTGTATTCAATTGACGAAGTTTTCATTGACGCAACACCTTATCTGAAGCTATATCAGCTTACCCCTCATGAGTTCGCGATGAGGATGATTCAGGACGTCCTCCGGGAGACTGGCATCACGGCCACCGCTGGGATAGGGACAAACCTCTACCTCGCTAAGATAGCCATGGATATTGTTGCGAAGCATATCCCGGCGGACAAAGATGGCGTACGCATCGCGGAGCTGGATGAGCTGTCCTACCGCCAGCAGCTATGGGACCACCGGCCCCTGACGGATTTTTGGAGAGTGGGGCGGGGCTATGCGAAAAAGCTGGAGGCTATGGGCCTATACACCATGGGCGACATCGCTCGCTGTTCCCTTGGCAGGTCAACCGACTATTATAATGAGGAACTGCTCTATAAAGCATTTGGGGTCAATGCAGAGTTATTGGTGGACCATGCATGGGGTTGGGAGCCCTGCCCCATATCCGCCGTCAAAGCCTACAAACCCAGCACAAACAGCTTGGGGGCAGGCCAAGTTCTGCAGTACCCCTATACCTGGGAGAAGGCCAGGCTGGTGATGCGTGAGATGGCAGACAGTCTTTCCCTGGAGCTTGCCGGGAAGGGGCTTGTGACAGACCAAATCGTGATAGATGTTGGTTATGATATGGACAGCCTCAAGGGAGGAGAATATAAGGGGCCCGTTGTAAAGGACCCCTATGGCCGTAAAATTCCCAAAGCGGCTCATGGGTCACAAAATTTGTTCCGGGAGACAGCCTCAACAAAATTGATTGTCGCGACTGCCATGGAGCTTTTCGACCGCATAACCGATAACGCCCTGCTTGTGCGCCGACTCAATATCGCAGCGGCTCATGTTGTTGAAAAATCGGCAGCGGTGTCGAAGGAAGAGTTTGAGCAACTGGATTTGTTTGCAAGCCCCGTCGAAACCAAGGAAAGAGAAGAAGCGGCCAAGGCCATGGAGAAGGAAGTCCGCATCCAGGAAGCCATTCTAGGCATCCAGGGGAAGTTTGGAAAGAACGCTTTGTTGAAAGGGTACAATCTTCTGGATGGCGCCACAGCACGAGACCGGAATAAACAGATTGGAGGCCATAAAGCCTAACTATGGGGAAATACGACGATATAGTTACCCTGCCGCACCATGTTTCCGAGAACCACCCACAGATGTCTATGCAAGCCCGAGCAGCTCAATTTTCCCCGTTCGCGGCGCTCTCGGGTCACGGGGATGCCATCAAAGAAACCGCCCGGTTGACAGACTCTCAGCGAGACTTGGACGAGGGTGTAGTCGCGGGCCTGAATAGGGCACTGGAAGAAATCAGGGAGATGGGTCACCCGGAGGTGGAAATATCGTACTTTGTCCCGGATGGGAAAAAACAAGGGGGGAGTTATGCCGTTGCAAACGGCACAGTCAAGAGAATTGATTCAGCGATGGGGATGCTGCTCCTAATGGACGGGACGAGAATTCCTTTGGAGAAAATTTTGAATATTGAAACGTGTTGACAAATTGGCCACCAAATCTAGGTGGCCAATTTTTTCACGATGCACCGATGCGTGCAACTTTTATGAGATGGGCACAGCATACAAGAGGAGAAAATCAAATTCCCTCATATTGCATAGCATGGAATTAGATTTACTCTGGAAATTTATGTGAAAAGGAGTACGTTATGAGTTTCAATTGGTACATTACTGGGAGTGGGAAGAATCAAAAAATGTATGACTTCCTTTCAGAACGCATTCCCACCATCGGCTACACCGACAACAACAACGTCAACCTCTTTATCGCGGCAAAGAGAATGTATATCGATGCCTATGCCCACTGCGGGCAGCATCTGGACAAGAATCTGCGCGAGGACTTTGTGCAGCACATCAGTCCCACTATGCCTGACTTCGCTCTGGGCAGCCCGGATGATTACAGCTACAGCCGAAGAGAGGAAGCACTCAATCTGCTGGAGCGGGAGATGGACCGGGTGTTGGAGTATCTGGAGGATAAATGCCTGGGCTTCGCCAGCTACGAACTCTGGTTCAACGAAAAGACCGGGAGTTTTTATTCCAGCCTCGACCACAGCAAAAGTGCGCCCGTGGGCAGCGATTGGCACCGCGAGATTTTTGGCAGCGAAGAAGCCATGATGATGTGGCTTCGGGGAAGGGAAGACATCTGGAGGAGACATCAAGCCCTTCTGGGCCACCTGGAGAAGGCAAAAGAGGGCCTTCAGGAGCTCGGTGCCGGAGAGGATGTCAAGCTGCTGGAGGAAATCGTGGAGAGACTCTCGAAAACCTGAGAGAAGGGCCGCCCAACTATGGGCGGCCTCTTCTATCCGGAGCGCGGAGTACCCAATCCACAAGCGGAACGTGGGGCAGGGTATTCACATCTCGCCGGAATTGTTTTTTTGTCTTTCGCATAGGATAGGGCAATAATTTTTAGGGAGGCTACATTAAGATGGAGAAGTTTTTTGATGGAGACTGCACCGGCGCGAAGACAATTCGGGAAATCATTGAGGAAAACCCTGGCGCTACTCTGGACCTGTTTACCAGCGACGGATGTTTGATGGTTACCCCGGAAGTATGCGCCAGTCTGTTGCGCCAGGAGCCCATGAAGATGAATCCTGGCTGCTCTGAATGCTACATGGAGCTCCCGGCACAGGCGGTTCTGGAGCGGTGTGCCCTTGCGCTTACGCCGGATGAGAACGACGCAAAATTGCTGCATATTATGACCGATTAACGGCAAGAAGCCGCCCCTTACAGGGAGCAGCTTCTTTTCGGCGAGTTTGATGCGGCGTTCGCTGTTTTCAAGGCCCCCAACCATGGTTGGGGGCCCGCATTTTTATCGAGTGTGCTGTATCGCCACCATCTTTAGGCACAGGATGCCGCCAAAGGAATCAGAGCTCGAAAATTTTCCAGTCGAAATTCTGCCCATGGCGTTCGCCGTAGGCATTCCACCAGGCAAAACAGCAGTCGCCATCGATTTTGAAACCGCCATCAACTCTCTTGATGGGCTCAGCTTCTGCCAGGTCTTCATCGTTCAGACCCATGGCCTCCTTAAACTTTTCCAGCATAGCCTTGTGGGCAGCTTCGTGCGTAGGAAAGAACTCCGGAACGGAGATGTTACGCTCGATGACCTCGACAAGAATGTACTTATTCCCCATGATATATGTCTCCTTTTAGATTATTACTGTTGGTATTTCTATTTTGGGACAAAACTAACCGAGGGCCTCCTCCTTGCTGATTTGCTCAAACTGGGCAACTTGGACCCAAGGATTGTGTCCCCAGCTATACCGGTGCATGCCGATGTCGGACTGTTGGGTCATGCCTTTGGAACGAATGCGGTCATCCCAGATACGATGCATAGCATCTTGCGGAGTTCTGGGGCAGCTGGCCCACGCACATGCGGGATAGTCACCCTCAGCATCCGCCGGGAAATACTTGTGCAGCTTCCCGTCCTTGGTCCAGGAACGAATGCCCTCGCTCATACAGTCCTCATCCGAAACGTCCTGCAGATGTTCCAGTCGAACAAGGTTGACCCGCAAAAAGAACCGGGCAGCCTCTTTCGGCATAGAGATTGGGCTATTCCAACGCCCATCCCCGATAGGCCACCTCCGGACAAAATCATCAAAACCGTCCGAATTTCGGGTGGGTTCCCTGCTGGAAAACCGGATGACGCTGTTGGGCCTGCCGGCCTTGAACTCAATCCGAGCGTCACACTCGAAGCGATGGGCGGCGCCGGCCCTCCAGGTTTCTTGAACAAACAGGATGTCCCCGGCTTGATACACCGGCTTCTTAAAGCTGCCGTCGCTAAAGCGAAAATGGCCTTTCTCGAAGCCCAGAAACTCGGCAGAGGCGGGGACCCGGACCAGTCTCCGAATAGAGGTTTTGCAGCCATCCCGAAGGGCGACGGCCTCCCAATCCTTGACGCAGATGCCACGCATCACTCATCATCCTCCTCGTCATCGAATCCACCCAAGCCAAGTTCGGAAGCCTGGAAGCTGGGGAATTCGTCCAGGATATCAACTCGAATATCCGGGTCTCCGCCGAAGCTATAGTCCACGTAGCCTTCCAAGTCCCGGATTTTCGAAGCCATGCTGCCCAGAGAGCCATTGAGAAGAGCCTCCTCGGGGACAAGCACCACATCGGTGCTTCTGTGGAGGTATTTATCCAGGATACTCCAATCTTCCTTGGGAACAATTTTCAGCTGAGCCATATCATGTTTCTCCTTTCAGAATTCGGTGTTGTTGTGAATTTTCCCTGTTCCAGCAGCTCCTTCTGGTGCTGTTCCTTGCAGCGGGGAGGGAGCCGGTAGGGAGGGCATGTGCAGCGTGGTTCCTTGAGGACGCCACATTCCTCCCGGCGGTAGCGGCATGTGTAGTAGCAGCACTGCATGAGTTACTCCTCTTTCGGCCGGTTACAGTCGAACTCATCGTGCCAGAACTGGACGCCGGCGTAGTGGCGGATGATTTTCTCATCGGGAATACTCGCTGCACGCTCCTTGATTTGAGCTTCGGAGAGGTTCTTGTCCTGCAGAAGCCAGGCGGTGTATCGTTCCTTGAGTTCGCCCAGCTCCTCGTGAGACAGAGCCTCGGCGGTAATATAAGGAACCTTTGCGCCGTTGCATACGAAATCCTCATGGTTGAAGCTCATGCCGGCATAGTGGTCGAAGACCTCTTCATCGGTGATTTCATCGATGCTCGCATGCATCCGGCCCTGTGGAGTATAGTTGTTGTACTCCCCTTTAAGTTCGAGTAGTTCTTCGAGGGTCAAATCCCTGACAGTTACCTTTTCCATGATGCTTTTCCTCCTTAAATGTTGTTGGGGTATCCTATGCGGAACACTGGGAATCTATCACGAAGAAACTCCCCCGGCCATGGTGGTCGAGGGAGAATTTGATTTGGCAACAGGAGAGTGGGGGCCTGATTGGGCGCGGCGGTGCTCAGCCCGACATAGTTCAGCAAACCTGCACGGTCAGGGCAACCCATTCCTCCGGCTTCGCTTCCACCTGAGCCAGCTTCTCATCAGTTAGAATGGTGCTGAAGGCGCAGAAGCCGCAGCCGTTATCAGCCAGAACGCCGCAGTTGCCGTAGGCGGAAAACTGGTTGTCCGCCGCTCGGGCCGCCAGATAGAGGCCATGCGAGAAGTCGGAGTCCAGAGGAAGCTCTTTCTCCGGGCTCGCCGCAATCACCAGTGCCTTAGCGGTCACAGCAAGCCGGATTTCGCTGTTCCACATCCGGGCAATTAGCTTGACGTTTTCCGGTTGCTCCGAGCCAAAGGTTGTGTCTCCAAAGCTTGCCCGCAGCCCATCGTCAACCCAATCCTCCAGTTCTGCGAGGACGGTCCCATGCAGGTGCGCGATGTCCTCCTCGTTGTTGTGGGCAATATGGCCCAGCACGTTTTGCGTGTTCACAAGCAATTTCATGTTAATTTCTCCTTTTGAAAAGTTTTCCGCAAGAGTTTGTCTCGTTATATGCGGGCAGGAAGAAACCCATCACGGTCCTTGTCGGGCAACAAATGGGCCAGCAAAGCGAATCATCAATCTCTTGCTGCCAAACCAAAAGCATCGAATATAAAACACAAGACCTGCATACCATTCTCACAATTCTGCTTCGCAGGAGAAACGAATACCGAAAAGGAGAATTTTGAATGGAAGTATATCTGAATCGCGTCGATGGGCTCGATGATGCTATCTGCACGATGTTCCTGTCCAAGCGTCACCTCACCCGGGAGAAAGAGCTGGAAATTCGTAATGAGGTCCAGCTGCAGACCACCTCTGTTTATGATGGCGTGACCCCGCTGGGCGCCATTAGGCCGGACCATTCCGCCAAACTGGCTGTGTGGTTGCAAAACACCCTGAAAATCGGGGCCGAACACATAACGCTGCTTCGGTTCATTGACCTCAGTTTTTCCGTCTACGGCCTCCATCGCGGTGGACAAGACGACCTGGACGCTCATTCCATGCGTATGAACAACCGCATTGTTCGTGCTTCCACCCGGCTGGGGACCTTCGAGCGGGGGGAAATGTCCGAATACTATATGGGCAAAATCCTTCCTACCGATGTGGCCCTGGCTGCCCTTGGCATTACCATGCCGGATGAGATAGTATATGAGGGGCAGACCTATGTCCGAGCCTCGAACGGTTACATCCTCAAGGGGATGGAGAATGAGAACGATGTTAAGCGGGGGCTGTACATGCTCAGCATCCCCTCCGACTTCATTTTTCGCATCCAGCTCACCGAATTTTCACACGTTTATAAGTTGCGGCGAGAACTTGGTACGGCTCATCCCGAGCTGAAGCAAGCTGTCGAGAGTATGGCAAGCCAGCTTGAGGTTGCCACACAAGGGCTCGTCACCCGGGACTTGCTTCTGGAAATTCCCAACTAACCCAAAGATGCACCGCCTTTCCAGCAGGGAGGGCGGTGCTTCGTGTTTGTTTTCATATGCTTTGCATAACATATGTTTGAACAAGCAAAATTTCCCAAATAATTATATAGGAGGTAAACAATGTCCGATATTTTTCAGGCACTCAAATTCGCCCCGATTGCCGTCGTGGTAATCATTCTTCTCATCCTTATCCTCTCTGGCTATGTCAAGGCGCCGCCCGATGTGGCCTACATCATCTCCGGTTTCCGCAAAACCCGCATTCTGGTGGGCCGAGCCGGCATCAAGATTCCCTTCCTGGAGCGGCTTGACAAACTGTCCCTGCGGATGATTTCCGTGGATGTCAAGACCACGGACTTCGTTCCCAATTCCGAATACATCAACGTCAAGGTAGACGCCACCGTCAAAATCCGCGTTGGCCGCGAGGACGAGCTCATGCAGCTCGCTATGGCCAACTTCCTGAACGCCAAGGAAGAGCAGATTGTTGGCAAGGTCCAGGATACCCTGGAGGGCAACATGCGTGAAATCATCGGTCAAATGAAACTCTCCGAAATGGTCACAGACCGGAAAGCCTTCGGCGAGCGTGTCCAGGAGAACGCCCTGCCCGACCTGCGAAAGATGGGTCTGGAGCTGATTTCCTTCAACGTTCAGTCCTTCTCCGACCAGAATGGTGTCATTGATGACTTGGGCATCGACAACGTGTCCCGAATCAAAAAGGACGCGGCTATTGCCAAAGCAGAAGCCGACCGCGATGTAGCCATTAAACAGGCCGAGGCGGACCGGGAGGCCAACGATGCCAAGATGGAATCTGAAATGCAGATTGCCCAGAAAAGGAATGAGCTTGCCATCAAGCAGGCGGAGCTGAAGAAAGATGCCGACATCAAACAAGCCGAAGCGGACGCCGCCTATAAGATTCAGGAGAGGGAACAGGCCAAGACCCTCGAAACTGCCGATGTTAACGCCCAGATTGCCCGCGCCGAGCGTGAGGCCGAGCTGAAAGAGAAGCAGGTGCTGATTGCCAAGCAGGCCCTGGATGCTGAGGTCCGCGCTCAGGCGGACGCGGAGAGATACCGCCAGGAGCAGGAGGCTCAGGCAGAGCTGTTCCGCCGGCAGAAGGAGGCCGAGGCTCGCCGCTACGAACAGGAGCAGGATGCCGAAGCTGTTAAGAAGGCTGCCGAGGCTGCCAAGTTCGCCAGGGAGCAGGAGGCCGCCGGTATTGCCGCCGTCGGCAAAGCCGAGGCCGAAGCGACCAAGGCAAAAGCCCTGGCGGAGGCTGAGGGTATCGACAAGAAGGCGGAGGCCATGCAGAAGTATGGCGAAGCCGCCGTTGTCGAGATGGTCATGAAGGCCCTGCCCGAGATTGCCAAGAATGTGGCAGAACCGCTGTCCAAGGTGGACAAAATCACCATGTACGGCGAAGGTAACAGCGCCAAGCTGTTGGCCGATATTGTCTCCGGGACTACGCAGGTTACCGAAGGTATCTCCGCCGGCATGGGCATTGACGTCAAGGCCTTGTTAGCCGGGCTGGTCGGCGGGAAACTGGCCGCACCCGCCGCGCCGGTCATCAGCATCCCCGCGCCTGCCGGTAAACCCGAGCAGGCCGAGGACATCGCTCAGAACGCTGACAACATGATTTAACCCAAACGAATATGCGCCCCGGGCTTCTTAGCCTGGGGCGCTTTCGAGAACAGAAAGGAGGGTCGGTCAATGTTAAATGGACTTGATATGGCAACACAGGCCTGTATGTACTTGCAGGGGATTATTGCCCCAGAGCGCAAACAGGAATTCTCTTGCTTTGCTGATTGCTCCCATGAGGCTGGACGAGGCGTACCTGATTCTCCAGACCCTGATATGCATGGCTGTCGAATCCGATTGTACTGATTTAAGCATATGCCTATTCCTTACAGTCTGGGCACTTTTGAATCGGATTTTCCTGCCCTGCATAAGATTGAGAAATACATTTGAGAGGAGAATTCTTGATGGAGTCTGCGTATGTTTTTTATGGGAGCCTATACAACGCCCGAGATAAAATCGTTGAGGAACCCAGCATCCTCCTTGACCCGGAGGTGGATGCTTTCCTTGGATGGGGAGAGCGTGCTGCCATGCAAGCAGAACAGGTCCGGTGCAATCAGGCTGGCCTGGACCTGATGGTGGTGGAGCTTTCTTCCCTCCCAAAAGAGATGGCCTGCTACATCATCCGACGCATGGCGGAATACACCGCTTCTGGATTTGTGCAGCAGTTCTGTGAGCATCAAGACGACCCTGATGCCCTGGAATGGCTCAGCAGGGAGATGCAGAGAGTCCCTATCTCTACCGAGAAAGCATGGAAAACTTGATTCCCTGCAAAGCATGCGCTCCAGGCATCCCAGCCTGGGGCGTTCCCCTAATTACGGCCCTTTCTTTTGCATAGAATCATCAAGACTTACCAAAAGAAAGAAGTGATTTTCGCAAGATGAAAACAGCATATATACTGCGGAGCGGCATTTACAACGCCGAGGACGTGCTTATTAAACGCCCCAGCATCCTGCTTGATGGTGGGTATGACATCTTTATTGGCTGGGGAGAGGAGCCTGACATGCAGCTCAGGTTGGCTGCTACCCACTCCCTGTATCGTATCTATGGCTGCACTAATCCACTGGCGGTCATTGAACTTACCGCTATGCCGATAGAGGTGACCCTTTACGTCATCCGGCGGGGAATGGGACCCATCGATGCGGATTTTGCCCGGGAAATTTTCAACCGACACAAGGACTCTGACCTGGAGGAATGGTTGGCCAGGGAAATGCAGCAGGTGCCCGTTTCTTTGGATTAACCCCTTGCAAATGTCAGAAAAAGTTGAAATATTTTTCAAAAGGGGAGAGCGTATGAAATGGAATGATATTTTGCCAGAGGAAGCCCGCCGCCTGGCAGCTCGGCTGGTCAAGTGGGCCGAGGAAGAGCGTGTCGCAGGGAAGCAGATTTTCCCACCCCAAGACTGTATCTTCCAGGCATTGGAGGCCACGCCACCAGACAGGGTAAAGGCGGTTATTGTGGGGCAGGACCCATATCACGGGCCAGGGCAGGCGAATGGGCTGGCGTTCAGCGCTGGCCCGGGCATCACTTTGCCACCATCCCTGCGAAACATCTTCAAAGAGCTGCATGCTGATTTGGGGTATCCCGTCCCGCAGTCCGGGGACTTGAGTCCCTGGGCCAAACAGGGAGTGTTGCTGTTGAATACGGTCCTCACGGTAGAGCAGGGGAGACCTAACAGTCACAAAGACTGGGGGTGGCAGGATTTCACTCTGGCCGTGTTTCGAGCCTGCTCAGAACTGCCGCAACCCATTGTATTTATCCTTTGGGGTGGACAGGCGAAGGCCTTCACAGCCGGATTGCAAGTGAGCAGCAAACCTAACAAGGCTTGCATCTGGAGCAGTCATCCCAGCCCGCTGGGCGCCACAAAGGGAAGTTCTGGGGTCCCAGCGTTCGTAGGGTCCAGCCCGTTTAGTACAGCAAACGGGCTACTCCGTTCCATGGGGACAGAAGAAGTTGATTGGAGGCTATGATGAACTCATACAAGGTTGGAGATGTCGTTCCGCAATTAAAAACAGGGGGGAACTATATCCAAATTGGATATGGCGATGGCCTATGGGAGCTTCGGATGGGATACCCTGCAATCACTCCCAAAGAAATTCAGGAAACTCTTTATTTTCACGGCTTTCAGGGGTGGGCCGGACTTGGGTATCACAAGAATCAAAAGCCCTGCATTTCTACTGGATTCTAAACCGTTCAGCCCTCAAACAGATTACCCCGGGACATGGATGCAGAAGGGATTGACTGGCAGCTATGAGAAAATCGCTCCGGAAGGGGGTGATTTTTCTTAGGCAAACAGCGCGTTGAAATCAGCCACGGCTTCGGCGGCACGGTCCCCCACGGCCAACATAATGTAGTTTCCGTTGCTGGCAATGCAGGAGTCTTTCTCCCAGCCCTCGATAGAGGCTGGATACCAGGCACCACCGGGGTTGGTTTCATCTCCAACCTGGTAGGCAATCCGGGCCTGGAAAATGTCCTCAACAGCCTCAGCATCCTCCAAGTCCTCTACCTCCACCAGTGCGATTTCTCCCACGACAGCGGACATTTCGGCCATGTACACCTCACATTGCCTCGTGGAGATATCCGACAGGCCGGGGTAGCAACTGTCCAGCATCTCCTGCAGGGAGTCATCATCTGTCAGGCTCATCAAGGCAGGCCACTCGTAGTTTTCCTGGATGGTGGAACAGAACTCGGTCAGGTCGATATCCGGCTGGGGCACAGGGTTGCTGCGACCACAGGCGGACAGGGACAAACCCAGGGACAGCGCCAGAAACAGCGCAAGAATCTTTTTCTTCATGAAAATCCTCCTTTGGAATTTATGCATAAATTATATGCAAACCGTCGGAGAATTATTATGGCCACAAAAAATGAGGGATGTTATACGCAGTCGTCCGAAAAACTAAGGGATTTTTCTGACGAAAGACTCACGAAACTGGCTAGAAGAATCCCCGCT
>CAIGRU010001084.1_pt1 | contig 15832 bp, 9 predicted proteins | sample 7351341 | NCBI WGS metagenome assembly CAIGRU01
GCCGAGGAGGTCATGGGGGTGTTCAGGCCGCGCTCGATCATGGTCTCGCACACCTCGGCCGCATCGCCCAGCGGAGCCAGGGCCGCAGCAGCCGCCGGGTGTTCCAGCAGGTCGTAGGCCCACAGCACGCCGTAGGCCATGCGCAGCGGGTGCTTGATGGCCGCCGAGCCCCCGGGCATGGGCACGTAGGCGAAGTTGGCGAAGCGTTCGAAGGCCTGGCGGTTCGCCAGCAGCACCTCGCCGCCCCAGATGGCCCCGTCGGCCCCGTAGCCCGTGCCGTCGAAGGCGATGCCGCATACCGCGTCGACAAGCCCGTGCTCGGCCATGGCCGACACGATGTGGGCGTGGTGGTGCTGCACCTCAGTCACGGGAAGGCCCTGGTTGTGGGCCCATTTGCTCGTCAGGTACTCGGGATGCCGGTCGCAGGCCACGGCTGCGGGCTTCATCTCGAACAGACTCTCGAAGCGGTCCTTGGCCGCCAGCCACGCATCGTAGGTCTCGGCGTTTTCCACATCGCCGATGTGCTGGGACACGAAGCCGTCGGTGCCGCGCAGCAGCGTGAAGGTGTTCTTCTGCTCGGGCCCGGCGGCGAAGATGACGCCGGCGTTCGGGTACGCCGCCGCGTCGGCCTCGGCCTCGGCCACCGTGCCTCGCTCGGCCACGGGGCCTTCCGCCGCCGCGTTCTCGGCGACAGCCGTCTCGGTGGCGGCTACGGACACGGGCACGGGCGCGTAGCCCCGGGCACGGCGCAGGAACTGGATGGCCGCATCGGTCGTGCCCGCCTCAGCGCCAGGCACCGTAATGAGCCGCACCACGGAATCGTCGAAGCGGGTGAGGATGGCGCGGTTGTTCCCCAAGAAGGCGTCGGCGATGCCGTCCAGCTTCTCGCGGGCCTCCTCGTCGGCGATGCAGATGGGCTCGTTATGGACGTTGCCTGAGGTCATCACGAGCAGGGGGACGGGACGACCGGGCGCGGAGCCCTCGGCTGCCACCTGCAGGTTCGCGGCGTACCACGCCTCGGCGAAGTCGTGCATCAGCAGGTGCTGCACCGGCGTGTAGGGCAGCATGACGCCCAGCTCCGAGAGCCCGTCGGCCACGCCGCCCCCGATGGCGCCGTCGGGACGCTTCCGCAACAGCACGATGGGCCGCGTGGAGCCGGTCAGCACCGCCTCCTCTTCCTCGGACACCGCGCACAGCGCCCGCGCATCGGCCACCGAAGCCGCCATCACGGCCAGGGCCTTCCCGTCGCGCCGCTTCCGCCGCCGCAGCTCAGCCACGGCCCCAGCGTTGTTCGCGTCGCACACCAGGTGGAAGCCCCCGAGCCCCTTTACGGCCAGAATCTTCCCCGCCATGAGCATCTCCACCGCCGCCGCGAAGATAGCGTCCGACTCCTCGCGCGTCTTTCCCACCGACACGGCCCCATCGGCCCCAACACTCCACGTTACCGAGGGCCCGCATTCAAAACACGCGTCGGGCTGGGCGTGGAAACGGCGGTCCAGGGGGTCGGCGTACTCGGCGGCGCAGCGCTCGCACATGGGGAAATCGGCCATGGACGTGGCCGGGCGGTCGTAGGGCAAGTGGTCGATGATGGTGAAGCGCGGGCCGCAGTTCGTGCAGTTGATGAAGGGGTAGCGGTAGCGGCGGTCGTTGGGGTTGAACAGCTCGGCCACGCAATCGTCGCAGGTGGCCAGCTCGGGGGACACGAGCGTCGTCTCCTCCACGGCGTCATCATCCGAGAAGCGAATCTCGAAGGAATCGAAATCCTCCAGAGGCACCTCCTTGATGTCGATCTCCTCCACCCGCGAGGCCGCCGGCGCGTTGTCCGAGAGCTCCATGATGAACTCGTCCACCAGCTTGCTCTCGCCCTCAGCATGGATGTACACCCCATCGGCCGCATTCAGCACCCAGCCGTTGATCAGGTACTTCTTCGCCATCCGATAGACAAAGGGGCGGAACCCCACCCCTTGCACAATGCCCTTCACATGAATATCGACCGCATCGATCATAGCCGCGCTCCTAACGGGAAATTTCGCCTCCCGCTAGTGTACCCGAGAACGGGCCGTTAAGCGCAGTCGTTACCCGATCGGCGGTTCTCCTGGAGCCTCTTCGGACGCGGCGATGGCCTCAGCCTCCGCAATGTCGGCGACGGCGACAACCTCAGCCTCGACGACTTCCGCCACCTCGGCGCCTTCCGCAGCTTCCACTGCCCCAGCGCCTTCCACGGTCTCCACCACGGCGGTGGCCTCGGCCTCGTCCTCCTCGGCGGCGGCCGCCTCGGCCAGGGCCCGGTCGGTCAGGATGTCGGCGATGACGTCGTCGATCACCTGGGCGAGCTGGCGCAGGGTCACCCCCGAGTTGTCGGGCAGGTGCAAGTGCACGCAGCGGCGCCCGCGCTTGGCCAGGGTGACCAAATCGCCGGCGGCCTGGGCCTTCGCCAGGTCCCCCAGGCTCGCGGCCGGGCAGCCCTCCGGCAGCGGGATGTCCTTCAGCTCGTCGGCCGAGAGTATCAGGAACACGCCCATGTTCGGGCCGCCCTTCTGCAGCTGGCCGGTGGAGTGCAAATAGCGCGGCCCCACCTCCAGGCACGACGACACGCCGAAGGCCTCGGCCACGCCGTGGCGCACCTGCTCGATGGCCTCGCGGCGCCCCTCGCCCGTGAAGGGCAGAAACGCGTTCAGCGCGAAGAAGTCGCCGGGCTGCAGCGAGCTCAGCAGCGCGTACAGCGTCTCGTGCAGATCCTCGCAGCCCTCGAACATGGCGGCGTAGCTCACCTCCACGCGCCCCATGTCCACCGACTCGGTGAACACCTCGGTGAAGGCGGCCTCGGGCTGGCCGTGCTCCAGGATGGCCAGCACCTCGGCCTTCGCGGAGGCCACGTCGGGCTGGTCGAAGGGGCACACCCCCATGAGGTAGCCGCACATGGCGATGGCGTACTCCCACATGACGAAGTGCTCGGCCAGCTCGTAGACCGACTCGATGCGGTAGTTCAGGCGCGGGACGGCGTTGTCGATGTAGGCGAGGCTCATCTCGAAGTTGCGGCGCTCGTCCCAGAGATCGGTCTGGGTCTGGTACATGATGATGGAGCGGTCGCCCGGGTCCTCGGTGAGCAGCAGCGAGTCGATCTCGATGCTCGGCAGGATGCCCTGGCCCTCCTTGCCCAGCGATTCGGCCACCAGCTGCTCGATCCACAGGCCGAGCACGCGGCCGCGGCGCGGCGTGAGGAACGAGAACTTGTTGCGGCCCTTCAGGTAGTTGTCGTAGAGGAAGGCCGCCAGGTTGATGGCCGGGTTGTCGATGGCGTCCTCGGAGCAGGCCGCCTCGGCCGCCCGGGCGTGGGCCATGAACTCGTCCAGGTCGATGCCCGCGAGCGCCGCCGGCACCAGGCCGAACACCGACAGGGCCGAGAAGCGGCCGCCCACGGACGGCTCGCCGAGGAAGACGGCCCGCCAGCCCTCCTCGCGGGCCTGGCGCTCCAGGTCGCTGCCGGGGTCGGTGATGGCCACCAGGTGGCGCACCACGTGGTCGCCGAGCTCCTGCTCGAAGGCCTCGCGCACGGCGGCCAGCAGCATGCGAGGCTCGATGGTGCCGCCGCTCTTCGACGAGATGATCACCAGCGTGCGGCGCGGGTCGCACATGGTGAGCATCTCGCGCACGCGCACCGGCGAGTCGGAGTCCAGGGTGCGGAACTTCACGCGGTTGGACTCGTGCTTGTTGTACTTGGTGATGGTCATGGGCGCCTGGGTGGACCCGCCCTGGCCGATGAGCAGGATGGTGTCGATGCCCGCCTCCACGGCCTCGTCGGCGAAGGCGCGGATGGCGGCGAGGTCCGCCGGCGGGTTCGTGGCCAGGTCGGCCCAGCCCATGTAGTCGGCGGCGCAGGCCTGCGCGTCCTCGGAGAAATCGTACAGCGCGGCGTCCTTGGCGTGGATGCGGCTCGCGGCCCGGGCCTTCACCAGGGTCTTCGCGGCTGGGTACAGCTTCTCGATGTCGACGGAAAGCACGGCTCTCCCCCTTCTCTCATTTCTTCTGCCAGCCAGCAGAACGGCAAACGGCCCCGCGCAATGCCCGAGGCCCTCTCTCTTGTTAATCAGTTCGCAACATTTTATCAAAGCCCCCGTAGGGCCCCTAGGCCACCACCCCATTCCCCACAACCCTATGGCGGTTCTGTGAACAAAAACAAGCGAGCCCCCGCGCAGGCAGGGGCTCGAGGTCATTGGAGCTTGGGACTCTTTACAGGTTGAGAGCCTTTTTCAGCGAGCTCACACGGCGACGGCTCACGGGGATCTTCTCCTCCACGCCGTTCAGGGTGAGCAGCAGCGTGCCGCCAGAAACCGACTCGATCTCCTCCACCATGGACAGGTTCACCAGGTAGCCGCGGTGCACGCGGAAGAACCCGTGGCCGTCGAGGCGCTTCTCCAGCTGAGCGAGGCTCACGGTGCTGAAGTAGCGGTCGGTGTCGGTCTGCAGGTAGGCGTAGTCGTCGCGGGCCATGACGAAGCGGATCTTGTCGATGCCGATGAGGATCTTCTTGCCGCCCTTTTCCACGGGAATGCGCTCGGACTTGTGGGCCTGCATGTGCAGGGCCACGTGCTCGCGCACCCGGGCGATGGCCTGGGCCAAGCGCTCGGTTTCCACGGGCTTCACCAGGTAGTCGATGGCGCTCACCTTGAACGCGTCCAGCGCGTGCTCGCTGTAGGCGGTGACGAACACCACCGCCGGCGGGAACTTCAAATGCTGCAGGGCCTCGGCCAACTGCAGGCCGGTGGCCTCGGGCATGTTCACGTCCATGAACATGACGTCGCAGGGGTATTCTTTCAGCTTCTCAATGGCCTCGCGCACGTTGGCGGCCTCGGCCGTCACCTCGACCCCGCCAACCTCATCGAGGAGGAAGCGCAGTTCGGAACGGGCAGGCGCCTCGTCGTCAACGATAATTGCGTTAAGCACAGTGTCCTCCAATATGAAACCCTCGGTTAATTTCCAGCCCATTCTATAGCACCGCTGACGGCCCGTCATCCCCGACCAAGAATAAACCACGGTTCAGGGTTTTTCGGAGATTGAAAGTTCCTATAGCAGAAACGGCCCCGGCGATAACCGGGGCCGTGGAGGGCGTTCAACGCTTCAATCTGAAAGGCGCCCCCTTAGGCGATTTCCAACCCCTGCAGCTCGGCCAGGGCCAGGACGTAGATCTTGAAGGAGGTCTTCAGCAGGTCCTCGGAGACGCCCTCGTCGGGGCCGTGTTCGCCGCCGACCCACTGGGGGTTGTCGATCCAGGGCATGTTCACGCCGAAGGACGCGCCCTTCTTGAACTCGCGGGCGTAGGTGCCGCCGCCGATGGTGAAGGGCTTGTGCTCGGTGTCGCCGGTGACAAACTGGAAGGCGTCCTGGAGCACCTGGATCTCCGGGTCTTCCGGCTTCACCAGGAAAGGCACCATGAGCAGGGTGTTCTCGAAGGTGGCGCCGATGGCGTCGGTGAGCTTCGTCAGCGCCGCGGTGATTTCCTCGGCGGTGATGGACGTAGGCCAGCGGCTGTCCATGGTCTGCACGAGGCGGTCGCCGTCCTTGCGGATGGTGCCGCCCACCACCGTGAGCGGCCCGAAGTACTCGTCGGCCGTGGCGATGCCCACGCCGGCGCCGGTGGTGTCGGAAACCAGGCTGCGCACCAGTTCCAGGAACTCGCGCTCCTGCTGGTTCACGAGGCCGTTTTCCAGCAGGTAGTTCGCCAGCAGCATGATGGCGGAGATGCCGCGCTCAGGCCAGGCCGCATGCGCGTTCACGCCCTTCGCGTCGATGCGCACGGTGCCGTCGCCGTTGTCGGTCACGGTGATGCGCTCGGCCGCCGGCAGCGCACTCGCGTCGCCGCGCACCTGCGCCCAGGCCTCGCCGGGCACCGCGTTGGTGACCACGCCGCCGGAGATGTCCAGAATGACCGGGTCGGCAATGGGAGCGCTCGTGATGCGCCCGTCGTAGCCGCCCTTCTCGCCGTAGCACACGGGGAAGTCGGCGTCGGGCGTGAACAGGAAGGCCGGGCTCTCGTAGTTCTCGAGGTACCAGGTCACGTCGGCCATGGAGGTTTCCTCGTTGGCGCCGAACAGGAAGCGGATGGTGTAGGGACGCGCCACGTCCAGACCGGACAGGCACTTCACCGCATGCAGGGCCACCACCGAGGGGCCCTTGTCGTCCAGGCAGCCGCGGCCCATGAGGTAGCCGTCTTTCTCCGTCACCTGGAAGGGCTCGAACGTCCAACCGGGGCCGGCGGGCACCACGTCCACGTGCCCGATGATGCCGAGCTGGGTGTCGGTCTCGCCCGGCAGGTCGGCGAACCCGATGTGGCCCTCGCAGTTGGTGGCGGCCATGCCCATGCCCTCGGCGATTTCCAGCGCCTTCGCTAGGGCGCGAGCCGGCTCGGGGCCGTAGGGCACACCGGGCGCGGCAGCGGCCAGATCCTCGGTGGAGGGAATTTCCACGAGCTTGGCAATGTCGGCCACAATGGCGTCGCGATTCGCATCCCAGTAGGCATCGGCGGCAGCAACGATTTCCTTGCGTTCCATAAAGCGCTTCCTTTCATGTAAGTCTTCCCCTGAAGCGGCGCACACCATAGCACGCCCGCGCCGTTTTCGCAGGCCCGCTCACCGTTCCACACAGGAGGGGCCCAACTGCGCAGCCTCGGGAAGATGCCCCACATCGGATATTTCCCATTATTATGTAACGTAACAGCTGGAAAACGCCCCCGTTCACCCCTTTTGTTTCGCGCCCGTTAGAGAAACCGGACCGCCAAGCCCCCCCAAGCCGCGACACTCACCGACGCCGCCATCGCCACAGGCATCGCCACGGCCGCCCGGAACCCGGAGTTTGGAACCCGTGCAAATGCACGCCTCATTGCGGAAAACTTGCACGTTTTCCCATGCTTTGTACGTTTCGCTTGCAAAATGCCGTACATTTGCACAGATCCCCAACGGGACGCTGCGGCCCGAACCTCTAGCGTCCGGCCGGCTGCTGCTGGGTCATGCAGTGGATGCAGCCGCCGCCCATGAGGATGGCCCGGGAGGCCACGCCCACCACCGCGCGGTCGGGGAACACCTCGCGCAGGGTTTCCAGAGCCCGTTCGTCATAGGTCTCGTCGCCGAACTGGGGAACCACCACCACGCCGTTGCCGAGGAAGTAGTTGATGTAGCTGCCGCCGATGCGGTCGCCCACCTCGAAGCTCGTGGTGTCTTCCACCACGTCGAACGCTTCGATCTCCTCGGCTGTGAAGTACATCGGATCGGGCAAGTAGAGTTTCCGGATGGTGAGCGCACGGCCCCGGGCGTCGGTGGCGTTCGCCAGAATTTCGTAGTTCTCGCGCATGAGCTCGTAGTTCTCGTCGGCGGGATTGTCCGACCAAGCCAGCAGCACCTCACCGGGAGCCGTGAACGTGCACACCAGATCCACGTGGCCCCACACGCTGTCGTAGGCCACGCCGTTCTTCAGCCAAATGACCTTCTCGGCGCCGAGGTACTCCAGCAGGTAGCCCTCGATTTCCTCCTTGCTCATCTTGTTCTGGTTGTGCACCAGCTCGGACGACTCGGTCACGAGCACCGTGCCCTCGCCGTCGCTGAAGATGGCGCCGCCTTCCAAAATGAGGGGCGCCCGGTAGCGGTCGACGTTCTCCAACTCGCAAATCTTCCGCGCAGCCAAATCATCCTGATCCCAGGGGAAGTAGAAGCCCTCTTCCAAACCGCCCCAGGCCTGGAACTGCCAGTCCGCCCCGCGCACCTCGCCGGCATCGTTCACCAGGAAGGTGGGGCCGATGTCGCGCAGCCAGCCATCGTCGCAGGACAGCTCTACCACTCGCACATTCTCGTGCTCGGGAATGGCGGCGCGGGCGGCCTTGTAGTGCTCGCGGGGCACGCACACGGTCACTGCTTCGTAGGGCGCGATGGCCTTCACTACCTCCACAATGGCCTTTTGGGCCGGCTTGGCGCCGCCGGGCCACACATCGGTGCGGAAGGGCCAGCCGATCCAGCACTGCGTCTGGCGCTCCCACTCGCCGGGAAAGCGGAAGCCGTCTTGCTTGGGAGTGGAATCTTTAATGGTCTTCGCCATGATAGTCTCCTTTTTTTCTCTGCTCGTTCGGAACCAATTACTTCGAATGCTTGCGGGCCAGATAGCGCTGCATGCCCTCGCCCACGGCCAGCGTCACCGCCACACCCACGAGAATGGGCACGCTGTAAGCCGCGTCGAAGGGCTGGCCCGGCACCCACACGAACAGCACCATGGACACGCACAGCACCACGATGCCCACCACGGACAGGGCCGTGCCGCAAGGCGCTTTGAAGGGGCGCTCGGTGGTCGTATCGGTTTTCTTCAGGCGAATGTAGGCGGCGAACATAATGACGTAGGGCATGAAGAAGATGATGGAGCTGAAGGCCAGCAGCGTGAAGAACAGATCCGACGAGGTTTCGGCCATGAACCCGTACACGATGAGCACCACCGTGGACACAATGCCCGAGATCACGAGTGCGCCCACGGGCATGGAGCCGCGCTTGGTCTCGCGGCCGAACACTGCGGGCAGCTCGCCGGCCTGGCCGCCCTCAGCGGCACCGCGGGCCCCGGCCACGCTCCAGGTGACCATCTGCACGCACACGCCGAACAGGAGAAGCACCATCACGATGCCCGACAGCACCGGCGAGCCGAAAGCCGCATCGCACACGGTTTGGATGCCGGTCACCAGGTCGAGGTCGGCCAGGGGCACGGCCGTGAGCACGCCCCAGGAGGCGAACAGGTTCATAACGATGGTGAGGATGACCACGCCGATGACGGCCATAGGCAGATCCTTCTTGGGGTTCTTCATCTCGTGGGCGCTCATGGCCAGCACTTCCAAGCCACAGCAGCAGTACACGATCACGGGCAGGTACTGCAAGCCGCCATCCAATGTGGGGGCCATGGTGGCCAGGGTCATCTCATTGGCCGGTGCCGCGCCGCGCAGCACCAGGGCCACGCCGCAAGCGCCCACGGCCAAGAAGATGAGCACCTTCGCGATGCCGCCCGCATTCACGATCCACTTGCTCTCGGTCATGGGGCGGGTGGCGATGAGCACGGTAATCCATGTGATGGCAATGGAGATGACCACCTGCGTGACGTAGTCCATCTCGGGGAAGAATGCGCCGCACAAGGCCCCGCTGAACCAGATGAAGCCCGACGGCAGCCACAACGTGCAGTTGATCCAGTACAGCCACGACAAGCGGCCGGCCCATTTCGAACCCAGAGCCTTGTCCACCCAGCCGTAAATGCCGCCCTTGTCGGGGTAGGCCCCGGACAGCTCGGCGATGATCAGTCCGTTGGGAATGAAGAAGACGATGCCGATGATGAGCCACCAGGCGATAACCGACGGGCCCACCATGGTGTTCGAGATGATGACGTCGGCGAACAGGATGGAACAGATGATGCCGCACACGACGTCGAACTTTCCGAGACCCTTTTCCTTTTCCACGGGTCCCACCTCCTTGAGGGTTAAAGGGCCCGCGGCCCGGCGCCGACACACGCCGCGCCGCAGGCCGCACGGGCTACAGGTTCTCGGCGATCCAGCTCTCGATGAGGGCCTTCTGCTGGGCCTTCACTTCGGGCGAGGGGTTCTTCACCGCGCCGTGCATGAGCTTCACAAGAATGGCCATCTCGCCGTAGAGGCGGTTTTCGGCCTCGTCCCACAAAAGCGAGCGTTCGTGGTCCATGATGGCGTCGGTCATCTCGTAGCCGCGCTGGGCCGGCAGGTAGTGCATGAACTGCGCATGGTCTGGAGCGCAGGTGATGAGCGCCTCGTTGATCTGATAGTCGGGCAAAAACGCCTTCATGCGCTTCTCCTTGTTGGCGTCGAAGCCCTCGTACCACATGACCGACGAGTAAATGTAGTCGGCGTTCTTCACTGCCTCCTTCGGGTCGTGCAGAATGGTGAACGTGCCGCCGCCGATTTCGCAGGCCTCGCGGGCCGGGGCGTAGAAGTCCTCATCGGCCACATAGCCTTCCGGGGCGCAGTACACGAAATGGGCGCCCAGGCGCGGCAGGATGTGGGAAAGGGCCGTGCCCACGTTCTCGTAGATGGTAGCATCGCCCACGAATACCAGCGTGATGTCCTTCAGCGCCTTGCCCGCGGGCAGGTGCTCGGAGATGGTCATGAGGTCGCACAGGGCCTGGCAGGGGTGCAGGTAGGTGCCCATGCCGTTGATGACGGGAATGGTGGCGTGTTCGGCCAGCTCGGCAATTTCGTCGTCGTGGCTGGTGCGAATCTCGATGGCATCCAGAAGGCGCGACATGACCAGCGCGGTGTCCTTTACGGTTTCGGATTTGCCCAGGTGAATTTCACCAGGACGCAGGTACAGCGCGTGGCCGCCGAGTTTGGTCATGGCCACCTCGAAGGAGATGCGCGTACGGGTGGAAGGCTCGTCGAAAATCATGCCGAGGCTCGCGCCGTGCAAAAGCGGCGGGCAGGCCCCTAACTTGTCGGCGCACTTGAGCATGCGCCCGAGCTCGATGAGCTCGTAGATTTCCTCGTTGCTGTAGTCGGCCAAATTGAGAAAATGACGGGTCATGGCTTCCTCCTTAGACAGGCACCGCGGGCGATGCCGATGCGTGAGTGCCGACGATGAGGGCGCCGGCTGGGGCTGCAAGGCTTGCAGGTACAGAGTAGGTTCTTGAGGAACTTGAAGGTCAAGCACTTTCTGGGGAAAATATTCGCCACGGAAAAACGGTTTGGTGAGTTGAAGTGTTGCCTGATAAATGGTGAATTTTTCCGCAAGTATCTGGGGAATGCACCGGGCTCTTCGGCTCTTGCAATTTCACAGTCAGCCCTTAAACTTTCAAGTAACTTGAAAGAAGAGGGGCCGTTCATCCGCCTTTCGGGAAGGAAACCGCCATGGGACGCTCACAAGACGAGGGCTATTGGGACGCCCTCAGCATCTCCGAGGTATCGCGACTGCTGCACATTCCGCAATCGACCCTGCGCTACTACGAAGACGAGGGGCTCATTACGCCGGCCCGCAAGGAATCGGGCTACCGCACCTACTCGCTCGTATCCCTGGTAGAACTGGGGGACGTGATGTTCTACCGCAGCATCGGGGTGCCCATCAAATCTATCAAAAGCCTCATGGATTCGCCGGCCGAGCACACCGCGTTCGCCGTAGATGCCGCCATCGGAGACACCGTGGCGCGCATGCAGGTGCTCACGCAGACCTTGGAACGGCTTTCCCTGTACAACCAGCGCATTCGCAAGTACTACATGGTGAAGTCGCGCGGCAGCCGCATCGTGCGCCGCCCCGAGATTGATGCGCTGTACTCGTTCGGTATGAAAGACGAGTCGTCGCTGACGGCCTATTTGGAGGATGTCGCCACGAGCTACGGCGTGTTCTACGAAAGCGCCCACGAGCCCGGCATCTACGCCGACTGCGCCTTGCGCCCCACCCAACAGGAAGGCTCCGAGCAGGTATGGAGCGCCGCGGATCATGACGGCAAGTACCTGGAATGCCTCCTGCGCACCGACTACTGCTACGCCCAGCACAACGACATCGCCCGCCATGTGGAGCACTTGGCGTCCCTCGGCCTGAACGCTGGATCGGTCGCCGCGCAGTACCTCACTTTCGACTACTGCCCCGCCGACCAACGCCGCTACGACTACTACCTGGCCTGGATCCAAATCGTAGATTAGGGCCCCGGCGCCCCCGGACGCCGTCCCTTCTTGGCATCGCCATGCGACACCCGTGCAAAGTGACGGATTCTGAACAGCGAATGCGTACAAAGCAGAGTATTGCCCGCATTTTCGGTTCAGAATCCGTCACTTTGCACAGGTCGGGGCGAAGGGGGTGGGAAGGAAAGGGGGTCTCGTGTGGACGTGGTTCGGGGCTACTTCACGCGGACCTTGCGAATCGGGGACCAGGTGCCGTAGAAGGTTTTGCCAGCTACCTTGTAGTAGGCGCGGGCGCGAACGTAGTAGGTTCTTTTCGCCTTCAGCTTCTTCAGCGTGAGCTTAAGCGTTTTGGCCTTTTTGGTCTTCTTCGTCAGCTTGACGGTTTTCTTTGTCACGGCCTTCTTGAACTTCTTGCTCGGGCACGCCTGCACCTGGTAGCCGGACACATTGCCGCCCACGCGCTTCCACGTAACCGCCAGCGTGCGCCGGGTCGGCGACTTCACCGTGGGCTTCGCCACCTTCTTCACCGCCGGGGCATTTATCCGATAGGTTTTGGAAAGCGAGCCTCCGTACCGGCCGATGCCCGTCACCGTCACCCGATAGGTGCCCACACTCTTCTGGCTGCCGGAATAGGTCACCCGGTAGTCGCGGTTCTTCACCAGCTGGCCACCTTCGCCGTATATGGTAACCCCCGGCCGATGGGTCTTACCGTCGAAGGTGTAGGCCGACTTCGAAAGTGCCATCGAGGTGAGAGCCATGGTGGGCTCGGCGCCCACGACAGGCAGTGTGATGCGAGCCGCGGGCGTCACGGTGCCGCGCACGAACTCGTTCGGGCTGAGCCGCGGGCCGTTCGTGAAGGCGACGCTGCCTTCATAGGACATATTCTGCATCCGATGCAGCTCGCCGAAGGTGACCGCCTCTTCGCCGGTGCCGTACTGCGTCGCCTCGCCCACCAGCAGGAAGTCCTCTTCCCAGCCGGGAGCCGTGTCGTTCCAGGTCACATCGACGCCATACCAGGCCCCGGCCAGCTGCACGTTGTTCCACATGTGGGGCTCGTCGGCATTGCCGTCCACCAGCACACAGGGAATAGCCGCCCGATCGCACAGCGCCTTGAACGCACGGGAATAGCCCTCGCAGACCGGCCCGTTGGCGCCGCTTTGGCCGCGCAGAGCGCTCAGGCATTCCCACGGGCCCCGATCCTGAGCCGCAGCGATGTCGGCGTTATATTCGTTGTGGTCCACGAGCCAGCGGCTGAAGTACCGCACCGCCTCTTCCTGGGTAGCGCCGGGTTTCAGCCCCTGCAGAATGCTGCGGAGGGCCCGGTCGCGCTCCCACAGGCCCCGACGCACCTGGTAAGTGGTGGCGTAGGCGTCGCTTATCACGCTCCACCGGCTGGCGTTGAGCACCAGGTAGCACGACACCTGGCTCTCCCGCACCAAGAACCCGAAGGCCACCGCCCCCGAGAGCCAGAACACCTCCGGATGATCGCGGTCGAAGGCCGCCATGGCCGCCATGCCGTACTCGCCCATCTCGTTTCTCAGGGCATCGAGCGAGGTGGAAGCCGACCGCGCCACGGTGCCCAGCAGCAGGGCGCCCCGGCCCTGCACGCGGATGTACGCCCCTTCCGGGGCGGCGGTGCCGTTCTTGTAACGGCCGTCTATGAGAAAGTCGCGGTAGCCGTCGTTGTCGGCAGCCTCTTCCAGCACGGCGTAGAACTGGGTGACGTAGGCGGGCACGTCGATGCGGTCGATCCACCGCACGTGGGTCCCCGACTTGAGCGCCGTCACACCCGCACTGTCGAGTGCGAAGGGAGCGATGGCCTCGTCCCGTTCGACGGAGGTTTCAAGGGTGCCTGCATAGAACGCGTCCCACGGAGAATCCGCCGACGGTTGGATCGCGCCGGGCGTCGCCGCGTTCGAGTCGGCAGGGTTGCCCGATCTTGTCAGGTTGCCTGCCCCAGCCAGGGCTTCTCGACTGGCAGAACCTTCCGGCGTCCCATCGGCCCAGGCAGCTGCAGGAATCCCAGGCATGAGCGAGCTGACCAGCACGAATGCCAGGACAACCCGGATCAAGCGATGGGCTCCTACCGTCATGGATTCTTCTCCTTAACCACGACCGAACAAGGCTCGGAACGCCGCCGTTCCGCCCCGCGCCCATTTTAACACGACCCCCGATTCCGCATTCCCAAAGAGACACGCCCCCGAGGCGCCCCGAAACCGTCCCCGCGCCGTCCCGACACGCCAATCTCCCGCCCCGCAGCCGCGACCGTCGCCGGCATTTTGTGCGATAATACGCTGCTATGGGCATCGCATTGCGAACAGACGGGGAGGGGAATCGCCGGGCACTCCTGATAGGAGGGGTCGGCTACGGCGTTGTCTGCGGACTCACCTTCCCGCTGATGATCTCGAATACCTTCCTGCGGGAAATGAGCCTCTCCCATGGGGCGGGCGATTCCTTCGGCGCCCTGTTCTTCCTGGCCTACGCCGCCGCCATGCTGGCACTGGCCCTGTGGCACGGAACGAAACGCCGCCCGCTGCCCCGCTTCACCTTAACCGTGGCCCTGGGAGCGGTGTTCCTGGGAAACGTCCTTATGATGCTGCGCTATTTCGCCATCATCGACGGCGGGTGGCCCTACGCCATCACCACCGGCGCGAGCATCGGATTCGGCCTGGCCACGGCCGAACTCGGATGGATGGAGCGCTTGGTGCGCCTGGAAAAGAGCGGCGGCGCCCCGTTGTCGCGCACGATTTCCCTGGCCTATCTTCTGGGCGGCGGCGCGACGGCCGTCATCTTCTTCGCCAGCGGCCCGGTCGAGTTATCCTTCGCCCTCGCGTTAGTTCTCCTGTCGGGAGCGCTGCTCGCCCGCACCCCAGCGGGTGCCGACTCTCAGCCGGCCCAGCCCCCTCGTCGCGCCGATCGCATCGGGCTGGTGAAGGCCATTTCCTACCTGGCCGTGTTCTCCTTCGTGTTCGGGGCAGTCAGCCAAATGGCGGAAACTTCGGGCACCACCGTGGTGGTCATCGAAATGCAGGCCACCGGCAGCATCATAGGCGCGGCGCTCATTTTCTTCATCGCCTCCTTCTGGCGCACCCGCGTCATTCCCGTGGCCGATCTGTACGGCATCCTGTTTCCCGTCGTGGCCGCCGCCCTTATCGCGCTGCCCTTCATCGCCACACCGTGGGTGCACGGCGTGGCGTCGGTGCTCGTGTTCGCGGCCTTCTACCTGTCGGGCATGAATGTGCGCATCATCGTCAGCCAGCTGAGCCGGGGCGACCGCATTTCCCTGTGGGTGTACCTGGGCTGCGCCCTGGGCATTGGAAGTTTGCTGGTCATAGCCGGCGTGGCCTTCGGCGCCGCCGTGCTTGCCCAGGGGAATCCCGAAACGGCCTTGGCCCTCGTGGCCCTCATCTCGCTGTTCATTCTGGCCATGAACCCCGTGGTGGCCGCCCGCATCGAGCGGCGCGGAACTGCCGGGGCCTCGGCGCCGGAAGGCGAGCGGCCCGACGAAGAGGGAACCGCAGAAGACCGGGGCCTTGGAGCCGCAGCAAGCCCCGGGGCCGTTCCCTTGGAAGCCGTTGTGGGCGCTTTTGCCCGCGAGCACACCATGACCGCCCGCGAAGAGGATGTGCTGTTGCTGCTGTGCCAGGGGCGGACGCGCACCTACATCGCCGACGAGCTGGGGCTGTCGCCCAACACCGTGAAGGGCTACATTCGCAACGTGTACCAGAAAAGCGGTTCGGTGGACAAGCAGGACCTACTCGATCGCGTCGAGCTGTTCCGCGACCGTCTGTAGCCCACCCTCCATTTTGGAGGGGTTCGTTTCGGGGCTCCTGAAAAGCGCCTCACCACCCCTTTTGGTGCTGGCGGGGTTTTTCCGCTTCCCTATGATGCGAGTTGTCCGGGCAGGAGGGCCCGGGCCATTCCGACAGAAAAGGGAGGATACCATGACTACCGAGAACACCCACCGCACCGAGGTCCCGACGACCGTTTCCCGTCGCTCGTTCCTGTTCGGCCTGGGCGCCACGGCGGCGGCCGTGGCCGGAAGCGGACTGGTCGGCTGCGCGCCTCAGGGCCCCGAAGCTGCCCCCGCACCCACCGCGGCGCCGAGCGACGACTTGGCCGCCACCGGCACGGACACCGACGATGGCGCCCTGGCCACCGACACCGTGCAGGACGCCC
>CAIGRU010001090.1_pt1 | contig 15766 bp, 10 predicted proteins | sample 7351341 | NCBI WGS metagenome assembly CAIGRU01
TTCTGGAATGCCGCCACAAAGTCCGCCGCATCCAGCAGCGCATCGTGATTTCCGGTATCCAGCCAGGCAAAGCCCCGTCCCAGAGTCTCTACATGCAGCATCCCCCGCTCCAGGTAAGCATTGTTGACACTGGTAATCTCCAGCTCCCCCCTGGCTGAAGGCTTCACATTCCTGGCAATCTCGACTACATTTTCGTCATAAAAATACAGGCCGGGAACCGCATAATTGCTCCTGGGTTTTTCCGGTTTCTCCTCAATGGAGAGGGCATTGCCGTTCTCGTCAAATTCCACCACGCCGTACTCCCTGGGGTCGCGGACATAGTAGCCGAAAATGGTAGCTCCTTTTTTCCTGGCAGCCACGCTCTTCAACACTCTGGAAAAACTCTGTCCGTAGAAAATATTATCCCCCAGCACCAGCGCCACTCTGTCGTTTCCGATAAAGTCAGCCCCGATCAGGAACGCCTCCGCCAGCCCATTTGGCTGCTCCTGCACCGCATAGGACAGCTCCATCCCAAGCTGATGCCCGTCTTTTAAAAGCTCCCGGAATACAGGCACATCCCTGGGCGTAGAGATAATCAGAATCTCACGGATTCCCGCCAGCATCAGTGTGGACAACGGATAATAAATCATCGGTTTGTCGTACACCGGCATTATCTGTTTGGAAATCGCCTCTGTCAGAGGATACAGCCTGGTGCCGGAACCCCCCGCCAATATAATTCCCTTCATCAATCTTCCTCCGTTTTCTATCGTTCTTCCTTCGCAGCGAAAAACCCTGCCCGTTTCCTACTTTTCGTACATCTCTGTGTAATACTTCTGGTAATCGCCGCTGGTCACATTCTTCATCCAGTCCTCATGATCGAAATACCACTCAATTGTCTTTCGGATACCGTCTTTAAACATGGTTTCGGGATACCATCCGATCTCTGCCTTAATCTTGTCAGGCGCAATGGCATATCTGCGGTCATGGCCCTTGCGGTCCTCCACATACTGAATCAGGTCCGTACTCACATGGGCTTTTCTGGGATCGGAATCCGGCAGCTTCTCCTGCAGCACTTCTATAATCGTGTGGATAATCTCCAGATTCTGCTTCTCGTTATGCCCGCCGATATTGTAGGTTTCAAACAGGCGTCCCTGCTCCTGCACCATATCGATGGCCTTGGCATGGTCCTCCACATACAGCCAGTCACGAACATTTTTGCCGTCTCCGTACACCGGAAGCTTCCTTCCCTGCAGCGCATTGTTGATCATCAGCGGAATCAGCTTTTCCGGGAACTGGTAGGGTCCGTAATTATTGGAGCAGTTGGTGATATTTGCCGGAAAATGATAAGTATCCATGTAAGACTTCACCAGCATGTCCGCTGCCGCCTTGCTGGCGGAATAGGGGCTGTGGGGATCATAGGGCGTGGTCTCGTAAAAGAATGCGTTTTCATCCTCGGGCAGCGAGCCATATACCTCATCCGTGGACACATGCAGGAACTTCTTCCCTTCCTTAAAACTACCGTCCGGAAGCTCCCAGGCTGCCTTGGCGCAGTTCAGCATAACCGCCGTCCCCAGCACATTGGTCTGCACAAAAACCTCCGGATTGCGGATGCTTCTGTCCACATGGCTCTCCGCCGCAAAATGCACCACCCTGTCAATGTCGTTTTCCGCAAAAATCCCGGCGATGGCTTCCTTGTCGCAGATATCCGCCCTGACGAAGGTATAGTTGGGGCTGTTCTCGATATCCTTCAGGTTCTCCAGATTTCCCGCATAAGTCAGCAGGTCCACATTGATAATGCGGATTTCCTCACCGTATTTCCGAAACATATACTGAATATAATTGGAGCCGATAAATCCGGCGCCTCCTGTCACAAGATAAGTTCGCATTTTTCTACTCCTTTTGTCGTAAAATGTATTTGATATTAGTATTGCTGAAAAGAAAAGATCCATACGGCACACAAAACAATCAACTAAACTCATTATACGGACTCTTCCAAATTATGTCAATTGTAAAGTCGGCCATTCTTTCCCTGTCCGATACAGGGCGCCTTCCGGTTTATCCGGCCCTCCGCCGTGGATTTTCAAAAAAACAGCCCCAGCAGATACCTCTGCCGAAGCTGCCCTTTTTCACACATTATAACCGGTGCGGCGGAAAATGTCCCCTTAATATCCAAGATAGCTGATATTGAAATCCACATTTCCGCTGATTCCGCTGACGCTGCCGGTTGACCTGTACTGCCACAGGTCGTATCTGCCCTTGTATGTGGGCTTGGCAGCATACTGGGCCAGCCAGATCTTGTAAGCGCTCAGGCTTCCGGTATCAATCTTACTCTCCAGCCATGTCTTGTTGGCATAAATACCCGCCGTATAGCCGCTGTTCTGGATCGTCTGGCAGAAGGCCTTGCACACTGCGGTCCTGGTGGCCTTATCAATCTTATCCGCCCGTCCGCCGCTGGCTTCCACATCCAGGAAGACCGGATAGGAAATCTTGTAATTCCTGATCTGATCCAATACCATGGAAGCTTCCTCCACCGCTTCCGTCTCGTCCACTGCCTGGGAGAAGAAGTATACGCCCACTTTCAGCCCCGCCGCCGTTGCGCCCTTGATATTGGTCTCAAACTTCGGGTCTTCAATCAGGCTTCCCTGGGCGGAACCCCTGTAGCCGCAGCGGATAATCACATAGGAAATGCCGGAATTCTTCACAGCGTTCCAGTCGATTTTGCCGTTCCATTTGGATACGTCGATACCCACGGTACCGTTGCTCCCCGTCACCAGGGAACCGTCGCTGGCAAAATTGTATTTCGCGCCCTGGATAATCTGCTCACCGGTAACCTTGCTGCCGTCTGCCTTGAAATAATATACCTTACCTTCCAGCGTCTGCCATCCGGTGTATTTTGCTTCGCCTTTTATGTAAAATTTATCTGCCGTGTAGTAATCCGCCCTGGTAGCTTCCCTGTATTCATTATCCACCAGCACATACAGCTGCTGGCCGCCTGCATCCTTCAGCAAAGTCACATTGTCCTCACGGGGATGCCTGCGAACCGTGACATTACAGGTTGCGCTCAAGTCCTGGTTCCCGTACCTGCACTTCACGGTTATAACTGCCGTGCCCTCCTTGACGCCTGTAACGGTTATCGCTGCCTTATCCACCTTCACTGCGGCAATTCCGGTATCCGAAGATTCCGCCGTCACCTCGGGCAGGCCCGCCAGCGTATTGGAAAACAGTGCGTTAATCACCGCAGGTACCTCTGCATACACCGTCAGCGCGGTTTTATCCAGCGTAAGGGTATTGCTGCCCAGGACGCTGACACGTATGGATGCCGTGGCCTGGGTCTCCGCCCCGCCGTTTTCATAGTTCGCCGCCACTGTAATCAGCGCCGTCCCGTCCGCCACAGCAGTGACATTGATATTACCTGCCGCATCCACCGTTGCCGTAGCTACTGCCGTATTGCTGGAAACAACCGCATACACAACCTTCTGGCCAGCTGTGAATCCCGCTGCCGTCGCTTTTGCCGCCAGCACATTGCCCGGCACCGCATTCAGCTCTTCCGGCGTTACCGATACGGTTCCCTTTGCCAGCACCGGGGGTGTCGGCGTCGGCGTTGCTGTCGGAACAGGCGTAGGCGTTGCTGTCGGAACAGGCGTAGGTGTCGCTGTGGGCGGCGGCGTGGGCGCCTCCGTGGGTTCCGGTGTGGGCGCCTCTGTAGGTTCCGGTGTAGGCGTCGCCGTGGGTTCCGGCGTGGGTGCCTCTGTGGGTTCTGGCGTGGGCGCCTCCGTGGGTTCCGGTGTGGGTGCCTCTGTGGGTTCCGGCGTGGGTTCCTCCGTGGGATCTGCGGGCGGCTCCTCCGAGACTTCCGGACTTGAACCCTCCGTGATCGGCACTTCGGATTCCTCCGCACTCAGATACAGCACCCGCTGCGCCGTGGCCACTGCCAGCGTCACGGGATCCGGTATGGTATTCTTTGCCACCTCATTGTAAGTAGCCGATATCACCTTGCTCTCCACCCAGGCCACCGTATCCTTCAGCGTGGATTCCACCACTGTCTCATTCTTTCTGGTGTCCTCCTTTGCGGCATTGACCTCGCTTTCCTTCTTCACCTCATTTGCCACATTAACCTTTTCGTAGGCAATTTCCTTTTTCACCTCCACGGACCGGCTGTCCGTAAAAAGGCTGTAACCCGCATATTTTTTGTCGGTCAGCGGTTCCATTGCCACCTGATATGTGCCGGGCTTAAGTTCTTTCTTATGGATAATTCCGTCCATATCATCATCGGACCAGATCTGCGACTTCCCGTCAGGGTCGGTAACCGTTACGGAGAAGGGGACGTTTGCCACCAGTTTATCCGATTTTTTGTTGATGAATTTTATCTTTAAATCCTTTTGAACCGATGTAAAACTCGGCTCTACGGATACTTCCCGCTCGTAGCCGTTCTCGTGATAGCCGTCATCGGGTTCTTCCTCCGGAGCCGGCGTCTCCGCATTGAGCCTGGCCATCTGCACGCCTGCCACAGCCAGCAGCCCGCTCTCGCCTATCATGTTAATTCCTTCCAGCTCCCTGCCTACATCGGCAAAGCTGGCAATCTGCTTTTTATTGGTATTAATACGGATAAATATGCCGCCTGTCACAATGGCCAGCACCAGTACCGCCACACCGGTTATCACCATCACCCTGTCCATGACATCCATGCCGCGGACGGCGCTTCCCAGCCTTGCAAAAAGTCCGCCTCCCCCACCGCTGCCTGCGGTCTGCCTGTTCCTGCCCGCTGCCTGCTTATTCGCTGCCGGCTTCGCCGGACGTGCAGCCCCGCGATTCCCTGCCCTGCTGTGGTTTCCGGCGGGCGTTACCGCATTTTCCTGCCAGAAATCGCCCTCCTCTTCCTGCGTATCACGAAATGCTGCCTGTCTGCCATACGGTTCGGCTCCGTTTTCCGCCTCGAAACCATAGCGATCGGCGACCGCATCGTCATACCGCTCATCCGTATAACCGCCTGCCAGGTCCCGGGATGCCGGTTCCTCTTCATACCAGATATCCCCCGACTCTCCGGAAGCAAAATCCCCGTTCTCCGCATTCACAGCTTCATCCGGCCCATAATATACCCCGTCCGCTTCCATGGCTTCATCCGGCTCATAGTACACCTCATCCGCCTCCATGGTTTCCTCCGACCCATAGTACATCCCGTCCGCCTCCATGGTTTCCTCCGGCCCATAGTGCGCCTCGTCCGCTTCCATGGCTCCTTCCGGCCCATAGTATGCCCCGTCTGCTTCCATGGTTTCCTCCGGCCCATAGTGCGCCTCGTCCGCTTCCATGGCTTCATCCGGCTCATAGTACACCTCATCCGCCTCCATGGTTTCCTCCGGCCCATAGTGCGCCTCGTCCGCTTCCATGGCTCCTTCCGGCCCATAGTATGCCCCGTCTGCTTCCATGGTTTCCTCCGGCCCATAGTGCGCCTCGCCCGCTGTCCCTTCCCCGAACCCATATGAATCCGGTTCCGTCTCCCTTTCCTCTTCGGACAGCATAAACGCATCCCTTCTGTCCCGCATCGGGAACCTCACACGGCTCCCATCATCGCTTTCATGTTCCACAGCCTCGGAGTAACTCACTTCGTCGTCAACCGGCTCATAGCCTGTATCTGCTTCTTCCAGTTCTTCCCGCTCTTCAGGTTCCTCCGCCGCTTCTTCTATGTAAGCACTGTCTTCTTCCGCGCTGTCCCAGTCATATACATTTTCGTCCTCGTCCCAATAGGTATCCCTCTCCATGAAAGGATCCATCTTCCCGGAATCACTGTTCCTGCCACGTTTCAAAAAGTTTTTCATTTTCCTACCCCCGTCCGCTTTCGCAGACATGAATGCAACAGCATGAAAGCGTATTTTTCACCTTTCCCCATGCCCGCTTCCGCGGACATCTGCCAGAAGCTGAATATAAAATTCATGCTTACCCGCTTCCCAAATCCAAATCCCGTAATAAATCTGTAATATTATAGCATTTCAGCATCACATGTTCAAGTAAGAACTACAATTCTTTATAATTTCTTAAAATGTTTTAAATCGTATTAATAATGTAGACTTTCCCGCTCCATAATAGTAAAATGATAAATAAAAAAGAAACGGAGTACCGTATGAAAAATAAGCGAAACGCTAACGACACACAACGGGGCAACACCCTTCCCATACCGGATATCGATATTATAGACCTGGAAAATGACGGCGCCGCGGAAGCGTCCGCAGAACCGGCTTCGGAGGACGCGCATCCCGCTGCTGCCGGGAAAAAGGGAAAAAAGAATGACCGTCCCTTCCGGGTCTTACACATTGCCCTCCTCACCGTCTTTCTGCTGTTTATATGCGGCCTGGTCTACAAAATAGCGAATTTCGGAGTCCACGTGGACCTGAGCGAAATCTTCAAAGACGGGCCTGGAACCTATGAGGATAACTTCGACACCATACTCCCCCTCTTTGATGCGGAAGGCAATCCCGTGTACAAGCACTATGGGGAGGGCACCACCATAGTCGCATTCGGCAATGCCCCTTTTGCGGACGACAGGAGTTCCGAAGATAACCTTGCCACTCTCATTGCGCAGATGACAGGCGCCACCGTATATAACTGTTCCGTCAGCGGCAGCTATCTGGCTGCGGACGGCGACAGCCTGGACGCGGCGGCGCATCCCATGGATATCTTTAATTTTTACTGGCTCTGCTCTCTGGCGACGGGATATCATGAAGATACGGACGCCGAGTTCCACAAGGGAATGGATCTTCTGGGAGACAGCGCGCCCGCCGAAGCCTGGGACGTATACAATACCCTGACTTCCGTTGACCTCGCCACTGTGGATGTGGTGGTGGTCATGTACGACGGCAGCGATTATCTGGCCGGCCATCCCATGTATAATGATGCGAAAGATACGGATGTCACACAGTTTACCGGCAATACGGAGGCCGGTATTGAACTCCTTCATTATTTTTATCCCAATCTGCGCATCATCGTCATGTCCCCCACCTATGCCTATGGGCTGGACGAAAACGGAGATTACATCAGCAGTGATATCCAGCGGTACGGCTGGGATGTACTCAGTACCTATGTGATCAAGCAGTATGCTTCCTGTAACTCCAGGGGGGTCACCTTCGTGGATAACCTGTATGGTACCATAAACGAAGACCAGGCGCCGGAATATCTGACGGATCATCTGCACCTGAATCTGGCCGGACGCAAAAAAGTAGCCGAACGCTTTGTGTATGCGCTCAACTACTTCAGTCATTTACTGGAATGATTGAGTTTCCGGATTCCACAATTCTACAGCCGAATCTCTGTAGATCACATAGCCGTCTATCTCTGCAAACCATGTCCAGCCGAAAGCCTGCGGATCTCCCGTCAGCTTTCGGTCTGCCGGCAGGATACAGTAATGACAGGCCGCCTCCCTTGCCAGCGGTACCAGTACCTCCAGGTCAACGGGGTCCTGTTCCAGGGCGTCACAGAGCGGGTCATGGTAATTCCATCTGTCCACTGTCATCTCCCTCCCGTAGGGCATGCAGACAAAAGCGGAATACTGCCTTACATAAGGCACCAAATCCAGCGGAAAAGCCGCCATCACTTCCCTGCCCGGCACATTGATAGCATCACAGATATGGACCACGCTGTCCGGCACATGATACAGGTTCTCCGCCTTCGAAAAAAGCGGGCTGCTGTAAATCAGGCTGCCGGAAACCGCAAGCGCCCCCGCCATACACAGCGCTGCCAGATCCGCCGGCAATCCCCTCCAGGCATGGAAAAGACTCCCCTGGGGCGGTTTGACCTGCGCAATACATCCCGTGATGCACACACAGGTATACGCGATTACCACGGTAATCGGCAGCAGCCACAGAATCCGGTAATATACCTCGTCCCCTGTGACTTTATATACCAGCTGCGCAAACAGCGGGTTAAAGTACAGTACCAGAAGCACAACCGGCATATAGATAAAAAGAATGCGCATATAACGTCTTTTTTCCTTCATCCACAGATAAAGCAGGGCTATCAGATACCAGATCACAATCATTCCCGTACCCATATAATCCCGAAACAGTGCTAACATATCAATTCCCATGGTCTCTCCCAACAATTAAGTTCCGCATATGCCCTCCCGGTACCCTTTATCCGGCCATATGCCTTTATAAGCGCTTCACTCACTCCAGCAGCAGATAAATCAGCGCATACGCCGCACAGGGAACGCAGCAGGCGCACAGGGGAAAAAGCACCCGGATGCGCTTATAGCACAGCGCTCCCAGCAATCCGGCAATTCCTACAGCCAGGCAAACCAGAAACGCCCCAAGCGTACTGCACAGGCATCCCGTCACCGCAGCTCCCAGCAAAAGGTAAAATGACACCTGTATCCGCTGTTTCTCCTGCAGCTTCTTCAGAAGAAGGAGCATCAGAAAGACAAGAAACGGAATCACGATATTCGCCAGAGCCGCTTTTCCCTGACGGCTCCTGGCAATCAGAAAGTTTTCCGCCGTGTAGATGGAATAATTTCCGAACAGGACCAGCACCTCCGCAAATACAAGAAACAGCGGCAGCTGCCTCCCCCCTTCCGGAAATAAAACTCTGCCGAACAGATAAAATATCCCATATGTCATGGCAATCAGCACCACCGGCAGCACCACTTTTGCCACCGTTATCGCCGGCATCCCCGACATCCTTGCCAGAAAGGATATCCAAATCGGAAACGGTGCCAGCCCATGCCTGATATCCATCAGCGTCGACCCTCCCGTGTAAGGAAGCTTCCGGTACATGGTATCCGCCTCCTGGGTGATGGATGATATCGCCACATAGTATGCGTCGTCCGTATCCGCATAGGAAAGCCGCACTGCCTGAACCAGCTGAAGCAGCAGCACCCCCCAGAAAACCAGCCAGAGCAGGACACCCGATGCCGGGGTGTCCCCGCTTCCCTGCCCCCTTGTCCGGTCCGGCGACGGCTTACGCCCCTTCACCAGACGCTGGATCTCCACGGCCACAGCCAGAAGCGCCATTGCCGCAACATATCCTGTAAACAGCTGCACCAGGCGGCTGAAGCTGTGTTCCTGAATAATCAAGGGTACGCTGATCAGCTGAAAGCCCGCCCACAGAAGGAACTGCCCGCTGACCCAGCGAAAGACCAGATGGCCGCCCAGTTTATCCGCCTTCAGAAACAGTCCGCCCACAACGGCAGGAGCCGCCAGCAGCAAAAAAGCCAAAATCAATAACTGTACTCCCAATCTCTCCTACTCCTTTCCCGCTTCGCCTCCGGAGGCCATTATCAAGAAATCACTGATTCCTGCAAAGGCGCCGCAGCCGGCTCCCCCGGGCACTTATCCCGTCCCTGCCCGCCGCCCCAAGCCTGCATCAGCGCCGGAACAAGCCACAGTTGATTCACTGCCGCCGTATATTTATAATCCATTATCCCCGCACCGCGCAGCACAAGTATCCCCACCAGAATTCCGCAGAAAAACAGGGAAAGCACGGCGGTAACCGCCCCACTGCGCCAGCGGATTTTCTCTCCCGCAGACAGCTTAAGCGCAGCTGACATCAGTGTCAGAAAAATCATTGTCACAAACCACCAACTGTAATAATCCACATAATTTCGCGTCAAAATAGGCGCTCTCCCGCCCATAATCTCATAATTTCTCCCGGTATGGGAAACGTATGCGCCTCCCCGAAGCTGAATCTGCATAATCACAGGTGTCACCGTATAGCCGAGCACATCCCAGCCAATCTGCCGGACCACCATGGATGCATGCGCCTTCCACCCCGTCTCCGCGATCTGCCGGTAATATGCCCTTGCCGCCTTCGGCGATACCTTTTCTTCGATGGCTGCCTCCAGATGCTCCATATTCCCGGGTGTCAGGGACGCATCCCACACCACTTCCCCGGTAATCTCCTGTAAATCTTCCGTCCAATTGTCATGGTCCACCCATATGGTTGGCCAGGCAAGGCGTCTTGCCATGGCCGCTTCGATGCTGCGTCCCGTCTCTTCCCGCCCGGCGGTATCCGCCGCACCGGACAGCACCGCCCACAACCCGCCGCAGAAGACTGCCAGCACCAGAAGCACCGCCACGCGCCCGCGCCCGGAAGCAGGCGCTGCCGGCTGTATACGCGGCGCTTCCCTCCTCCGTCCCGCTGCCTGCAGTACAAACGAAAGCATCAGCAGAAACAGGGAATTCATGAGCGAAAAGGGCAGAAGCGCAAGATGGCACTGCATGGCAAAGGGACAGGACAGGAGAACCAGCGCCCTCCATATCCCCCGGCCTTTTCCGACAATCCCTCTGCCGGAGGGCTGCAGCTTCTCCAAAAAATAATACCCTGCCCAGAATGCCGCCGCAAGCTGCAGCAGGTACAATATCTGGGGATTCTCCCCGCACAGGCGCAGGATTGCCCCATACAGAACAGACTCTGCTTCCCCGAAGTCCTGAATATGCCCGAAATTTCGGCACATCCAGGCCAGGCCGAAGAGAATCTGAATGGTAAATCCCGTAAAAAGCATCCCTCTGACAACGGGCGCCATATGTGCCGCCGCCTTTTTTACACCCTGCATCAAATCTCCTCTCCCTGATACCGGAGCCTATGCATAAAACTTTTTCACGGTATCACAGATATAATCTACCTGTTCCCCTGTCAGCCCGTAATACATGGGCAGGCGTGCCAGCCGCTCGCTCTCCCTGGTAGTGTATCTGTCCTCCCCGTGGAAACGGCCGAACTTCAGCCCCGCCGGCGCGGTATGGAGCGGAATATAATGAAATACCGAATGAATGTCATTTTTTTTCAGATAATCTATCAGCTCCGTCCGCTCCCCGAGATCTGCCGCCTTGATATAGAACATATGCCCGTTATGCACACATCCCTCCGGAACCACAGGCAGTTCTATCTTTCCCGCCTCCGCCAGCGGCTTCAGATTCTCATAATAGCGGTTCCAGCAGAAAAGCCTGGACTCATTTATCTCCTCCGCAATCTCCAGCTGGGCATACAGATAGGCTGCGTTCATATCGCTGGGCAGATAGGAGGAACCGTAGTTGATCCATGTATACTTGTCAATCTGCCCCCGATAATATTTGCTGCGGTTGGTACCTTTCTCCCTGATAATCTCCGCCTCTTCCACATCTTTCGAATCCCGTATCAGAAGCGCTCCACCCTCACCCATACTGTAGTTCTTGGTCTCATGAAAGCTGAAACAGCCAAAGTTGCCGAAGGTCCCCAGGGCCTGTCCCTTGTAGGAGGCCATGATCCCCTGGGCCGCATCCTCAATCACTGCCAGCCCATGGCGTTTTGCGATATCCATGATGGTATCCATCTCGCAGGCCACGCCGGCATAGTGTACCGGCACTATGGCTTTGGTCCGCTCCGTAATCGCTTCTTCTATCCGCTTTTCATCAATATTCATGGTATCCGGCCTGATATCCACAAACACCGGCACCGCTCCCCGAAGCACGAAGGCATCGGCCGTTGACACGAAAGTAAACGAGGGCATGATAACCTCATCCCCCGGCCCAATCCCGGGAAGCAGCAGCGCCGCAAGCTCTGTCGCGTGCGTACAGGAAGTTGTCAGCAGGCATTTTGCCGTCCCTGTCTTTCGTTCAATCCATTCATTGCACTTTTTGGTGTACGGGCCGTCACCGCATATTTTCTGGTTTCTGACACACTCCTGAATATATTCATACGCTTTCGGGGCATGTGGTGGTACATTGAAATTAATCATGGCTTACCTCTTTTCTTTTTATGTCTGATGTTTATTTTCAGCTTATGGCCGATTGAAAATTCTTTATACGAAACACTCAGCGAACCGGCGGATCCGGATCCCATGTCGTCCTGCTGATGATATATTTGGGCCTGCCCTTTACTTCCTCATAAATCCGCGCGATATAATGTCCGATAATCCCCAGGCTCAGCATCAGAAAACCGCCGATAATTAAGATCAGAAAAATCACCGTGGTAAATCCCTCCACAGCCGTTCCGGAAAGATACTTCACCAATGTCTGGACAAACAGCACCACGCTGAATAATATGGCAATCACACCCATTACCGTCACCAGCTGCAGCGGAAGCGTGCTGAAGGAAGTGGCATTGGTTACGGCATACTTCATCAGGCTGAAAAAGGACCATTTGCTCTTCCCGTACTGCCGCTCCTGCACTTCATAAGTGACAGACTCCGTCCGAAAGCCCACCCAGAAGCTCAACGCCCGGAAAAAGGTATTTCGTTCCGGCAGTGTCAGCAGCACGTCCACCACCTTGCGGTCCAGGAGCTTGAAATCCGAGGATGCGTCCATATCCATATTAATCAGCTTACTCATAACCTTATAAAACAATCCCGCGGAAAGCCTGTGTACCGGGCTTTCCTTTCCCCGGCTCACTTTTATGCCCTCCACTACCTCGGCGCCCTCCTGCCAGAGCTTCCACATCTGCGGAATCACCTGGGGCGGGTGCTGCAGGTCACAGTCCATCACAATGACCGCATTCCCCCTTGTCATCTCCAGCCCGGCAAAAATTGCCGGCTCCTTGCCGAAATTGCGGGAAAATTCCGCGCCTCTGATACGCGGGTTCCTCTCCGCCGCCTTGCAGATTTCGGAAAATGTCCCGTCCCCCGAGCCGTCACTGACAAATATCAGCTCGTAGTCAATGCCCTGTTCCTCCAGAAGCCCGGACAACACCCCCGCCGTGTTCGCTATATTCTCTTCTTCATTATAGGCCGGCAAAACAATAGATAAAAGTGCCATTTTCTCTCCTGTTTCAAGTCAACAACCCCGCTGCAGGCAACGGGACATCAAGCTTGCAGCGCTGCAAAGCTAAAGAACGTCCGTTACCGCTCCATATTCTCCGTCTTGATATACATGATGCCGTCGATAATGCGGATGGAATTCTCCCCCGGGAAACTGTCCATGGCAGTATACTCCTCCGAATAATACATCTCCGCCATTGCCTCCGGCGGCAGGATATTCAGCGTCGCCCCCAGGTAATTACGGATGAAAATACGGTAATTATCCCCCCTGTACAGCAGGCTGTCGCCATTCATGCCTATCATGCCCGATGTCACCGGCAATGTGATATCCGTCACCGGGTACTGTTCGTCTCCCACAACCCCCACCATGGCAATGGGAATACCGGGAAAATATCCTTCCGTCTGTTCTATCCTGTCAAGAAGCCGTATACAATAGGCATAAGTCTTCTCATACCGCTTCTGCAGGTTTGCGTAAGCGATATTGTCCGTTATACAATAGCAGAAAACCAGAATCGCCGCCGACAGCAGCGCTCCCCACTCCGGCCATGAACCCTTCTTCATCCCTGTGCCGCAGCCGCCGTTTCCCGCCAGAGCCACCGCCCCCACGGCATACAATACCCACTGATAGCGCATCAGCAGATGATAGTTCACCTCGGGCGATACCAGCAAGATGATATTGGTCGCCAACGGCAGCGCCAGCACCGCTGCTACCATTATAACCAACAGATGCGGATTCTTCCAGTACTTTCTGCGACGGCCGTGCAAAAATACCGCGGCGGCTGCGGAAAACGCCAGCAACACCCAGGCGGCCAGCGAAAAAGTATTCTGAAACAGCACATTTCCCTTCAGGGAAAATTTGAAAAAGTCCACATACATTTCGGCAATCGTCGATAGCAGCCCTCCTGAAGCATTTCCGGAGGCCATGCCGCTAATCCCCTGATAGGTATCCAGTTCCTTCCCCTGAATTCTGAGCAGAATCTGCAGAATTCCGTAATAAAATCCGGCTCCCAGCACACCCATATAGAGATAATGCAGCATTACCCGGATTGTTTCCGCCGTCCCTGCCCCGGCACGTCCCTCTCCCGGACGGACTCTGTCCTCCCCCGGCTTTTCCCGGCCGCTTTGGGTGGCTTTTTCAGCATTCGGCGCTTCCCAGCGGCGCTTCTTCGCCGTCTTCAGCCTTTTTTCGTCCCATTCCGCCGCAACTTGCTGTCCGCCGTTCTCCGCCAGCAGCATCAGCACGGCATATATGGACAGTATCATGGCAAATGGCAGGTACCCCTGATAAATCCCCATGCTGAATGCCAGGCAAAGCGCCCCCGCCAGGAATCCCGTCCGGAAACGCTTTGTAAACAAAACTGCCAGCACCGCCAGCATCAGCGCCAGCATATACCCATCCAATGTATACACGTAGGCAAAGGTGGAAGCCAGTGCCGGAAAAACCGCCAGCAGGGCGCTGATGCCCATCACTGCCCAAAGCTTCCTCACCTCCAGCAGCTCGCACAGCGCCGCCGCCGCAACGCCCAGAAACGTAAGTCCCAGTAAACCGATAACCCAAGGAATCGTATAATAGGAAGAAAAACCGCAGGCAACCGACAGGAACCACCTGCCTGAGGTAATCATGTTCTGGTCGAAATACATACTGTCCAGGCCGTCATGATTCGGAATATCCGACAGCAGCATGGGCATATGTACCAGCAGCCCCGTGAAAAAGCAGGTGAGAAAAGCATATCTCCACTCCCGCCGTATCCTTACATATAAGATTTGAAATGCCTGTGCAGGTGACATCATTTGTCATTCCTCCTCATTTACCCGCTGTGCGGCAACGCTTAAGGGTGAACCCGCTTCACGAATTCACATGATCGGGTCTTGTTCCGTTTCTGCTGTTATAGCTTCTTCCTGTTCCTCGCTGTACAGCAGCCTTTTCGGGCGAACTACAAGTTCTCCGCAATCCGCTGTGCAAGCATTTCTCTCGCCGCTTCGTTGGGATGAATGCCGTCAACGGTATATGCTTCCCAATCTTCCCAGTTTTCACGCGAATAAACATCATAATACAGATCCACAATCTCCAAATCCAGTTCCTGTGCCAGCCGGATTTCCGCCTCCACATAATCCGAAAGCGTCCCTCCGCCGTAGTCTATCTCGTCACAGGTCTGTTCAGGAGCCACATACCAGGCAAACGTGGGCGTCAGCAGAAGAATGCGCAGCTCCGGATTCACCTTTTTCAGAGCCTTGATCGAAGTGCGAAGCGCTCCCAGATAGGTATGCACATCATAGGGGTCCTCCGGATTTTCAATCAGCGTACCTGAATGGTAATCGTTCAGTCCCTGCTGTATTATGATAGTCTCTGCCCGGGAAAAATCCGTCTTCGCCAGGCCGTCGATAGTTTCCGCAAAATATTCGGTATTGTCTTCCTGTATCCTGACCGACTGCTGCACGCTGAAATCTTCCGCCCATACGGCTCTCGTCAGTCCCACAAGAGACAGGGAACCCATCGTCAAATCCATTCCTCTGTCATTCCTGCTTCTTGCAGCACAGGTTCCCCCCAGCGCGGCATTAAATACCGTTTTCCCTGTCAGAGCCTGCAGCCGGGCAGGCACTGCCGTCTCGTCCCGAACCAGCCCCATCACACTGTCGCCGAAGACTACTATCTGTACCGCATTCTCTTTCGCCTGGCTTCGGCGGCTTCGAAAAGTTGCCAGGAAGAGCGCCCCAAACAGAAAAACGGCTAAAATGCCATATATCATTGTCCGTCTCACTGCCTTTTTCATCTCATGCCCCTTTCCTGCATTTCACAACTCTCCTGACCGCATTTCGTGCCCTTTTCCTGCATTTCGCGGCTTATAACTGCATTTTGTGCCCTTTTCCTGCACTTCGCGGCTTCTGACCGCGTTTCGTGTCCTTTTCCTGCACTTCGCGGTTTCTGACTGCATTTCGTGCCCTTTTCCTGCACTTCGCGGTTTCTGACTGCATTTCGTGCCCTTTTCCTGCACTTCGCGGTTTCTGACTGCATTTCGTGCCCTTTTCCTGCACTTCGCGGTTTCTGACTGCATTTCGTGCCCTTTTCCTGCACTT
>CAIGRU010001091.1_pt1 | contig 15763 bp, 12 predicted proteins | sample 7351341 | NCBI WGS metagenome assembly CAIGRU01
CAACGCTATTGCCATCACCGTTGGCGGCACCAGCTACAAGATCAACGAGTGGAACGAGGGCATGCTGGACATCAAGTCCAACGACATCAAGTCCACCCGTAAGGACGTTACCCTGTACCTGGCCAAGGACGGCACTGCTCTGCAGGTCACCGACGTCGGCAATGCTGGCGAGTGGATGATCGTTGCGGATTATTGGCAGGGCACCAACGACGCCGGCAAGGTTGTCTGGTATGTCCATGGCTACACCATCGGCGGCGACGAGGTTGATCTCGACCTTGGCACCATCCGCGGCGCGGCTGAGAAGTACGCTCCCGGCGAACTGGTTCGCTGCCAGATCAACACCGCCAGCGGCGGCGGCGAGTACATCCTGACCAAGCCCAACGGCAACGAGAGCAGCGTCAAGAAGGCTGGCATGTACAACCTGTCCCTGTATCCGAAGGCGGCTGATGGCGACTACCAGCATCCTTGGGATGGCACCTCTAACGTAAGCTTTACGGAGCCTAAGCGTGCCACTACTGGGGACCTCGACAAGGATTGGGAAGGCATTTACCGTGTCGCCCTGGGCTATGACGACGACGGCACTGGTGTGGCGAAGGAGTACGCTGTCAAGAAGAACAGCCAGTATATCCTTCTGGACGGCTATGCTCACAACACCTCTGCGCATCCCACTCGGTACTCCGAGGCGGAGAAGGCGACGATTGGCGGCAACGCGAACACTCTCGCCGGCTATAAGTGGGATTATCAGGATGTCGACTATGCTTCCGGTGTCAAGTTCGTCTATGTGAGCTTCGACAGCGCCGGCGAGGTGGAGAGCATCTACTTCGCGGACGGCAAGCAGGACGTTGACAACAGAGAGCTGCGCACCTACAACAGCGATTGGCGCAATGTCGGCACCAACAATGACGACTTTGTTGCCACCACTGCCGAGGCGTATGTCAACGACTCCGGCAACGTGGAGACCGTGGTCATCAAGACCGACTCCGCCGACGCCGATCTGTCCGGCCTCCGCATCATCACCAAGAACACCGGTTCCAACAACTACGTGAAGAGCGTCGGCGCTGATGCCACCGAGAGCGAGCTGCTCAAGGGCAGATGGACCGAGCGCGAGTACGTCCAGGGTCCCGACTTCAAGGATAACCAGACCGGCATCTTCGACAAGGAATATGATGTTGGCGATATCCTGATGGGCTCTGAGCGCAACGGCATCTTCTATGCCCGTGAGTTCCACGGCAACAACTACCGCGGCAATAGCCTCGACGGCCTCTACATCAAGGGAATCCAGGTGGTCGAGAACACCCAGGGCAACAAGATGAAGGACCGCTTCCTCATTGCTGGCAGCCTGCTGAAGACCCTGGATAAGAGCATCACCCTGAAGGGCGCCGCTGAGACGAGCAGCACCAACGCGGCTGTGAATGCCCTGCTGACCAAGAACGAGGGTGAGGATGTCCTCAACGGTCGCCACCAGGCTGGTATCATCCTCGGTGGCAGCGCGAAGATCATTGACGTTCGCGTGGGCCACGAGGGCGAGATCACCAAGCTGAAGGATCTGTTTGACGGCGATTTCGATCTGGATCAGATCGAGCTGAAGGTTCTGCTGAATGGTAAGTCTGGCGACGCCGGCTTCCGCAGCGCCTATGCCATCGTCATTCTCGATACCAAGGATCCCGTGAAGTACGCCACTGCTCCCGAGTTTGATCTTGAGGTTACCAGCAACGGCGACGGTGATTGGAACATCGACGAGACCGTTTACGAGGTCACGAAGGGCGAGAAGGTTACCCTGACCGCCGACCTGACCAACAAGGATAAGTTGACCACGGTCAGCTATTCTTGGAGCGCCAAGAACAACGCCGACGACTCTGCCGCCAAGGTGAAGGCTTCCGGCAACGAGGCCGTCTTCACCGCCAGCGCTGTTGGCGAGTACACCGTTACCCTTAAGGTTACCAACAAGGACAACAAGAACGCGGACAAGGTCGTTACCAAGACCGTCGTGATCAACGTCAGCGACGCGAAGGTTGCCGGCCAGGGCGCCGTCCAGTTCGCTAAGACGCTTGCTGATGACTTCTCCATCCTGGGCAAGCCCATCTTCAAGCTGACCGAGGAAGGCGTCGCTACCGTGATCTTCCGCTTCGAGAATCCCGAGTACGTCTCTGGCGCCACCGATGTTACCTCCATCAAGGCCCAGATCAAGGGCGCCGAGGGCACTGTCCTGTATCCCGATAGCATGGTACCCCTTGCTGCGAGCGATACTAAATTTGATACTACCGGCACTTCCTATATCATGGGCACCACCACGCAGGGTCGCCTGACGGCCCTGCTGGCTGGCCAGAATGCCGAGGATCTGGTCTTTGAGATCACCGAGGTCAAGTATGACAACTACGACATCAAGGTTGTCGACTATGACGGAACCGAGTATAAGGGCGCGGCGATTACTAACAGCCCCTATGCTGGAACCAAGGGTGACGCTGCTGCGAACAAGGTTCTCGCCACCGGCGAGGCTGTGACCGTCAAGTTTGCTGGCGCTGACAGCGGCGAGCTGGAGGCTGCCATCACTGGCGTGACCTTTGCCAACGCTGCGGACGCGAAGCTCTCCGTGACTGGTTCTAGCTGGAGTGCCACCACTACTGGCAATGTCACTCCCGACGGTGAGGGTTATGTGACCATTACCATCACCGATAAAAAGCCGATTGTGGTCCTGAACCGCATTACCAAAGCGGATGACATCGTGAGTGACTTGGCGAATGCTAAGGACAGCACGGGTACCGCTGTTGGTACAAACAACGCGATCACCTACAGCATCACCCATAACGATGCCGCCGGGAAAGCCTATATCGACATCTCCCTGGCTACCGCTCTTACGAGCACAAAGGACGCTGTTAAGCTGAACTATCAGTTGACGGACGCGGAGGGCACTGTGGTGGATACCTTTACCGCAACCTTCAAGAACGGCTATAAGGCTGCTGGTGGTGACAACGACGTCAAGACCTTCCGTTATACCGTGGAGAACCTGACCGAGAGTCTCGTGCTCTCTCTGGCGGGCGCCGAGAAGATTGCGTCTCCCAAGATTGCGAGTGTTAGCGGAATCGAGATGGCTGGTACCACGTGGGCTAATGGCGACACCTTCAAGGTGTTCTTCAGCGAAGCGGTCGACACCGGCGTGACCGGCGCGACCCTGACCCTGGCCGAAGTCGACAGCCAGACTCTGACGGCTGTGATTGATAGCAGTGGTGAATACGCTGTGGTTACGGTTGGCGGCGCGATTAGCGCCTCTGGTGATTCCGCTGTGACCTTCACCAAGATGCAGAACGAGGACGGCATTGCCTTCTCTGCCACTCAGAAGCTGTCCTTCACGAGTTCTTCCGTTACGCTTGCGACCACCTAATTTCCCTGTCCCATTCGGGTATCCGACCTGAATAGAGAGACCCCCGGGCTTTTGCCCGGGGGTCTTTTTCAGCCCTCCGTATAGATTGTGACGCTGGACCCTGCCAGGATGCGGAAGTCTCCTGCCTCCACACCCGCTGTGGTGATGTTACGGAAGGGGAAGTCAAACACGCGGGTGACGCAGTGGTCCTCACAGGCGATGGTGGCCCAGGCCGTGTCATCCGGGCGGCGCCCGGGAAACAAGGTGATGTGGACCTGGGTCCGCCGGGGCGTATCGGAAGCCGGGACTTGGAAGCTGTCAGGCGAGCGGTTTGTGTAGACATAGGGACGCAGGGTACACGCGGCGGTGGTGTAAACGTCCAGGACGAAGTGGACCCGGCTGAATTGAGCCCAGTCCACATCGGTGATGGGATAGGATAAGAAATTGCGGGGACCATCGGCCTGGTGAAACCGGTACTGGCGGAATTTTCGGCGTTCTAATTCGTCCACCTTGGCTTTGAGTTCCGCCAGGGCGGCTTCGATTCTGGCGTTGTCGGCATTGAAGTCCTCCATGCGAATCCGGTCCGTCAGCTCCCACTGGTTCAGGCAGAAGTGTTCGGTTTGTTTCATATGGTAAATCCTCCTTGTGTTTTGGTCTTATGCTATACCGTCGTCTTTTTCTTGATTGCACGAAATGGTGCACGATTTTGCAAGAAACCACGGCAAGGCCGGAGGAAAATGGCCCTTGCTTTTTTCAGCGGTGGATGCTATAATGAAATCGCCAAAGGAAGCTGGCAAGGTGCTCATGGTATCCATGCAGCAAAATGAACCCCCGGAGAGACGTGACCTCTCCGGGGGTTCGTTTGGGCTTAGCTGCCCCTTCCGTGCCGATCCAGCCACCTACATATGTAGTAACAGGCGATGCCCGCGGCCAGTGACACAAGGAAGCTGACAAGGATACCGCTCATAGTACCCACCTCCTTCCTGTTGCCAGTATAGGAGGGCAGCATCTGTATTATACCAGATTTCGACAACCACGGCAAGAAACCACGGCAAAATTTCCCTCCCTCCCGGCGGCATTCTTGTGCATTCCGTCAATTGCATAAATATTCACAGGAGTTGTATAATTCATTCATCATTAAAACCAATGGAGGCGCAGTTATGAAAAAGAATATCAAAAAAGTCGTCCTTGCCTATTCCGGCGGACTGGATACATCCATCATCATCCCCTGGCTGAAAGAGAACTATGGCGATGTAGAGATCATCGCCGTGGCCGGAGACGTGGGCCAGGAGCAGGAGCTGGAGGGTCTGGAGGAAAAGGCCATCAAGACCGGAGCCAGCAAGCTGTACATCGCGGACCTCACGGACGAGATGGTGGACGAGGTGATCATCCCGTCTTTGAAAATGGGGGCCAGCTACGAGCAGTACCTGTTGGGTACGGCCTTCGCCCGGCCCATCATCGCCCGGAGCTTGGTGGAGATTGCCAAAAAGGAAGGGGCGGACGCCATTGTCCACGGCTGCACCGGAAAGGGCAACGATCAGGTTCGGTTCGAGCTGGCCATCAAGCGCTTCGCACCGGAAATGACCATCATTGCCCCCTGGCGGGAGTGGGATATCAAGGGCCGGGACGAGGAGATCGACTATGCCGAGGCCCACAACGTCCCCCTGAAAATCAGCCGGGAGACCAACTACTCCAAGGATAAGAACCTCTGGCACCTGAGCCACGAGGGTCTGGACCTGGAGGACCCCGCCAACGAGCCCCAGTATGAGAAGGAGGGCTTCCTGGAGATGGGCGTCAGCCCCGTGGCCGCCCCGGACAAGGCCACCTATGTGACCATCGACTTTGAAAAAGGCGTTCCTGTGGCGGTAGACGGCGAGAAAATGAAGGCCAGCGACATCATCCGCAAGCTGAACAAGCTGGGCGGGGAAAACGGCATCGGCCTTCTGGACATCGTGGAGAACCGGCTGGTGGGCATGAAGGACCGGGGCGTGTACGAAACCCCCGGAGGCACGATTTTGTATAAGGCCCACGAGTGCCTGGAAATGCTTACGGTAGACAAGGACACCGCCCACATGAAGAGCAAGCTGGCGGTGGACTTCGCGGACCTGGTGTACAACGGCAAGTGGTTTACCCCCCTGCGGGAGGCCCTCAGCGCCTTCGCCGACAAGACCCAGGAGCACGTGACGGGCTCTGTGAAGCTGAAACTCTACAAGGGCAACATGATCACGGCCTCCATCACCTCCCCCGAGAGCCTGTACTCCGAGGAGCTGGTAACCTTCAACGAAAGCGCCTATGACCAGACCAACGCCACGGGCTTCATCAACCTGTGGGGCCTGCCGGATACCGTTCTCGCGCTGCGGGAGCAGGGGAAACTTTAATTTAAAGGAGTAGCATCCATGAAACTTTGGGGCGGACGGTTCAGCAAGGAGACGGATACCCTGGCCAACGACTTCCAGTCCTCCATCCACTTTGACCAGCGGCTTTACCGGGAGGACATCCAGGGCAGCATGGCCCATTCCGAGATGCTGGCGGCCCAGGGCGTCATCTCCCAGGCGGATAAGGACGCGATTCAGAAGGGTCTGACCGATATCCTGGCGGACATCGAGGCGGGGAAGGTAGAGTTCTCCCCGGCTAACGAGGACATCCATATGAATATCGAGGCCCTGTTGACCCAGCGGATCGGCGAAGCGGGAAAGCGCCTCCACACCGCCCGGTCCCGGAACGACCAGGTGGCCTTGGATTTCCGCATGTACGTGCGCAAGGAGATTGGAACCGTCATAGGCCAGCTCCTGGACCTGGAGAAGGTCCTCTGCGCCCAGGCCAAGCAGCACCAGAACACGGTGATGCCGGGCTATACCCACTTGCAGCGGGCCCAGCCCGTGTCCTTCGCCCAGCACCTGTTGGCCTACGCCGCCCAGTTCTCCCGGGACGTGACCCGGCTGGAGGATTGCCAGAAGCGGCTGAACGAGTGTCCCTTAGGCTCTGGGGCCCTGGCGGGGACCACCTATCCCATCGACCGCTTCCAGACCGCCCAGGCCCTGGGCTTTGACCGCCCCTGCGGCAACTCCATGGACGGCGCGTCCGACCGGGACTATGCCCTGGAGCTGCTGGGCGATTTGTCCATTTTGATGATGCACCTCAGCCGCTTCTCCGAGGAGGTCATCCTCTGGTGCAGCTGGGAGTTCAAGTTCGTGGAGCTGGACGAGGCCTATTCCACCGGCTCCAGCATCATGCCCCAGAAGAAGAACCCGGACATGGCGGAGTTGGTCCGGGGCAAGACAGGCCGGGTCTACGGCGATTTAATGGGCCTTCTCACCGTGATGAAGGGCCTGCCCCTGGCCTATAACAAGGATATGCAGGAGGACAAGGAGCCGGTGTTTGACGCCCTGGATACGGTGGAGCTGTGCCTCCCAGTGTTCACGGGGATGATCAGCACCATGCGGGTCCTCCCCGAGAACCTCCGCCGGGCGGCGGGCCGGGGCTTTATCAACGCCACGGACTGCGCCGACTACCTGACCAAGAAGGGCATGCCCTTCCGGGACGCCTACACCGCCACCGGGCGGCTGGTGGCCGCCTGCACCGCCCAGGGGAAAACCCTGGAGGAGCTGACCCTGGAGGAGCTGCAAGCCGTCTCCCCCCTGTTCGGAGAGGACGTGTACGAGGCGTTGAAGCTGGAAAACTGCATGGCCCTCCGCCGGAGCTTTGGCGGCCCGGCGGTAGACGAGACCACCCGGCAGATTGCGGAGATCGAGGCGTTTATCCAGGCCCGGAGCAAGTGAAAGGGAGGCGTCCCATGAAACCAAAGGTATATATAGACGGCAAGGAGGGCACCACCGGCCTCCAGATTTACGACCGTCTGGCGGCCCGGGAGGACATAGAGCTCCTCCTCATCGACGAGGATAAACGCAAGGACTTGGCGGAGCGAAAGAAGTTTCTCAACGCCGCCGACCTGGTGTTCCTCTGCCTGCCGGACGCCGCCGCCGTGGAGGCGGTGGGCCTGATTGAAAATGACCACACCCGGGTCATCGACTGCTCCACCGCCCACCGGACGGCAGAGGGCTGGGTGTACGGCTTCCCAGAGCTGTCCGGACAGCGGGAGGCCATTCGAACGGCGGCCCGGGTGGCAAATCCGGGGTGCTATGCCACGGGCTTCCTCTCGCTGGCCCGGCCCCTGGTGGAGAGGGGGGCGCTGTCCCCCAAAGCCCGGCTGACCTGCCACGCCCTGTCGGGCTATACGGGGGCGGGAAAAAAGGCCATCGCCCAATATACCAATCCGGACCGGGACAAGGAGCTGGAAAGCCCCCGGCATTACGCGGTTACCCTGGCCCACAAGCATCTGCCGGAGATGGCCGCCATGGCCGGACTGGACCGCCCGCCCCTGTTTACGCCCATGATCTGCGATTACCCCCAGGGGATGGTGGTCACCGTCCCGTTATGGGCGGAGGAGCTGGAGGGCCCCTGGTCCATTGAGGAGCTGCGGACGCTGTACGAGGACTACTACGCCGGCAGCCCCGTGGTGCCCCTCCGCCCCGCCGACGCGCCCTCCTGCGGCTTTATCGGCGCCAATAATCTGGCCGGGACGGATGGCTTGCAGATTTTTGTCAACGGAAATCGGGAACAGCGGATGCTGTCCGCCCGTCTGGACAATCTGGGCAAGGGCGCCAGCGGCGCGGCGGTGCAGAACATGAACCTGATGCTGGGCTTCGAGGAAACGGCGGGCCTAGCGCTTTGAGAAAGTACGAGGAACGGATATGCTGAACTTCATCGGCGGCGGCGTCTGCGCCGCCCAGGGTTTCCGGGCGGCGGGGGTCCATGCGGGGGTCAAAACCCACGCGGAATGGAAGAAGGACGTGGCCCTAATCGTCTCCGACGTGGACTGCGCGGCGGCGGCGGTATTCACGAAGAATGTGGTTAAGGCCGCCCCCATCCATGTGGACCTCCGGCACCTGGCGGACGGCAAGGCCCGGGCCGTCATAGCCAATAGCGGAAACGCCAACGCCTGCGCCCCCCAGGGGGAGGAAAACGCGGAACGCATGTGCGCCGCCGCAGCCCAGGCTTTGGGCTGCAAGCCGGAGGACGTGCTGGTGAGCTCCACCGGCGTCATCGGCCAGCGCATCAATGTAGAAGCCATCGAGACCGCGATTCCGACCCTCTGTGCCGCCCTGGAGCGGTCGGCAGAGGCCAGCGACGCGGCGGGACATGCCATCATGACCACCGACACCACCAAAAAAGAGGTGGCGGTGGAGACTACAGTAGGGGGCAAACCCGTCCGCATGGGCGGCATAGCCAAGGGCAGCGGGATGATACACCCCAACATGGGCACCATGCTCTGCTTCCTCACCACAGACTGCGCCATTTCCCCGGAGATGATCAAGACCGCTCTGCTGGAAACGGTAAGCGTCAGCTTCAACCGCATCAGCGTAGACGGAGATACCTCCACCAACGACACCTGCTGCGTCCTGGCCAACGGCCTGGCGGGGAACGAACCCATTACGGCCAAGGGCCCGGACTACGACGCCTTTCTGTCAGCCCTGCGGGCCCTGTGTACGGAGCTTGCCAAGAAAATGGCCTCCGACGGCGAGGGGGCCCGGCATCTCATCACCTGCACCGTCCAAGGCGCCAAGTCCGAAAAAAGCGCCGAGACCATCTCCAAGTCCGTAGTGTCCTCCACCCTGACAAAGGCGGCGATTTTCGGCGCGGATGCCAACTGGGGCCGGGTCCTCTGCGCCATGGGCTACTCCGGGGAGGACTTTGACCCGGATCAAGTGAGCGTCCACTTCGCCAGCGCCGCTGGGGACATCCAGGTCTGCGCCAAGGGCCGGGGCCTGGATTTTGACGAGGACCTCGCTAAGAAGGTCCTGACAGAGCACGACGTGGAAATCAACATCTCCATGGGCGAGGGAGAAGCCTCCTGCACCTGCTGGGGCTGTGACATTACCTACGACTATATCAAAATCAACGGCGACTACCGAACATAAAAAGGGGGCGGACGCCATGTCTTCCCATGAGCAGCAGGCCCAGACGCTGATTGAGGCCCTGCCTTATATACAAAAGTTTACCGGAAAAACCATTGTGGTCAAATACGGCGGCAACGCCATGATCTCCGACGAGCTGCGCCGGGCGGTGATGAGCGATATTATCCTACTGAACCTGGTGGGCATCCGGGTGGTAGCCGTTCACGGCGGCGGGCCGGAAATTTCCGCCATGCTGAAAATGATCGGCCACGAGTCCAAATTTGTAGATGGCCTGCGCTATACCGATGTCACCACCATGGACATCGTCCAGGCAGTCCTCTGCGGCAAGGTCAATAAGGACCTGGTGTCCCAGCTTAACCGCTTGGGAGGCCGGGCCGTGGGCCTGTGCGGCATGGACGGCCAGCTGTTCCAGGCGGAGCAGATGGACGAAAAATATGGCCTGGTGGGTCAGATTACCGGCGTGAACCCCGAGCCAGTGAAAAACGCCCTAGAGCACGGCTATATCCCCATCGTCTCCACTGTGGCCCAAGGGGTGGATTCCGACACAGCCTATAACATCAACGCAGATACCGCCGCCGCCAAGCTGGCGGAGGCCCTGGGGGCGGAAAAGCTGATTCTGCTCACCGATGTCCGGGGGCTCCTCCGAGACCCCAAGGACGAGAGTACCCTCATCCACGTGGTCCGCACCCAAGAGGTTCCGGCCCTGGTGGAGGCGGGAATCATCACCGGTGGCATGATCCCCAAAATGCAGTGCTGTGTAGACGCCATCCACGGCGGTGTGGAACGGGTCCACATCCTGGACGGCCGCATCCCCCATTCCATCCTCATTGAGTTGCTCTCCGACGAGGGCATCGGCACCATGATGAAAAAGGAGGAGACCCCATGACGTCCGAAGCCATCAAGGGCTTGACCCATCAGCATATTATGAATACCTACGGCCGCTTCCCCGTGGCCCTGGACCACGGAGAGGGCGCCACCCTCTACAGCCCGGAGGGCCGGGCCTACATCGACTTTACCAGCGGCATCGGCGTCACCGCCCTGGGCTATGGAAACCAGCCCTGGGCGGAGGCCATTGCGGACCAGGCAAAGAAGCTGGGCCATGTGTCCAACCTCTTTTATACCGAGCCCCCCGCCCAGTTGGCGGAAATCCTCTGCCAGCGCACTGGGGAAAGCGCCGTATTCTTTGCCAACGGAGGCGGCGAGGCCAACGAGGGCATGATCAAGCTGGCCCGGAAATACAGCTTTGACAAATACGGCCAGGGCCGGAGCGCCATCGTCACCTTGAAAAACTCCTTCCACGGCCGGACCATCACCACGCTGAAGGCCACGGGACAAGATGTGTTCCACAACTACTTCTTCCCCTTCACCGAGGGCTTCCGCTACGCTCCCGCCAACGACCTGGAAGCGCTGCGCGCCCAAGACCAGGGGGACGTCTGCGCCGTCATGGTGGAGCTGGTCCAGGGCGAGGGTGGCGTGCTCCCCCTGGATAAGGGCTATGTAAAGGCTGTAGAGGCCCTCTGCGCGGAAAAGGATTGGCTCCTCCTGGTGGACGAGGTGCAGACCGGCGTGGGCCGAACAGGCACGCTATTCGCCTTCCAACAGTATGATATTCTCCCCGACGTGGTGAGCTTTGCCAAGGGCATTGCCGGAGGCCTGCCCATGAGCGGTATTCTGGCCAATGAGAAGTGCAGAGACGTGCTGGGCCCTGGGATGCACGCCACCACCTTCGGCGCCAATCCCGTCTGCGCCGCCGCGGGGCTGGTGGTGCAGGAGGGCCTCAACGACGAGTTCCTGAAAGAGGTTCGGGAGAAGGGCGACTATCTCCGCCAGGGCATTGAGGCTCTGAATCTCCCCTGCTTTGGCAAAACCCGGGGCCTGGGCCTGATGATCGGCATTGAGGTCCGGGAGGGCTGGAGCAACAAGGAAATCGCAACGAAGCTCATTGAAAACGGTCTGCTGATTCTCACCGCCGGGCCGGGCATGCGGCTGCTGCCCCCCCTGGTCATCACCAAGGAGGAGATGGACAAGGGTCTGGAGATCATGAAAGCGGTCCTGACCTAAGGGCTGCGGGAAAACAAACCATAGGGGCCGGCGCCCTTGCCGGCCCGTTTCCCATTTTGAACCAAGCCGCGAGAAGAATGAAAGAGAGGCGCGATCGATGGAAAACCACAAGCACTTTTTAAAGCTCTTGGACTTTACCCCGGCGGAGATCCGGAAATTCCTGGATACGGCGGCAGACCTGAAGGCCAAGAAAAAAGCCGGCATTCCCCACAAGTACCTGGAGGGGAAGAATGTGGCCCTGATTTTCGAAAAGACCTCCACCCGAACCCGCTGTGCCTTTGAGGTGGCCGCCCAGGACTTGGGCATGGGCAGCACCTACCTGGGCCCCACCGGGTCTCAAATCGGCGTGAAGGAGTCCATTGCCGATACCGCCCGGGTGCTGGGTCGGATGTATGACGGCATCGAGTACCGGGGCTTTGGCCAGACCATTGTTGAGGAGCTGGCGGAGTATGCCGGGGTCCCCGTGTTCAATGGCCTCACGGACGAGTTCCACCCCACCCAGATTTTGGCGGATTTCCTGACCATTCAGGAGCACTTCGGGAAGCTGGAGGGCGTGAAGCTGGTTTATCTGGGAGACGCCCGGTTCAACATGGGGAATTCTCTCATGGTGGGTTGTGCCAAGCTGGGGATGCACTTCGTTGCCTGTGCCCCGAAGGCCTACATGCCGGACCCGTCTTTGGTGGAGACCTGTCAGGCCATTGCCAAGGAGACCGGCGCGGTTCTGGAGTTTCTCACGGACCCCCAGGAGGCGGCGAACGGCGCGGATGTACTCTACACCGACGTCTGGGTCTCCATGGGGGAGCCGGCGGAGGTCTGGGCAGAGCGCATCGCCGCCCTGAGCCCCTATCAGGTGACAAAAGCCCTCATGGACACGGCGGGTCCCCAGTGCCGGTTCATGCACTGCCTTCCCGCCTATCACGACCACAAGACCAAGGTGGGCAAGGAAATGGGGGAGCGCTTCGGCCGGGAGGCCATGGAGGTGACGGACGAGGTGTTCGAGTCTCCCCAGTCCATTGTCTTTGACGAGGCAGAGAACCGGATGCACACCATCAAGGCCGTGATGTACGAGCTGATGAAATAAAAAGGAGAGGCGGGAAACCGCCTCTCCAGCTTTTTGAAGGTATTTTGCCGTTGCCGGGAGAGAACACAAGTGGAACTGCAAACGGCTCTCGGAACTCTGCGGAAAACGCGCCGGAAAGCCACCCTGCTCCTTTTTCCGTTTCAGGTATAAATTTCCCCTGCTGTTGGAAAACTGGAAGCATCAACTTGCAGGAGGCATACACACGAAATGGTGAAAGGTATTTCCAGACGGGTGGTCGTAGTGGACTCCCCGGACCAGCGGTTTTTTGAACAGGCGATTTTCATTGTACGAAACGACGCCGCCGGGGAGGGAGTTACCTCCCGGGAGCTGGTGGAGGAGGCCCGCCGGGTGGCCCGGAATTACGCAGGGGGGGACCACGGCAGATTCAGCCGGGCCTGGCGGGACTTGAGCCCGGCGGTTTATACCCTCATGGGAGCGGGTGCCATTGGCCTTTTGTGGCTGATTGTGGCGCTGATTTGAAAGGGCCCCTGGAGGCTCCTCCAATCGGAGGGCTTCCAGGGTCCTTTCTATACAATGAAAGGGTTACAGAGGGATGACCCTTGTGGCCACGGCTTCCTGAAAGGCCCGGTCATGCTCCACAAAGATCATCGTGGGCGCAAAGTCCCGCAGCAGCGCCTCAATCTGGAGCCGGGAGTCAATGTCCACAAAGTTCAGCGGCTCGTCCCAGACATACAGGTGGGCCTGCTCGCAGAGGCTGGCGGCGATGAGTACTTTTTTCTTCTGCCCACCGGAGTAGTCCTCCAAATTCCGGCCGAACTGCTCTCGGGAAAAGCCCAGCTTCCGCAGAATGGCCTTGAAGAGACTTTCGTCGATGCCCCGCTCCAAGATGAAGTCCCCCAGCGTTCCCCGGAGAAAGGTGGTGTCCTGGGGTACATAGGAAATCCTCAGCCCTGGGGCCAGGGACAGCTCCCCCTCCCGGCGGATATCCTGTCCCAGCAGCAGCTTCAGGAGACTGCTTTTCCCGCTGCCGTTCCGGCCCTCCAGAGCCGCCCGCTCCCCTTGCTCCAAAGAAAAGCTTAAGGGCCCGCAGACCCTCCGGTCTCCGTACCACAGCGTCAGCTCCCCGCAGGAGACCAGCCGCTTGGCGTGGTGGGTTAGCGGGGAGAGCTTCAAAGCCTCCACCGTCTCCCGGTTTTGGAGCAGCCCCTGCTTTTCCTCCAGGGCCTTTTCCTGCCGGGCCTCCAGGGATTTGGCCCGCTTCATCATCTTGGCGGATTTGTGGCCCACATAGCCCTTGTCGGCGGCTCCGATTTTGGACGCCTCCACCCGGTCGGACCAGACGGAGGTCCGCCGGGCCGCCTTCTGGAGGCGGCGAACGTCTTTTCGGAGGCGATCGTCTTTTGCCTCCTCGAATTGCTGGAGACGGTCGAAGTTCTCCTTCCAAGAGCTGTAGGTTCCGGACTGTACCTGGATGTCCGAGCGGTTCAGGGCCAGAATGTGGTCCACACAGCCGTCCAGAAAGCGCCGGTCGTGGGACACCAGGATAAAGCCCCGCTGCCGCCGGAGATAGGCGGCAACCAACTCCCGGCCCTGGGTGTCCAGATGGTTGGTGGGCTCATCGATCAGAGGGAAGCGTCCTTCCCGGAGGAACAGGGCCGCCAGGAGGACCTTGGTACGCTCCCCGCCCGAGAGGGTGGAGAAGCACCGCCAAAGGGCTTCCTCCTCCACGCCCAGGAGGTTCAGCTCCTTGGGGAAGCGCCAGCTCTCCGCCTCGGGGCAGAGGTCCTCCAGCACCTCCGCTGTCAGCCGCTCTGGCTCCGGAATGGGACTGGGGAAATAGTCGAAGAGCGCAGAGGAAACCAACGTTCCCTCGTGGGGATATTCCCCCATCAACAGCCGTAGCAGGGTGGTTTTCCCCCTGCCGTTTCGACCTACAAGACCCAACCGCCAGTCGGTATCAATCTGAAAGCTGGCGTTTTCAAAAACAGGATCAGGACTGCCGGGATAGGAAAAGGTTAGGCGTTCCGCCTGAATCATAGACATACGCGTCATCTCCTTGCCGTGAAAAGATAAAAAGCCGCGGGAAAGCCTCCCGCGGCCCATTGCAGCACGGCGCAAGCCGACCCAAAACGGGCGGCAAGGCGGTATCTGACGCGAGGGCTGGAGGTGAGCTGTGCTTTCCCGCATGACGGCACAACGCCGCCCCGGCCCCGTCTACGCGGCGCCGGAAGCCAAGTCACTTGGCGTTCAGCAGGAAATCAGTCTCACTTTTCCACCCCTTCCGGTTTGTTCACGGGGGAGTATAGCATATCTCCGCCCTGCCGTCAAGCTCTGTTTTCAAGGGACTCCTGATGTGATGGCCCTCGCACGATTTTGCCAGCTTCGTGAGGCTTTTTTGAGGTGTCTTTGCGGATCGCCCGTTTGGGAGGGGAGGTTCAGCGAGACCTTCGGCAAAGCGACGGTGCATTCCATGAAAAAAAGAGAAATTACAGCAAAATTTCTCTTGACATGGGAGCGATTTTCAATTATTATATATGGGCATGCGACGGAGAGGACATCCTCTGCGCCCTGCGACCGCGATGAACCGGGAGATTGCTCGAAAGAGGTAACTTCCGGGGAGTATGTCCGATAATCGGGCGGCTGAGAAAGGTCTGTACGCGAGCGTAGATCGCCGCGCCATGACGGAACCGGCTTGCTTTGCGCCGGGTTTTTTCATGAGCTGGAATGATACGCACGGATGAGTGGACAGAAAAATTTTCTCGCCGTACGGAATCGAGGCCCATTCAAAAAACCGTACGAATTAGGAGGAACCCCAACATGGCACAGAAGGAAAAGATCCGTATCCGCCTGAAGGCGTATGATCACCAGGTAATCGACCAGAGCGCGGAGAAGATCGTGGAAACCGCCAAGCGCACCGGCGCCGAGGTTTCCGGCCCCATCCCCCTGCCTACCAAGAAGGAGATCATCACCATCCTGCGCTCCGTCCACAAGCACAAGGATAGCCGGGAGCAGTTCGAGCGCCGCACCCACAAGCGGCTCATCGACATCACCAAGTCCTCCCCCAAGACCGTGGAGGCCCTGATGGCCCTGGAGCTCCCTGCCGGCGTGGAGATTGAGATTAAGCTCTAAACCCCATTCCCCTGTTTGTACCGCAGCTCATCGCGTTTTTGAGATGAGCGGGTCAAGTTGGCCGAGCAACGGTTCCCAATGGCCGCCTCGCCCAACCAATAACCTTATTTAAGGAGGAACCTACATGAAAGCGATCATCGGCAAAAAAGTGGGCATGTCCCAGATTTTTGACGAGAACGGCCATGTGATCCCCGTCAC
>CAIGRU010001092.1_pt1 | contig 15761 bp, 9 predicted proteins | sample 7351341 | NCBI WGS metagenome assembly CAIGRU01
TTACTGTATTGCGGCGTTCGGCTGCGATGACGCTTGCCGCCGTGACTGCGTTATCTCTGGCGGCGTGCGGGAACGCGGACGGCAGTGAGTCCGCCCCGGCGAAGGAATGGGCCTATGTGCCGGAGTTTATTACCATAGACGATGAGAATGTGGACTATTACGATATGCAGCTGCTGGGGGAAAATATCTATTATCTTTCCTATGATTGGGATGAGGAGACCGGGGAAAGCAGCCAGAACATCTGCAAATATTCCCTGGCGGACCAGAACCTGGTGTCTACGCCCATCACCTGGTCTGAAGAGGGCGGCAACAAAAGTATCAGCAGGGGCAAGTTTGCGGAAGACGGCACGATGTACGCAATTATGTATGCCTATAATGATGATTACAGTGAATCCCGTCAGTTCCTGGCAAAGTTTGACGCTGAGGGCAAACAGGTCTTTTCCAGTGACATGACGGAACTGGTGGGTGAGGATTCTTACGTAGACACGCTGGCAGTGGACGGAGAGGGACGTATTTATATTACCGGCGACAGTGTGATCTGGCTGTTCGACGGGGAAGGCAACAGCCAGGGAACCGTTTCCATGGAAGGCGGCGGAAGCACCTGGATTGATACCATGGCCTGCGGCAGGGACGGCAGCATGTACGTAGGTTACAACAGCTATGACGGAAACAATAGTACATATGTTCTGTGTGAAGTGGACTTTGACGGCAGGAAGCTGGGAGAACCCTGTGAAGGGGTTTCCAGGAGCAGCGGATTTGTGGCGGGGACGGAATATGATTTCCTGATGAATGACAGCACTGCTCTGTATGGCTATAATCTGGGAGATAAGGAAAGAAAATATCTGTTCGACTGGCTGGACAGCGATATCAACGGCAGCAGTGTGCAGAAGTTCGGCCAGATGGAGGACGGGAGGATTGTAGCCGTCATTGAAGACTGGGAAAGCGAGGACAGAGGAATTGCACTGCTGACGAAGAAGAAGGCAGAGGAGGTGCCCCAGAAGGAGACAATTCTCATTGCCACCATGGGCGGATCCTACAACCTGCAGTCCAAGGCGGTGAAATTTAATAAAGCCAGCGATACCTACCATATTTCCATCAAGGAATATGTGAATTATGACAACTTTACCGAGAATACATGGTCTGACGCATTGGCAAACCTGAATAACGACATTACTTCCAACAACTGTCCGGACATGATTGACCTGTCCAGCGTGAATATCTCCCAGATGGCGGCGAAGGGAGTTCTGGAAGACCTGGGTCCTTATCTGGATCGGAGCAGTAAGCTGAAACGTGAAGATTTTGTGGAGAACATATTGGATGCATACACTTATGAAGGAAAGCTTGTGAGCATTCCCAACTATTTCAGTATGCAGACCGTGGTTGGCAGTCCTTCCATGGTAGGCAGCGAAGAAGGCTGGACGCTGGAGGAGCTGATTAATCTGGCGAACGAGTATCCGGATGCGGAACTTTTCGACAATGCATCCAAGGAGGCGATTCTCCAGGCGGCCATGATGTTCAACGAGGACGCATTTATTAACTGGGAGACGGGAGAGTGCAGCTTTGACACGGACGGATTTAAGAACATACTTGAATTCGTAAACCGTTTCCCTGATGAGGTAAAGTGGGAAGAAGGAATGGATTCGGAGCCTACCAGAATCCAGAACGGAGAGGTTCTGCTGTCCAATGCCTATATTTACGATTTTGATCAGATTCAGATGTACAGCGAGATTTTCCAGGGAGACTATAACTGTGTCGGTTTCCCCACTGTCGACGGTACCGGCGGTCATGCCCTTACAGCCGCAGAAGCATATGCCATAACCGCGAAGTCGGAGAAGAAGGACGGCGCATGGGCGTTTTTGGAGAGTATACTGGCTTCGGAGGAGGAGGACCGCTGGAGGAGCGGGTTCCCCACCAGAAAAGCAAAGCTGCAGGAAATGGCGGAGAAGGCGGTTACCCCGGACTATATCACAGATGAAAACGGAGAAATCGTATTGGACGATAACGGAGAACCCATTGCCAGCAGCGGAACTTCCTCTATAGGATACGAGGACGGATGGAGTTATACTTATCATCAAACCACCCAGGAGGAGGTAGACAGGGTGATGGAGTTGATGAATATAGCGAAGCCTGTGTCCTACAACGGCAACGATGAAATTTCGAAGATTATCAATGAAGAGGCTGACGCTTTCTTTAAGGGCCAGAAATCGGTGGATGAGGTAGCGGGCATCATCCAGAACCGTATTCGTAACTATGTGGGAGAGAACAGGTAAACGGCACATCTGAAATGGAGATGAAGATGGGTAAAAAACGGAAAGAAAGGCGCCGGAAGGCATCGGTGTCGGAAAATTATATCAAGACAACCCGGAGAACCCGCAGGCTGAAGATGAGTTCGGGAGCGTTCATCGCTCCCAGCTTTCTGGGAGTGATGACATTTTTCATACTGCCCTTTCTGGTGGTGATCTTTTATTCGCTGGTAGACAATCCTATCAGTGCGAATTTTGTTTTTCTGGACAATTTTAAAAGCATTCTGGGCAATACGTCGTTTAAGACGGCAGTGCGCAACACATTTACCTTTGCGGCCGTGGCGGTGCCGCTGGCAGTGGTGCTTTCTCTGCTGTTAGCCATTGTGCTGGAGGCAAAGCTGCCGTTCAGAAGTCAGTTCAGGACCTTTTTCCTGAGTCCCATGATGGTGCCGGTAGCTTCCATTGTATTAATCTGGCAGGTTCTGTTCCACTATAACGGCGCTGTAAACGAGGTGCTGCTCAAGCTGGGGGGAAGCCGGATTGACTGGATGAAGTCGGATTACGGACTCATAGTCGTCGTTATCCTGTTTCTGTGGAAGAACCTGGGGTATAATATGATTCTGTTTATGGCAGCCTTGGCGAGTATTCCAAAGGATATCCTGGAGGTTGCCAGGCTGGAGAGTGCGACGCCGCTGCAGACTTTTTTCCATATTAAGGTGCGGTATCTGTCCTCTTCTCTGCTGTTTGTGACGATTATGTCCCTGATTAATTCCTTTAAGATCTTCAGGGAGGTTTATCTGCTGACGGGCGATTATCCGTATGACTCTATTTATACGCTTCAGCATTTTATGAACAATAAGTTCAGATCCCTGGATTACCAGACATTGTCCGCGGCGGCTATCCTGATGTCGCTGGTGATGATCGTGATTATAGGAATTCTGTTTATAGCGGAGAATTATTTCGGAAAGGATGTGGAGGGATGAAAAATTGGAGAAAATCCAATTTTAAGAATGCGGAGGCAGCGGGGAAATGGGAAGACCTGGCTGCCCTGGACCATCTGACAGCAACGCGAAGGAAACGGCTGCAGACGGTAAAAATCACACTGGCCACCATGGTGGCGGCAGCCTTTGCCATCCTTTTCCTGATGCCCATCGTACTGACGATTACCAATTCCTTTATGGCTGCATCCGAGATATCGGCGAACTATGGCTCCGTATTTGCCACCAATTCCAACGGCGGCAAGGTCTACATAGCAGAAAAGGTGAACCTGAAATTTATTCCCGATATGGTTTCTTTCAGCCAGTATAATACGGTGCTGTTCAAGAGTCCGGAATATCTGCTGAAGTTCTGGAATTCCGTGATACTGGTGGCTCCGATTGTGATATTCCAGCTGATTGTCGCCTCACTGGCATCCTACGGCTTTGCCAGGTATCGGGGAAGGATAAGGGAAATTATCTTTTTCATGTACATTATCCTGATGCTGATGCCTTATCAGGTGACACTGGTGCCCAATTACCTGATCAGTGACTGGCTGAACCTTCTGGATACCAACTGGGCTATCTGGCTGCCGGGTATCGTGTCACCCTTTGCCGTGTTTCTGCTGACGAAGTTTATGCGCAGGATACCGGAGTCGGTGATGGAGGCGGCGCAGATAGACGGCGCGGGAGAATGGCAGATATACCGCAGGATATGCCTGCCGCTGTGCAGAGGCGCCATATGTTCGGCTGCGATCCTGGTATTTATTGACTACTGGAACATGGTAGAACAGCCGCTGATTTTGCTTACCGATGCGGAGACCCATCCCCTGTCGGTATTCTTGAGCAAGATTAACGCCGGGGAAATCGGGCTGGCGTTTGCGGTGGCGACGATTTATATGGTACCCAGCCTGCTGATTTTCCTGTACGGGGAAGAATATCTGGTGGACGGCATTACCTATCAGGGCGGTATCAAGGGCTGAGCATCTTGGGGGGCGCTTTTCGGATGACAGAAGGATTTGAATCAAGGACAGCGTTTCTTCATGGATTGTCGGGACTGCTGCATCAGGAAAACCTGCACAGGATATCCGGCAGATTGTATTTTAATAGATAGAGGAGAGGTATGGCGATGAACGAGAACGGAAAGAAGAAAAGGGAATGGGTGAAGACGGCAGCGATTATATTTCTGTCAGTGATGCTGGTACTTACCTTTTTCTCCAACACCATTATGAACTATTCGCTGCCGGAGGTGGCCACACAATATGTACAGTCCGGCACCATTACGGCCAAGATCAGAGGTTCAGGCGTGGTGGAAAGCGGAGATCCTTACAATGTGGAGGTGAAGGAATCCCGTAAGGTGGCCAGTGTGGCCGTGAAGGTGGGGGATACCGTGGAGAAGGACGCGGTACTCATTTATCTGGAAGACGAAGAGAGTGACGAACTGAAAGCCGCCAGAGAAGAGCTGGAGAAGGCGCAGGCTGATTATCGGAATGCGCTGCTTTCCGTGGAGATTACACCGTCGGATATTCAGGCGGCCAACACAGGGATGTCCACGGACGCTTACCGCAATCAGATCACAGCGGCACAGAATGCGGTGACAGGGGCGGAGAATGCGGTGACGGCGGCGAAGAACGAAGTGACTGAGGCACAGAAAAAGGTAGACGAGATTCAGAATCAGTATGAAGCCGTGGGAAATCAGATTTCTTTGACACCGGAAAACAACGCGGATGTGAGTGCGGAGACGAAGGCCCGGAACGAGGCAAAAGCTGCATGGGATGCGGCAAAGCGTGTTGAGGCGGACAGAAAGAACGAACTGACGGCGGCGCAGAATGTGGTGGCGGATCTGGAGGCGAGGATTCAATATGTGCAGGATCAGATGCCTGCGCCGGAGCCTACACAGGAGCCGGAAAAGCCGGAAGATTCCGGAAGCTCCGAAGAAGGTGATACGTCCACCTCAGGAGAGGATAATGGCGATGATACTGTCTCTCCCGGGGATGACGCCCGGACGCCGGATCCCGGGTCTGATGCTGCTCAGACATCTTCTTCCGAACCTGCCGGAGAAGACAATTCCGCAGAGCCGGATGCCTCAGAGGCAGGTCAGCCGGAGGCCCGGTCAGATGCGGAAGGGAAAAGCAGGCTGAATGAAGTGGGCGAGAACGTGGATATTGCCGGGCTTCAGGCACAGCTGGATATTCTGAACGCACAGCTCACGGAAGCCAAGGGAGCGGAGATCAACGCTCAGAAAGCATATAATGATGCAAGCCTGGAAGCCACCAGGCTGGAAGAGATCTATAACAGGGCGGAGCAGGCGCTTACGGACAAGAAGAATACCGGAAACACGGAAGGGATTATCAACAACCTGAAGAACCAGCAGAACGCTCTGAATGTTTCCCTGGCAGAGGCAAGGAATGAACTGGCCCGGAAGCAGGCCGAACTGACAAATCGGGAGACCACGCTTGCGGACCGGCAGAAGGACCTTACGGAGCTGGCGAGCAGAATCGGCAAGGTGTCAGGCCTGGAGACTGCCCAGGAGGCAATCGACAGGGCACAGGAAAAGGTGGATGAATTGACGGAAAAATCCGTCAATGCTACAATCAAGTCTCCCATTGCAGGTACGGTAACGGCACTGAATGTAACGGCCGGCAAGAATACGGATGCCAGCACGCCCGTGGCTGTGCTGCAGCCTGAAGGGAAGGGCTATAACATGAGCTTTTCTGTGAGCAACGAACAGGCCAAGAGATTGTCGGTGGGCGATGTGGCGGATTTGGCAAATGCGTGGAGATATGACGACGTGACGGTGACACTGGCAAATATCAAGCCGGATCCCAAGGAACCCGGGCAGAAGAAGCTTTTAACCTTCGACGTTTCCGGAAATGTGACGGCGGGGCAGTCATTGAATATCTCCGTGGGGCAGAAGAGTTCCAATTACGATTATATTGTACCCAACAGCGCTATCCGCGAGGACAATAACGGCAAGTTTATCCTGATTGTGGAGTCCAAGCCGGGACCGCTGAGTACCCGTTATATTGCGAGCCGTGTGGACGTGGAGGTGCTTGCAAGCGATGACACCCAGTCTGCCGTCAGCGCGGCGCTTTACGGTTATGAATTTGTAATCACTACGTCAACAAAACCCGTGGAAGCGGGCAAGCAGGTCAGGCTGAGTGAAAATAACGGATAGGACCGATGGAAATGAGGTAAGTGATGAAGAAAATAGTATTGGGTATAAGCGGAGGGATTTCCTTCCTGATTTTCCTGATTCTGCTTTTCACTACGAATGCTCTGGGCCACAGCCAGCTTTCGCAGACGGTGGCCGAAAGATGGAGCAGTAAAAAGAATGCTTCCCAGGTCAGTTGCTTTTTCTCGGTGGGATCAGGTATTACCGAGGATGCCATCATCGATTTTGAGCATACTGTGGACAGTGCGCTGACGGATGCGTCCGTAGTCCAGGAATCCGAGAATCCCGGCGCCAGGCTGTGGGCGGATACGTACAGCGCTGACGGCACCGTGAGCATTTCTTCGGATAAGGCGAGTATTACGGCAGATGCCATCGGAATCGGCGGAGACTTTTTCCTGTTCCATCCGCTGAAGCTGTTAAACGGCGCCTATTTTTCGGGCAATGATTTAATGCAGGATTACTGCGTCATAGACGAGGACGCGGCTTGGCAGCTGTTCGGATCCAATGATGTGGCAGGAATGATGGTTTACATCGGGGGCGTCCCCCATATTGTGACCGGCGTGGTGGAGAGACCCAAGGGGCATCTGGCGGAGGCTGCCGGATTGGATTCTACTTTGGTGTATGTGTCCTATCAGACGCTGGAGCAACTGGGTACGAGCCATGGTATCAATCATTATGAGATTGTAATGCCGAACCCTGTTACCGGATTTGCGGTGAACTATATCAGGGAAAAGCTGGGGACGGAGGAGAAGGAGACGGAGATTGTGGAGAATACCACCCGTTATTCCCTTCTTTCCAGGCTGAAGCTTCTGACACAGTTCGGGCTGCGTTCCATGAACGGCAAGGCAATTATTTATCCTTACTGGGAGAATATCGCCCGGGGCTACGAGGATATTCTGACGCTTCTGACCCTGTTCGGAATTCTGTTTTTGGCTTATCCCACGGGACTGGCGCTGGTGTTCTTCTGCATCTGGTGGAGACACAGGAGCTGGACCATGCGGGATGTGCGGCTGAAGCTGATGGATAAGGCTGAGCGCGCAGTGGAGAAGAGGCGTGAGGACCGCAGGAAACGGCATAAAGGAATTTCGGAGAAAGAGGGTGCGTCTGAGGACAGTGAATATGACGATGTTGTGTACGAGGACAGTACTTTTTGGGAGGAGCCGGAGCCGAAGGGCAGGCTGAAGGGAAAAAGGAAAGCACCAGAAGAAAAAGACAGGAAGCCTGCAGATGAAAAGCGCAGTGCGAAGCGGGAAGAGAGGCTTCGGAAAAAGCAGGAGAAGAAGCTGGCGAAGGCGCAGCGCAGAGAGAAGAAAGATAAGACGGGAGGAGAATTGTGAAAAAAAACTGGTGGAAAAAGGCAGTGACAGCAGGTTTGACAGCCGCAATGGTTCTGGGCCTGGCAGGCTGCGGCAAAGGCGGCGACAAGATGGAGAATGCCGCGCTGGCTAAGGAGCATGTCTACAAGTTCCAGGAATTTGAGATGCCGGATCTGGGGGGAGATGACTACAGTATCCGGGGTTCCATTCACATGGACGGCAAGATTTATGTGATGGCACAAGTGTATCATTGGTCGGAAGTCAGTGACGAACTGGATATTAAAATGCTGAGCATGAATGATGACGGTTCCGATGTGAAGCTGGTGGATTTGGAGATACCGGACTGGAGGACGCAGACCGGGAACGGCGGAACGGGAGCCGTGACGCCACAGCCCCGGACCGAGACGGAGGAACCGGAACCCGATGGAGAGCCGGAAGAGGGAGCGGAATCCGAAGGAGAGCCTGAGGAGGGAGCGGAGCCTGAAGGCGGGGCGGAATCTGAGGAAACGGAATCCGAAGAAGATTCCGGGGAAGAGGATGCCGTGGCAGAAGACAGGGCCGAAATAGACATGCCGGTGGAAGGCGGCGGTGATGTTTACGAAAATTCCTACTACGGGGAGTTTAGATTCGCGCCCAATGGCTTTATTTATGCCATAAGAAGCTATTATTTTGAAGACTACTCCACCGAGGAGTATACATCCATCCAGAAAAGTTATATCAGCTGTTGGAACGTGGACGGGAGCTTTGCCTGGGAGAAGGAACTGGAGAACCTTACCTCGGAAGAGGAATATAGCTATGTGAGCGGTATGTCCGTATCCGGGGACGGCACACTGTATCTGATGCTGTCCGGGGACAAGGGGTATAAGGTGGTGGTGGATGCCCAGGGAAATACCTCCGGGAAAATGCCCCTGCCCGAGGATGCGAACAAGGTATTCAGCAATTTCAATAATATGATGACTAAAGAGGACGGCACTTTCCTGATCATATACAGTAACGAAAACAAGTGGGAGGAGCAGTACCTTGTCACATATGATCCTGTTACGGACCAGCTGGGTCAGCCCAGCCTGCTGCCGTCATCCATGTCCTGGGACGGCTATAATACCATGGCGGCAGGAAAGGTATCGGATCTGATCTTCAGCAACAGCAGGGGTATATATACCTATACGGCAGGAGACGAGAACAGCGTGGAGAAGATGAATTTCATCAACTCCGATGTGAATATCAACGGCTTCAATTCCCTGATTGAACTGGACGATACGACTTTTGTCGGCATCTTCTATGAAAATTACGGGGAGGATACAAAGGCGGGCATATTTACCTATGTGGACCCGAAAGATATCCCGGATAAAGCTGTGCTGGTGCTTGCAGGCAATTATGTGGGCGGAGAAATGAAGCAGCGGGTGGTGGAATTCAACCGCAGCAGCGAGCAGTACCGTATTACCGTGAAGGAGTATGATTCCTACAATAATTATGATGATTATGAGGCAGGATTTAAGCAGCTGAATAATGATATCACCACCGGGAATATGCCGGATATCCTGATTACCAACGGGCTTCCCACGGAAAATTATGTGGCAAAGGGACTGCTTGCGGATATCGGGAAGCTGATTGAAGAGGATGAGGAGCTGTCCAATGTGGAATTCGTACAGAATGTACTGGACGCATATTCCATGGATGGGAAACTTTATTACGTGATTCCGTCTTTCCGGGTGAGTACCGTTATCGGAAAGAAATCTATTGTGGGAGACCGCAACTCCTGGACCATGGCAGATATGAAGGAGTTGATGGAGACCCTGCCCGAGGGAACCACTATGTTCGGCGAGATGACCCGGGAAAGCTTTATGCATACAATGATGGATTACTGCGGTGCCGATTTCGTTGACGTGTCCAGCGGAAAGTGTAACTTTGATTCTCAAAATTTTATCGATATGATGGAATATGCCAATACCCTTCCGGAGGAGCTGAGTGAAGAGACTTTCGGGGAAGACTACTGGCGCAATTATGAATCACAGTATCGGGAAGACAGGACTATTTTAAGCAATTTGTACCTTAACAGCCTAAGTAATCTCAACTATAACATGAACGGGCGTTTCGGGGAGGAGATTTCATATATCGGCTTCCCTACAGAGAGCGGGATGGGGGCCTATGTACAGTCGGGAGATTCCTATGCAATCTCTTCCCGTTCAGCCAATGCCGAAGGGGCCTGGGAGTTCTTGCGGTATTACCTGACGGATGAATACCAGTCCGAGATGGAGTGGATGATGCCCATCCAGAAAAAGTACTTCCTGGAGGCTGCCCAGAAGGCGACAGAGAAGCCTTATTACATGGATGAAAACGGCCAGAAGGTAGAATACGATGAAACTTACTATATGAACGGTGAGGAAATCATATTGCCGCCCCTGACACAGGAGCAGGTGGACAGCGCTGTGGAATACATTTACAGCATTAATAAGTGCTATTATGGCAACACCGATATCAGCAACATCATCGAAGAGGAGATCGCTTCTTACTTCTCCGGACAGAAGAGCGCTCAGGAGGTTGCGAAAGTTATTCAGAGCAGGGCGCAGATATATGTGGACGAGAAGCGTTAGTGTACTGATATGATTACAGGCTTCTCTTCGAAATGAGATTGAAAATGCTGCATTTACCAGGCAGCAGCGGACGGAGAGCATTCCAGGAGGATTGCTTTCACATCCGCTGCCGAAGGGAGGATGCAGCTTTTTCGATTTTTGATGCGGGAAATAAATTTTTATGGAAGAAAACAGCTCGGCGGCCCCTTCAACAGATACGGGATTCAGGACAGGGTCACAGGAATTCCAAGCTTACGCATATGGTTCTCCAGGGTGAGTTCCTGTCCATGCTCGCGGAGCCATTTTCTGTATTCTCCGTATTCGGGCATGACGGAGGCAACCATATTCCAGAAATTTTTGGAATGATCCATATGGCTTAAATGGCAGAGTTCATGTACGACCACATAATCAAGGACTGCAGGAGGCGCGAAAATCAAACGGTAATTAAAGGACAGCGTTCCCCGGGAGGAACAGCTTCCCCAGCGCGTCTTCTGGTCGCGTACGGTGACGGATGTGTAATTGCCTCCCGTTATACGGTGAAAATATGCAACACGGCTTTCGAACTGCTGCCGGGCGGCATTGCGGTATCTTTTTTCCAGGGTTTCCAGACGTCTGATTTCGGCATCTGTCATGGCGCGGGATTTTTCCGGTTTCATGGAGGGCCTCTTTTCGATATTATCTGATGGTTTGCGGCGTCAGACCATTTGCTTATCCACTTCAATCACTGCAAAATAATTGGGATTGTCTGTCCGGATGCGCTCCTGAATCCGCTCAGCCAGTTCTCCGTCTGACAGGGGGAAATTATAAGGCGTCACCACATCGAAAATCAGGTTGGTGTGGGTAGGGCCTGTGACAATCCTGAAATCATGCATGGTAAGTGCCCCGCTGATTTCCTCTATGTAGCCCTTTACGAGGGCTTTCAAACGGTTGGTTTCTTCATCTTCCACACAGACAGGGTCCATATGAATCACGGCATGGCAGTTCAGCCTGCTTCGCAGCTCATGCTCGATGGTATCTATTTTGTCATGCAGGGCAAGGAAATTGCCTTCGGCAGGTACTTCCGCATGGAGAGAGATCAGAATCCTGCCGGGTCCGTAATTATGCACAATTAAATCGTGGATTCCCAGTATCTCTTCATGTGCGGTGACAATGTCGTTGATTTGCCTGACAAATTCCGGGTCCGGCGCTTGGCCCAGCAGAGGGCTGACAGTATCTTTGGCGGCGCTGTAGCCCGTATAGCAGATAAACAGGCCCACCAGCATACCGCACCAGCCGTCAACGGCAAGATTTGTGAAATGGCCAATCAGTGTGGCTGCCAGTACGGCGGAGGTGGCTATGGTGTCGCTTAGGGAATCTGCTGCGGTGGCGGCCATGGCTGCCGAGTCCAGCTTTCGGCCCAGCTGCCTGTTGTACAGGAACATATAGCATTTTACCAGGATGGAGGCCAGCAATACGGCAACCGCCATGGGAGAGAAATCAGGCATCTCGGGATGGAGGATTTTGGAAAAGGAGCTTTTGAGAAGCTCTGCGCCCATCAGAAGGATGATGACGGAAACCAACAGGCCGGATATATATTCTATGCGGCCGTGGCCGAAAGGATGATGGGGGTCAGGCTTCTGCCCGGCCATCTTAAAACCAATCAGTGTGATGATGGAGGAGCCGGCATCTGACAGGTTGTTGAAGGCGTCCGCGGTAATAGCAATGGAATTGCTGACGGAGCCGGCGATGAACTTACCGGCAAAAAGGCAAAGGTTCAGAAATATGCCAACTGCCCCGCACAGGATTCCGTAGGCCTGTCTGACGGAAGGGTTTTTCGTGTCGTTGTTATCAGGAACAAATATTTTTGCAAGTAATGTAATCATGGAAATACCTCTGTGAACTGTTGTTTTGATACTTTTTGCCGGTATGGCGGGAACCGGCAGAAGTTGCCTTCTTCAGAGCTTAAGGAATATCGGCGTCCGCTTCTCATAGACGCAGTAATAACGAAAGCCGCATTCCCGCAGGACTTCTGCAGCCCGTTGGAAATGCGCCGCGATATATGAGGCTTCGTGGGCATCGGAACCGACGGTGATAATCTCTCCCCCCAGTTCCCGGTAACGCTTCAATATGCCCATACAGGGATGAAAGTCATGCATGCCGCTTTTGATGCCGCCTGTGTTCAGCTCGATCCCCTTTTCTTTCCGGAGCAGCAGTTTCAGGATTTCATCCAGAATATCCCTGTATCGTTCATAAGAATATCCCGCATCCCTGTCCGGCGCGTACCGCACCGGATAGTCCAGGTGCCCATACACATCGAAACTCGAAAATTCCTGTATATTTTCCAGAACGGATTCGAAGTATCCGCGCAGGGCGTCCGCCGTGGTATCACCGTCAAAAAAACCGGGATAATAAGGGTCCTTCCCGCGACAGATGTGGGAGGAGCCGATGATGAAGTCGAACGCATATGATTCTGCGTAAGTTGCATTCCTGCCCAGGGCCACGGGCTGCAGCCCCAGTTCCACGCCGAACAGCAGCTTTATCCTGTCCGCATATTTTTCCTTTAAAACGGCCAGGGTATACAGGTACGAATCCGTATCCAGCAGAAAAGTATCCTTCGGCAGGTCAGGATATTCTGGGTATTCAAAATCATTGTGTTCCGTGAAACACATGGTTTTAAGGCCCCGGGCGATGCCGCCCAGGACCATATCTTCCATGGAAGTACGGGAATCCCCCGAGAAGGAGGAGTGGAGGTGAAAGTCTGCCGTAATCGGCGGGATGGTTTTTTCCGGTTTCATATACGCTCCTTTATCTCCGGATTTTTTCGCAATAGTCAGAAAGAATCCTTATGTTCCCATTATAGCAGACTTCCGGGCTTTTTCAAATGGTTTATGGGAATGATACATTAAACGATCAGGAGTAAATTCTAAATAAACTGTAAAATTTCCGAAAAGTTGGCAAATATTTTTCATTTACATCTTGAATTATCTTAAGAAATTGGGTAAAATATCCTTGTTGATAAATGTTTGACAATCTGGCATGTCCTGAAAATGGACAGGGATTGCCGAAAAATAGAAAAATTTCAGGAGGAATCTAAAAATGGCTGTAAGAGTAGCAATCAATGGTTTTGGCCGTATTGGCCGTCTGGCATTCAGACAGATGTTCGATGCTGAAGGGTATGAGGTAGTAGCAATCAACGATTTGACCAGCCCCAAGATGCTGGCACATCTGCTGAAATATGACTCTTCCCAGGGCAAGTACAAATATGCTGATTCTGTAGTGGCAGGCGAAGACAATATCACCGTAAATGGCAAGACCATCACTATCTACAAGGAAGCAGATGCCAAGAACCTTCCCTGGGGCGAGCTGAAGGTAGACGTGGTTCTGGAGTGTACCGGATTCTATACCTCCAAGGATAAGGCAAGCGCACATATCACTGCCGGCGCACGTAAGGTTGTTATCTCTGCACCTGCAGGAAACGATCTTCCTACCATCGTTTACAATGTAAACCATGATACACTGAAGGCTGAGGATACCGTTATCTCCGCAGCTTCCTGCACCACCAACTGCCTTGCTCCCATGGCGAAGGCGCTGAATGATTTCGCTGCTATCCAGAGCGGTATCATGACCACCGTTCACGCTTACACAGGCGACCAGATGATCCTTGACGGTCCTCAGAGAAAGGGTGACCTGAGAAGAAGCCGTGCAGGCGCATGCAACATCGTTCCCAACTCCACCGGCGCTGCAAAGGCTATCGGCCTTGTTATTCCGGAACTGAACGGCAAGCTCATCGGCTCCGCACAGCGTGTTCCCACCCCTACAGGCTCTACCACAATCCTGGTAGCAGTTGTAAAGGGCGAGGTTACCAAGGAAGGCATCAATGCAGCAATGAAGGCAGCCGCTACCGAGTCCTTCGCTTACAATGAGGACGAGATCGTATCTTCCGACGTTGTAGGAAGCACCTACGGCTCCATCTTCGACGCAACCCAGACCATGGTTTCCAAGATGGAAGACGGCAACTCCCTGGTACAGGTTGTTTCCTGGTATGACAATGAGAACAGCTATACTTCCCAGATGGTTCGTACCATCAAGTATTTCAGCGAGCTGGCATAAGTGAGAGGAAGTTCCGAGGCATTATGTTAATGTCCGGAAATAGGTGAATCTCACACGGAAGAAGGCAGGCAAAGGTATCCTCTTTGGACGGCGTTCTTCCACAAGTGACGACCTTGTGGGGGTCCGGTCTTATGGGCCGGACTCCTTTTTTCCGTATACCGGGCGCATGCGGAGGATGCGCGTCGCCGGTTTGGCGGCGGGGGCTGGAGGCATGCAGTGGAGAAGGGTATATTGCCTTCTCTGTTTATGAAGATTCCGTTTGGAAGCAGTACTTTAATCAAAGATCATATAGGGAGGTTCTAAGAAATGGGCTTGAATAAGAAATCCGTTGATGACATCAACGCAAAGGGAAAGAGAGTTCTGGTAAGATGTGATTTTAACGTTCCCCTGAAGAACGGTGAGATTACCGACGAGACACGTATTGTGGCGGCAATGCCTACGATTCAGAAGCTGATTAACGACGGCGGCAAGGTGATTCTGTGTTCCCACCTGGGCAAGGTGAAGAACGGCCCCAACGAAGGCGAGTCCCTGGCTCCCGTTGCAAAGAGACTGTCCGAGAAACTGGGCAAGGAGGTTGTGTTTGTCGCCGATTACAATGTGACCGGGGAAGCTGCAACCAAGGCTGTGGAGGCCATGAAGGAAGGGGATGTGGTCCTGCTTCAGAATACCCGTTTCCGCGGCAAGGAAGAGACAAAGAACGGCGAGGAGTTCAGCAAAGAGCTGGCTGACCTGGCTGACCTGTATGTATGCGACGCATTCGGCTCCTCCCACAGGGCCCATGCTTCCGTGGAAGGCGTTACCAAGTGCATTACCGCAAAAGGCGGCGAGAATGCTGTAGGATACCTGATGCAGAAGGAGATCAATTTCCTGGGCAACGCGGTGGAGAATCCGGTTCGTCCTTTCGTGGCCATTCTGGGCGGCGCAAAGGTTGCGGATAAGCTGAACGTTATCTCCAACCTGCTGGAGAAATGCGATACCCTGATCATCGGCGGCGGCATGGCGTACACCTTCCTGAAGGCCCAGGGGTATGAAATCGGACGTTCCCTGGTGGACAATGAGAAACTGGACTACTGCAAGGAAATGATTGAGAAGGCTGAGAAGCTGGGCAAGAAGCTGCTGCTTCCCGTTGACTCCGTGACGGTAGCCGCATTCCCCAATCCCATTGACGCTCCCATTGAAGTGGAAGTATGCGGCGTGGAGAACATGCCTGCGGACAGAGAGGGCTGCGATATCGGACCCAAGACTGCAGAGATGTATGCGGAAGCCGTAAAGAGCGCCAAGACCGTTGTGTGGAACGGGCCTATGGGCGTATTCGAGAATCCTACTTTGGCGGCAGGTACCATCGCAGTGGCTAAGGCATTGGCTGAAACAGACGCTACCACCATCATCGGCGG
>CAIGRU010001093.1_pt1 | contig 15759 bp, 12 predicted proteins | sample 7351341 | NCBI WGS metagenome assembly CAIGRU01
GCGGCGGTGAGGGTGGGGTCCAGGGTGGCGGCGGGGTCCGGCGTGATATCCCGGATCATCAGGTCCACCTTTCCCAGGTCCCCCTGCTCCGCCAGCTTCTTGATCTGACCAAAGCGCTCCATATCCACCAGCTTCCGGCAAAGGCCCCCCAGGGTGCCGCCGCCGATGCCGCTGCCGCAGAGATGCCGGACGCCCTTGCCCCGCTCCGCAAAGAGAAAGGCGGTGCCGGTGCCCATGGTGGCCACCACGGCCCGCTCCTGCCCGCTCATGGCCAGGGCTCCGGTGCCGCTGGCGGAGAACTCGTCCACCGTGCAGGTGGGCAGGCCGTAGATGCTTCCCTCCACATAGGAGGCCCCCACGCCGGTGAGAACCACCCGCTCCACGTCCGTCAGGGTGAGGCCGTTTCCGGACAGATAGCTGCCGAAGGCGCCGTAAAGACTGGTAATCGGGTCCTCCGCCTGAACCCGGAGGGTGGAGAGGAGGTTTCCCGTATGGTCAAGGCCCACAATTTTCGTGGTGGTGCCTCCAATATCAATGCCGAGGATGGTTTTCATGGCGCGTCCTCCCATGTTGATCTACCTGTCATTATGGGACATGGGAAAGGAAATGTCAACAGGACTTTGGAGGTCTGCAAACGGTCCGTAAACGGTTTTGAAAACGGTGCGGGAAACGGTGGCGCATACACCTTGACAAGGCTTCCAAAAAATGTTATGGTCATTCTGGCCCTTTGTTAGAAAAATGTCAAAACATCCCGCCGGGATGAGCTGCCGTTTTCGGCAGGGCCAAGCCGCTGGGCAAAAGCGGCGGGGCTTCCGGTGCCTTCGGCGGCGGAGCCCCCAGATAGAAAGGAAGAAAAACGGAAGGAGGAAACACGTGAACAAAACTGATCAGCGCTATCACCACTTTGTACAGATCCTGCGGGAGGAGCTGGTGCCCGCTATGGGCTGCACCGAGCCCATTGCCATCGCTTACGGCGCGGCCAAGGCCCGGGAGGTTCTGGGCCGCCTGCCGGACAAGATTTTGGTAGAGGCCAGCGGAAACATTATTAAAAATGTCAAAAGCGTCGTGGTGCCCAACACCGGCGGGCTGAAGGGCATCGAGGCATCCGCCGCCGTCGGCGTGGTGGCGGGGGACGCGGGAAAGATTCTGGAGGTCATCTCCCAGGTGAGCGACGCCCAGAAGGAGGAAATCAAAGCCTATCTGGCCAGTCACGAGGTCCAGGTGGCCCCCGCGCCGGGAGACGTGGTGTTCGACATCATCGTCACCCTCACCGCCGGAGAGGACTCCGTGCGCTTGCGCATTGCGGACTATCACACCAACATTGTCCTGATTGAAAAGAACGGCGAGACCCTGCTGGAAGCCGGAACCGTGGTGTCCCAGGACGCCGCCGGGGGCCTGACGGACCGCAGCTGCATGTCTGTGGAGGCCATCGTGGACTTTGTGAACACCTGCGATATCGAGGACGTGCGGGAAATCGTCCAGCGGCAGATCGACTACAACTACGCCATCGCCCAGGAGGGCATGAAAAACCCCTGGGGAGCCAACATCGGCAAGGTCCTCCGGGAGCACTACGGCGACGACATCAAGATTCGCGCCCGGGCCATGGCCGCCGCCGGGTCCGACGCCCGGATGAGCGGCTGCGAGATGCCGGTCATCATCGTCTCCGGCAGCGGAAACCAGGGCATCACCGCCTCGGTTCCCGTCATCGAGTACGCAAAACACCTGGAAGCGGACGCGGAAAAGACCCTTCGGGCCGTTACCCTTAGCGATCTTCTCACCATCCACATGAAAACCGGCATCGGGAGGCTTAGCGCCTATTGCGGGGCCGTCAGCGCCGGGTGCGCCGCCGGAGCGGCCATCGCCTGGCTGAACGGCGGAGGCTTTGAGGAAATCGCCCACACCCTGGTGAACGCCCTGGCGACGATCTCCGGCATGATCTGCGACGGGGCCAAGCCCTCCTGCGCCGCCAAGATTGCCGCCGCCGTGGACGCCGGCCTCCTGGGGTACAACATGTACCGCAGCGAGCAGCAGTTCCGGGGCGGGGAGGGCATCGTCTCCAAGGGCGTGGAAAACACCATCGCCAACATCGGCCGTTTGGGCCGCCTGGGCATGCGGGAAACGGACCGGGAGATCATCCGCATCATGACCGGCCAGCCTCCCAAGGCCTGAAAATTCCCCCGCTTCCACCCGGCGTACGCATGCGCAGGCTCCGCCGCGCGTATGCTGGAGGGAGACCCTGACCGCGGAGCAAACTGAAATTGTGTGTCAACACAGAAAGAGAGGAATCTTTTATGGCCACTGAGAAAAAGGGCATGAGCCTTCCCCTAAAGCTGTTGATCGGCATTGCCGTGGGCATCGTCTGCGGACTGTTCCTGCCTGAAAGCGTCATGACCATCGTAGTCACCCTCAAGTACGTTCTCAACCAGCTCATCATGTTCTGCGTACCCCTCATTGTCATTGGCTTCATCGCCCCCTCCATCACGAAGATGGGCTCCAACGCCACCCGTATGCTGGTGGTGGCCATCATCGTGGCCTATGTCAGCACCGTCCTGGCCACCCTGATGTCCATGATCGCGGGCTATGTCCTGGTGCCCTTCCTGCCCATCGCCTCCAGCATGGAGGGATTGAAGGAGCTGCCGGGCGTGGCCTTCCAGCTGGACATTCCCCAGATCATGCCCGTCATGAGCGCCCTGGTCTTTTCCGTCCTCATCGGCCTTGCCGCCGTGTGGACCAAGGCCAAGACCATTACGGCTGTTCTCCAGGAATTCCAGAACATCGTCCTGAGCGTGGTGAAGAAGGTGGTCATCCCCATTCTGCCCTTCTTCATCGCCCTGACCTTCTGCGGCCTCAGCTACGACGGCACCATCACCAAGCAGTTCCCCGCCTTCCTGCTGGCCATCGTCATCGTCATGGCGGGCCACTACATCTGGATGGCCGTGCTGTACGGCTTCGCCGGTGTGTACTCCGGCCGCAGCTCCATTGAAGTGGTGAAGCACTACGGCCCCGCCTACCTCACCGCCGTGGGCACCATGTCCTCCGCCGCCACCCTGGCCGTGGCCCTGGACTGTGCCCGGAAGAGCAAGAGTCTCCGCTCCGACATGGTGGAGTTCGGCATCCCCCTGTTCGCCAACATCCACCTCTGCGGCTCCGCCCTCACGGAGACCTTCTTCATCATGATCGTCTCCAAGGTTCTCTACGGCGAGCTTCCCAGCGTGGGCAACATGATTCTCTTCATCCTCCTGCTGGGCATCTTCGCCATTGGCGCCCCCGGCGTCCCCGGCGGCACGGTCATGGCCTCCCTGGGCCTCATCACCGGCGTCCTGGGCTTCGACGGCGACGGCACCGCCCTGATGCTGGCCATCTTCGCCCTCCAGGAAAGCTTCGGCACCGCCTGCAACGTCACCGGCGACGGCGCCCTGACCCTGATCCTCACTGGCTACGCCGAAAAGCACGGCATCAAGGAGCAGGCCATCAAGTCCGTGGACCTCTGATCCCCCTCCAAAGCGCGAAACCATACTTAGAGCCGAGGCCCCCGGAATACCCGGGGGCCTTGGTTTTTCCCCGCCCGGAACCGGAGGGAGCCGCCCCTCTTATCAATTTTGGGCAGTTTGTTTTAAATGTCCGGTGATTTCTTATGCTATTTATGTATTGCTTTCCAGAAAATGAACGATTATAATGGTAAGGCATTTAGGCAAACGTTTGCCAAGCGGACGGCGGGCACCGCCGCCCAGCGAACGCAAGAAATAACGGAGGAATGAAAATGAGCAAAAAGTACTGCTACCTGTTCACCGAAGGCAACGCCAACATGCGGGAGCTGCTGGGCGGCAAGGGCGCGAACCTGGCCGAGATGACCAACATCGGCCTGCCCGTCCCCCAGGGCTTCACCATCACCACCGAGGCCTGCACCCAGTATTACGAGGACGGCCAGAAAATCAACGACTCCATTATGGCCGAAATCATGGAGTATATCACCAAGATGGAGGAAATCACCGGCAAGAAGTTCGGCGACCTGGAGAACCCCCTGCTGGTCTCCGTCCGCTCCGGCGCCCGGGCCTCCATGCCCGGCATGATGGACACCATCTTGAACCTGGGCCTCAACGAGGACGTGGTTCAGGTGCTGATCCGCAAGTCCGGCAATCCCCGCTGGGCCTGGGACTGCTATCGCCGCTTTATCCAGATGTACTCCGACGTCGTCATGGAGGTGGGCAAGAAGTACTTCGAGCAGCTCATTGACGCGATGAAGGAAAAGAAGGGCGTCACCCAGGACGTGGACCTGACCGCCGAGGACCTCCAGGAGCTGGCGGGCCAGTTCAAGGCCGAGTACAAGGCCAAGCTGGGCGTGGACTTCCCCTCCGACCCCAAGGAGCAGCTGATGGGCGCCATCAAGGCCGTCTTCCGCTCCTGGGACAACCCCCGTGCCAACGTGTACCGCCGGGACAACGACATCCCCTACTCCTGGGGCACCGCCGTCAATGTCCAGTCCATGGCCTTCGGCAACATGGGCGACGACTGCGGCACCGGCGTTGCCTTCACCCGGAACCCCGCCACCGGCGAAAAGAAACTCTTTGGTGAGTTCCTGACCAACGCCCAGGGCGAGGACGTGGTGGCCGGCGTGCGGACTCCCATGCCCATCAGCCAGATGGCGGAGAAGTTCCCCGAGGCCTTTAGCCAGTTCGAGAACGTCTGCAAGATTCTGGAGGATCACTACCGGGATATGCAGGACATGGAGTTCACCGTGGAGAACAACAAGCTCTACATGCTCCAGACCCGCAACGGCAAGCGTACCCCCGCCGCCGCCCTGAAAATCGCCTGCGACCTGGTGGACGAGGGCATGATCGACGAGAAAAAGGCCGTGGCCATGATCGAGCCCCGGTCCCTGGACACCCTGCTGCATCCCCAGTTTGACGGCGAGGCCCTGAAGGCTGCCCCTGTGGTGGGTCACGCCTTGGGCGCTTCTCCGGGAGCCGCCAGCGGCAAGGTCGTCTTCACCGCCGAGGAGGCCAAGGAATGGGCCGCCCGGGGCGAGAAGGTGGTCCTGGTCCGCCTGGAGACCTCTCCCGAGGACATCGAGGGCATGAAGGCCGCCCAGGGCATCCTGACCGTTCGCGGCGGCATGACCTCCCACGCCGCCGTGGTGGCCCGGGGCATGGGCAAGTGCTGCGTCTCCGGCTGCGGCGAGATCAAAATGGACGAGGAAAACAAGAAGTTCGAGCTGGCCGGAAAGACCTATCACGAGGGCGACTGGCTGAGCCTGGACGGCTCCACCGGCAAGATCTACGACGGAGCCATCCCCACCGTGGACGCCGTCATCGGCGGCGAGTTCGGCCGGGTTATGGGCTGGGCGGACAAGTACCGCCGTCTCCAGGTCCGCACCAACGCCGACACCCCCCACGACGCCGCCCAGGCCCGGAAATTCGGCGCCCAGGGCATCGGCCTGTGCCGTACCGAGCACATGTTCTTCAACGAGGACCGCATCCCCGCCATCCGGGAGATGATCTGCTCCGACACCCTGGAGCAGCGGGAGAAGGCCCTGGCCCGTCTAGAGCCCATGCAGCAGAGCGACTTCGAGGGCATCTACGAGGCCATGGAGGGCTGCCCCGTCACCATCCGCTTCCTGGATCCCCCCCTGCACGAGTTCGTCCCCACCGAGGAGGCCGACATCGCCAAGCTGGCCCAGGATATGGGCAAGACCGTGGAGGATATCAAGGCCATCATCGCCGGGCTCCATGAGTTCAACCCCATGATGGGCCACCGCGGCTGCCGCCTGGCGGTCACCTATCCCGAGATCGCCGCCATGCAGACCCGGGCTGTCATCAAGGCTGCCCTCAAGGTCCAGGCCGCGCATCCCGACTGGAAGATGGTCCCCGAGATCATGATTCCCCTGGTAGGCGAGGTCAAGGAGCTGAAATACGTCAAGGGCGTGGTGGTAGAGACTGCCGACGCCATCATCAAGGAAGCTGGGTCCGACATGAAGTACCTGGTGGGCACCATGATCGAAATCCCCCGTGCGGCCATCACCGCCGACGAGATTGCCAAGGAGGCCGGGTTCTTCTCCTTCGGCACCAACGACCTGACCCAGATGACCTTTGGCTTCTCCCGTGACGACGCCGGGAAGTTCCTGGACGCCTACTATGACCGGAAGATCTACGAAAACGACCCGTTTGCCAAGCTGGACCAGAACGGCGTGGGCCGTCTGGTGGAGATGGCGGCGAAGCTGGGCCGGGGCGCGAATCCCGACCTGCACCTGGGCATCTGCGGCGAGCACGGCGGCGATCCCTCCAGCGTGGAGTTCTGCCACCGCACCGGGCTGGACTATGTGTCCTGCTCTCCCTTCCGCGTGCCCATCGCCCGTCTGGCGGCGGCCCAGGCGGCGATCAAAACCCAAGGGTGAGCGAGAACAAGTAAAAAGTACGAAGAGCAACCAATAAGTTATAAAACTTGGGCATATTACCAATATTTAAGATTGTTGGGAATATGCCCAAGTTTTTAATAAGTTTTCGGCATGCTTCAAATAATAAGATGTGTCTTAATTTTTTGCAATATTGAGGGACTGAATAATGGACTTTTGTTTAGGGACGGTTCAGCTTGGAATGCGATATGGTATTCAAAATAGCGAGAGACCAAGCCCTTCTGAGGTAGTGGATATCTTATCTGCTGCCCTAAATGTAGGAATTCACTATTTTGATACAGCTGCCGCATATGGTGAAGCGGAGCAAGTGCTGGGGACTTTTGCGGCGGAAAATCTAGAACAAGCAAAACATATGAACATCATTTCAAAACTGCGTCCTGAAGCATTCGAAGATGCTCCTTGTGAAAAATGGAAAACAATTGCGATTCAGCAGGCAAAAGAAAGTGCTAAAAGAGTTAGAACTACGCAGTTGACGGCTTATTTATTTCACAAAGCTTCCTTCATTTTCGATACAACAGCGGTTGAAGCGCTTGACGTTGTACGGAAGGAGGGTATCGCAAAACGAATTGGAGTATCGGTATACAGCCCGAAAGAAGCCCTGAAAGCTCTTGAATATCCACAAATTGGCATAATTCAAGTTCCATATAATGTTTTCGACCAGCGGCTTGATCAATGTGGTTTTTTTGACATGGCCAAAAAGCAAGGCGTCCAAATATTTGCGCGTAGTTCCCTTCTGCAAGGTCTTTTGGCTATGCAGCCGTCACGGTTGCCTAGGCATATGGATTTTGCGAAGCCGTATTTGCTGAAATTTTTATCTATTTGTGATGATTATTGCCTTTCACCGCTTCAAGCAGCTATCGGGTATGTAGCAAGTCACCCTCATATTGACTATGTAGTATTTGGAGTTGATAACACAAGACAGCTTTTTGAATATTCTGCTGTGCTTAGAGAGAAACTGCCTTCTCAAGTGCGTGACACCCTTGCCGACGTATTCCATGAAGTAGACGAAAAACTGGTAAATCCCTCCTTTTGGAGCTAGACTTTTTTTGAAAAAGTCCTAATAACACAACATGCAAATGAATCATATGGAAAACAGTTAAAAGGGATCGGGATGATGAAGGAAAATTTAACAACTACACCGACATTCGCAATTCTACAGGCTCGGATGGGTTCGCTTCGCCTGCCCGGCAAAGTTTTAAAAGAAATTTGCGGACAGCCAATTTTGTGGCATATTATTGAAAGAGTCAAGCAAGCAAAAAAAATCGACGAGATTATCGTTGCAACCACAGAAGAAAAGGAAGATGATCCGATCGAGGATTATGTAAAAAGCATGGGAATTCGCTGCTTTCGTGGAAGTGCGGAAAATGTATTAGACAGGTTTTTTCATGCGGCAGTTTTCTACCATGCGGAGATCATTGTTCGACTGACAGCAGATAATCCCCTGGTTGATCCTCAAATATTGGACCAATTGATTTATTATTTCGATGGATGCGGTTTTTCTTACGCCTCTACCAGTGGATATCCCCTGGGACTTGGTGCTGAGGTATTTTCATTTGGGGCCCTGGATGAGGCTTATGTGAAGGCTAACAAAGCGTATGAAAAAGAGCATGTTACGCCTTATATGTATCGAGATATCAGCAAAGTTGGAAAACTAGTCTCAAATAAAGATTTGTCATATATACGCTTGACGGTGGACACTCCCGAGGATTTCGAATTTGTTACGTGTATATACCATGCGCTATATCATGGAAAACATGATTTCAATTTAAATGAAATTCTTGGTTTTTTGGAAAATCACCCCAATATTATGACAATTAATCAACATATACATCAGAAGAAGTTGGGTGAATGAAGCTATGAACCTTTTTGACCTATCTGGAAAAACGGTCTTGATAACAGGCGGCGCGGGCTATTTGGGAACCGCTATGAGCAAGGCCTTATCTGCATATCACGCTGAACTTTATATCGCGTCGCGAAACGGAGCTGCTTGCCAAGAGCTGGCGGATACACTTAACCACACGTATGGTACGAAGTGTTGCGGGTTAACGGTTGATATTTCTTCTTCTGAAAGTATTTCTTGCTGCGTTGAGAAAATTTTAAGTCAAAGCGGCAAGATTGATGTACTGATCAATAATGCAGCGTATAGTGTTACAGGCTATTTTGAAGATTTGACAGAGAAGTTATGGGAAAAAGGCATTGACGGAACCATAAACGGCGTTTTTCGAATGTGCTCACAAGTAATTCCATATATGAAAGCAAAGGGAAATGGCAATATCATTAACATAGCTTCCATGTACGGAATCGTTTCGCCGAACCCAGATGCGTATCGCGGTGAAGCAAAGTTCAACAATCCAGCCTGCTATGGTGCCGGCAAGGCGGCCATACTTCAGTTAACCAGATATATTGCTGGATACTATGGCGCAAAAGGCATCCGATGCAACAGCATTGTTCCAGGTCCGTTCCCTTCTGAATCGGTACAAGAGACACAATGGTTTGCGGATCATCTTGCTGAAAAAACGATGCTGAAACGAATTGGTAAGCCAGAGGACTTGGCTGGAGCAATCTTATTTTTAGCATCTGATGCCAGCAGCTATATGACAGGTTCAAGTATTTGTGTGGATGGTGGGTGGACTGCTTGGTAACTGGCAAAGTTCTTTAAGACGCCTTATTTACGGCGGCCCAGGCGGCGATCAAAGAGGGTTAAGGACCTGCGGTGCTAACGTAGGGCAATATGCTGTATAGGGCACTAATCACCAGCTTGCGCCATAGAAAAAGTGACCTTGCATCGCGAGATGCAAGGTCGCTTTTTTGCTATTTGGACCATCCTTTCCTGTGTAGACACTAGATTTTAGGAACATTCTGTAATAGATTTATATGGAGCAGGAGCTTCTAGTTTGCGAACCGAGTGTTTTGATCAGATGGGAAACCGCGTACTGGACGGCGAGGCAATGGTTTTGCCTCAGAAGAAAACGACATAACGCAGAAGGACCGGAGGCCCTTCACGACCTCCGGTCTTGATTTGCGCGCTACAAGTCTACCACCGTGACCTCATGCCCCGTATAGGGTAGCAGCTTTCCCAGCACGTCCGCCGTCCGCAGCTTCAAGCTGCTGGTGCAGATACAGGGATGGCAGCTCAAATATTCCGCCTCGTAGACCTCCCGCTCCATTAGCAGCCGGACCCGGTGCTCCGTATCATTCATCAGCCCCAGCACTGTGGCGGAGCCGGGAGTGCAGTGAAGCAGCTCCCACAGTGCCTCTTCTGGCGCGAAGGACAGCCGGGAAGAGCCGATTTGATGGGACAGGTCCTTGGTGTGGAAGGGCTTATCCGGTCCCATGAGCAGCAGATAGAACTGGGTTTTTTGCCGGTTGCAGAGAAACAGATTCTTGCAGATGGGCATGCCCAGAACTTCGCTGACGGCGGCACACTTCTCCATCGTATCGGCAGGCTCGCTGGATACCCGGTCATAGTCCATGCCCAGCGCCTCCAGCAGCGCGAAGGCAGCTTCCTCCTGGGGAAGCAAGGTCCCCTCCGGGCGGACATTGTGATAGAAAGGTGAACATTCCATGGGTTTGTCAGTCCTTTGCCAAGAGCTTTTCGCCGGCCCGGTAGATATCGCCCGCGCCCACGGTCAGGATCAAATCCCCCGGCCCGGCCAGACGCCGGACGGCCTCCGCCGTTTTGTCCAGGGTGGAGCAGTACACAGAGCCGGGGACCTGCTGAACAAGGTCCGCCGAGGAGATGCCCAGGGTGTTCTGCTCCCGGGCGGCGTAAATTTCCGCCAGCACCACCACGTCCGCCAGCTTCAATTCCTCCACAAAGCGGTCGAAGAGCTTGGCAGTCCGGGAGTAGGTGTGGGGCTGGAAGGCCACGATAAGCCGCCGGTAGCCCAGCCCCTTGGCGGTGGTCAGCAGGGCGTGGAGCTCGTCGGGGTGGTGGGCGTAGTCATCGTAAATTTCCGCGCCCTGGAAGGTCCCCTTGTACTCGAAGCGCCGCCCTGCGCCGGTGAAGGAGCCCAGACCCTTCTCCACGGCCTCTCCCGGCAGGCCCAGTACATAGGCCGCCGAGGCCGCCGCCAGGGCGTTGGACACGTTGTGCCGCCCATAAACCCGCAGCTCCGCGTGGGCGTAAAACGTTCCATGAACGTGGATGTCAAAGACCGGACGGCCCTTGTCCTCCCGGAGGTTCACGGCGGTACACTCCGCCCCCGGCTCCAGGCCAAAGGTAAAAGCGTCCAGGCCCTGGGCCACGTCCCGGGCCCCGGCGTTGTCCGCGTTGACAATCACACGTCCGCCGGCGGGTACCAGCTCCGCGAAGCGGCGGAAGGAGCGCTTGATGTCCTCCAGGTCCTGGAAGAAGTCCAGGTGGTCCGCCTCCACATTCAAAATGACCGCTACGGTGGGGTAGAAGCTGAGGAAGCTGTTGCAGTATTCGCAGGATTCCAGGATGATGGTATCCCCCTGGCCCACCCGGTAGCCGGAATGGAGCAGGGGCAGGGTCCCGCCGATCATCACCGTGGGGTCTGCCTCCGCCGCCATAAAGACGTGGGTGCACATGGAGGTGGTGGTGGTTTTCCCGTGGGTTCCGGCCACACAAAGTGCGTTGGGATAGTGGCGCATGATGGCCCCCCAGGCTTGAGCCCGCTCATAGACGGGGATGCCCCGGGCAATGGCCCCGGCGATTTCCGGGTTGCCGTCGTGGACGGCGGCGGTGCGGATCACCAGATCGCAGTCTCCCAGATTGTCGGCATTGTGGCCCACGGCCACAGAGATGCCCAGGGCGCGAAGGCGCTTTACGGTCTCGCTCTCCGTCATGTCGGAGCCCTGAATGACAAGCCCCTTGTCCCGCAGAACCTCTGCCAGGGGGCACATGGACACGCCCCCGATGCCTACCAGATGGGCCCGCACGCCTGGGACGAAGAAGTCGCTGATGGGTTTTTCGTTATGAATCATGGAACTCAGCTTCCTTTCCAGAAAACGGAACTTAAAAAAGATTGTATCCTTTCGAGCATTTTATTATAATATAGAAATCGGCAGAATGCAACGGCGAAAGGGAACATCCGGCTATTGAATATGCCGGATTTGAACCACAGCCCGGTCAAGGGCCTTTCGCAGGCCGCTCCGGCGGTCCTGGGACAAGGGGAGAGGCACCTCCTTGAACCCTTCGGAAAACCGGGGAGTTCTGGTTTATTCTAGTACGAAAAGCCCCAAAAAACAAGGGAGAACAGCGCTATGGAGATACCAAAGCATGTGGAATACGTTCTGACCATCCTGGAGGCGGCGGGCCATGCGGCCTGGTGCGTGGGGGGCTGCGTCCGGGACGCTCTGCTGGGCCGGACGCCGGAGGACTGGGACGTGACCACCTCCGCCCGGCCGGAGGAAACCCTGGCAGTATTTGGCCCCCAGGCGCTCCCCACAGGGCTGAAGCACGGCACGGTTACCATCAAAACCGAAGAGGGACCTGTGGAGGTTACCACCTACCGGATCGACGGGGCCTACCAAGACCACCGGCATCCGGCGTCCGTGACCTTCACCCGCTCCGTTGACCAGGACCTGGCCCGCCGGGATTTTACCGTCAACGCCATGGCCTGGAATCTGCGGGGCGAGTTCCGGGACCCCTGGGGAGGACGGACGGATTTGGAGAAAAAGGTCCTCCGCTGCGTGGGGGACCCGGACCGGCGGTTTCAGGAGGATGCGCTCCGGATTCTTCGGGGTCTCCGCTTTGGGGCGACGCTGGGATTTTCCATTGAGCCCGGAACGGAGGAGGCGATTCGAAGGAATCGGGAGGGATTGCGGGACATTGCCGCAGAGCGGATACAAGTGGAGTTTTTCAAGCTCCTGGCAGGGAAACAAGCGGCGGAGGCTCTGCGGAGCTGTCCGGAGGTCTTTGGCGTTTTCTGGCCAGAGCTGCTGGCTATGGTGGGCTTCGACCAGAGGAACCGTCACCACTGCTACGACGTGTGGGAGCACACCCTCCACGCTCTGGCGGCTGTGCCGGGGGACCCGGTTCTCCGCTGTGCGATGCTCCTCCACGACGTGGGGAAGCCCGCCAGCTTCACCCTGGACGAGATGGGCGTCGGGCACTTCTACGGCCACCCCGCCGTCAGCCGCCAGATGGCGGAGGAGATGCTTCGCCGCCTGAAATGCGCCACGGAATTCCGGGAGACCGTGGTCCGGCTGGTGGAGTGGCACGACAAGGACATTCCCCGGACGGATAAGTCCATCCGGCGGGCTCTGCGGATTCTGGGGGAGGAGGACCTGCGCCGGTTGATCCTGGTGAAGCGGGCGGACAATCTGGGACAGGCCCCGGAGTTCTGGGACCGGCAGAAGGAGCTGGACAAGGCGGAGGAAATCCTGAACCGCCTCCTGGCGGAGGACGCCTGTTTTTCCTTGAAGCGGTTGGCGGTCAACGGGCGGGACCTGCTGGCCCTGGGCCTCTCCGGACCGGCGGTGGGAAGGGCTTTGGAGGAGCTTTTGGAGAAGGTGATGGACGGTGCGCTGCCCAATGAACGGGAGGCGCTGTTGGAACATGTCCGAAAAAATCGTGAGACCGGCGGAGAGGAGAGACAGATATGAAAAGCTTTGAGCGGGAGGACCTTCTGTTTTCCCTCTGCGGGCTGAACTGCGGGCTGTGCCCGATGAAGTTGGACGGGCACTGTCCCGGCTGCGGTGGAGGGGCGGGAAACCAGTCCTGCAAAATTGCCCGGTGCAGCCTGGAACACGGGAGCCCTGCTTACTGCTTCCAGTGTGGAGAATTCCCCTGCGGGAGGTATGAGGGAATCGACGAATACGACTCCTTCATCACCCATCAGAAGCGGCTGGCTGATATGGAGAGAGCCCGGGCCGCCGGGCTGGCGGACTACCAGGCCGAGCTGAGGGAGCGGCAGGAGCTTTTGAACTATTTCCTGGCAAACTGCAACGACGGGCGGCGAAAGACGCTGTTTTACCTGGCGGCAAACCTGCTGTCTCTAAAGGCTCTTCAAGAGGCCCGGGAGCAGGCCGGAGCCATGGCGGAACAGTCCCCAAAAGAACGGGGAACGCAGACCGCCGCGTTGCTCCAGGCATCGGCGGCACGGGAGGGCGTGCTGCTGAAGCTACGAAGAAAGCCGAAGCAGACCTGAAATGCGGCGCCAGAAGCCTCCGGCGCCGCATTCTTGCTTTATGCAATCTCCAGCAGTTTCCGCAGATCGGTGATTTCATAGTCCACCCGCAGCCCCGCCCGCCGGGGCTTCTTTGCTGGGTTGAACCAGCAGCAGGGAAGCCCGGCGTTGTTGGCCCCCTGCATGTCTGTGGACAGGGAGTCCCCAATGACCAGAGCGTTTTTGTTCGTCAGCCCCGGGAGCCGGCGGCGCACATAGTCGAAGTAAGTCCGGCTGGGCTTGGCGGCCCCGGCCTCCTCGGAGATAAAGGCGGCCTCGAAAAGCTCCCCGAATACGCTGCCCCGGAGGCGGCTGCGCTGGACGGAGGCCACGGCGTTGGTGATGATAAACATGCGATGGCCCCGGGCCTTGAGCTCCCGGCAGACCGCCTCTGCGTGAGGCAGGGGGTAGACGCCCTCTCCCAGGGCGGACAGGAAGTCCCGGTTGCAGGCTGCCGGGTCCCGGTCCAGGTCCAGAGCCTTCAAAAAGCGGACGTAACGCTCCAGGGTGACGAACTCCTTGGTCACCTCGCCCCGGTCGAAGGCGGCCCAGAGCTCCAGGTTGATTTCATGGTAGAGCCGGTAAATCTCCGGCGTGTAGGGAATGTCATGGGCCTGACACATGGCGTCAAAGGCCCGGGAAGAGGCTTTGGGAAAGTCGAACAGCGTATCGTCGGCGTCAAAGAGCAGGTACTCGTAGTTCATCACAAAAAATCCTTTCGGGAATTTTGACCGCCTTCATTATACCACACCTGGCGGGAAAAGACAATCACCCATTGCCCCTCCCGACCATACCATGGAGCGAGGGGGAGTGTTGAGATGAACAAGACCTTTGGCGTCATCGGTGGAGACCGCCGCCAGGCGGAGCTGGCCCAACTGCTGGCCGGGGACGGCTGTTCCGTCCGTACTTATGGCCTAGAGCGCTGGAAACCTGTAGGGGCGGACACGCTGGATTGTGCCGCCTCTGCCGACGTGGTGATTTTGCCCCTGCCGCTGTGCAGGGGAGACGGCGTTTTGAACTGCGAGGAGGGGGCGGTGCCCACAGCGGACCTGTTCCGCCGCCTCCGGCCACGGCAGCGGATTCTGGCGGGCCAGGTGCGGCCCCAGCAGCGCCAGGAGGCGGGGGGCCTGGGCCTGACGGTGGAGGACTACTTTCTCCGGGAGGAGCTGGCGGTGGCCAATGCCGCCGCCACAGCGGAGGGGGCTGTCCAGACCGCCATGGAGCGACTGGACCGGACGCTCTTGGGCCAGGAATGTCTGGTGCTGGGCTTTGGCCGCATCGGAAAGCTCCTGAGCTGCCGCCTCCACGGCTTGGGGGCCAGGGTTACGGCTACGGCTAGACGGCCGGAGGACCTGGCCTGGATTCGGGCTTACGGCTACCGGGCCTTGGAGACCGGGAAGCTGGAGGGCCATTTGGGCGCTTTCGGCGCAGTGTTCAACACGGTTCCCTCTCCCGTCCTGGGCGGGCCGCTTCTGGCCCAGCTGCCGTCGGACTGCCTTTTGATGGACCTGGCCTCTGTCCGGGGCATCGAGGCGGCGGAGGGTGGCCCAGAGGTTCTCTGGGCCCGCTCCTTGCCGGGGCGACTTAGCCCGCGGTCTGCGGCGGCGGCCATCCGGGACGCGGTGTATTACATCCTATTGGAAGAATGAGGTGACCTGTATGCGCAAGGAACGGGTCGGTTTTGCGGTCTGCGGCTCCTTCTGCACCCACGAAAAGGTGCTGAAGGCCCTGGAGGCGCTGACGGGAATTTACGAGACGGTGATTCCCATTGTCTCGGAGATTTCCGCCTTTACGGACACCCGCTTCGGCCGGTCGGAGGACCTGCTGGAGCGGCTGGAGGACCTGACGGGAAACGATGTGCTGCTGGATATCCCGTCGGTGGAGCCCATCGGGCCCAAAGGCCTGCTGGATGTACTGGTGATTGCCCCGGCCACGGGGAACACGATTGCCAAGCTGGCAGCGGGCATTGCGGATACCTCCGTGACCATGGCGGCCAAATCCCATCTGCGGAATGGCCGTCCGGTGGTGCTGGCGGTGTCCAGCAACGACGGGCTGGCGGCGGGGGCGAAGAACATCGGCGAGCTGCTGGTCCGGCGGAATTATTATTTCGTGCCCTTCGGCCAGGACAACGCAGTGCAAAAGCCCGGCTCCCTGGTGGCGGATTTTTCAAAGCTGCCGGAGACGGTGGACGCCGCCCTGCGGGGGGAGCAGTAC
>CAIGRU010001109.1_pt1 | contig 15624 bp, 15 predicted proteins | sample 7351341 | NCBI WGS metagenome assembly CAIGRU01
TTCTTTTTTGATTTCGTGAATGTTGCACAAATCTTGTGCTAAAACTTTGCTACTATTTTTTGCCCTCCCTCCCGTCTATCCACGCAAAAAAGCCGTCCGTTTTTTTGCGTAATGTGATAGCTCTGATTATATTTTTTTGTGGTTGCAGGTTCCGGAAACCCTTGATATTACAGTGTTCCTATTAATACTCATTCATAATCTAAAGAAAATCTGGAAAAATTGAACAACTCCCGTTTTTTGACAAAAATGCTCAAAAAACGGGAGTTGTTCAATTTTCAGCGATTCCGCACAGATCTCCGCAGTTCAAAGCGGCAGCCTGGAATCATAGTATCATAAGGATTCCACCGTTTTTCCCTATTTTTTAAACAGTAGTCAAATAGTAGTCAGGTATTTTCAATAGAGTTGCTGGTCAGGATAGAGAGACAGTAACTTTTAAGCCTGGGGATATCTATACAAATGATTTCCCTAGTCGTTTCCGGGTCGACAGTGCCGTAGCTATGCGCTACGATATTCCGCATGGCCTTGATTTGCCGCCAAGGAATCGCAGGGTTTTACTCTCGAAAAGCATCTGTCAACTTCCCGACTAATTCACCACTTTGCAAAATGCACAGGGCGGATGTGTTCCGATAAATTTGACTGCCCGCAAAGGATTCATAGAGATTTCCAAAATGCTCTACTGTCTGCTCAATTTGTTCGCAATAAGAGACGATGTGGCGAAGGACGATCAAATTTCGATCAAGAGGCTTCATACAGCAGCACCTCGTCGTCTTTGATTGCGGATGAAGCTCTTTGCCCAGACTCCCGGTGGGAATCAAATCCACGGAAACTCCCAAGGTATCTTCCAAATCCAATAGAAGGGAGGCAAGCTCCAGGCTCTTTATTCCCTTTGTCGATCCGTAAATCGACATCGCTGGTTTCATTCATATCTCTCCGGGCATAAGAGCTAAACAGGTAGACCCGCTGGGCACCATACTTTTGCGCAAGTTCCGCCACAACTGGCTGAATATCGGAGATCGCATGTGCGACCATGGGCCACTTGCCTTTCTTAAATTCAGTATACCATAGACTTACCTCGGTATTCAAGAGCGGATGATGTACTTTAGCAGCGTATTTTATTTGTTAAGTCCCGTATTGCCGGCTTCGGCGCCTTGAGAGCGCAAGGTGTGTAGCCGGAACCAGGGCAGGGGGTATTTGGTCCTCTTATTATAAGCCGTGAGCATGACTTCCGCATATCCCATGGTCCCCATTTTCCGCTCCCGGGCATTCCGGCTGACCTCCCGGGGAGGGAACTTTCCCACACGTTCTATGAATTGATCGTCCCTTAAAGCGTCGCCATAGGTGACAATCAGTAAAGATATCCCTTTGATAATGGCTGAGGACAGGGAATCCGACTCACCTTCCCATGTGCCGATATATAGGCACAGCGTATGATCCAAAACGTTTAATCCATGTTTTTCGCAGATAAACTCAACTGTGGAAACGACGCAAATGCGATTCGGTCCCCGGTTGCAAGATACCTGCAGTTCATAAGATTCCACAAGCTGTTTGATAATGATTTGCTGATCGTTTCCCGCTTCTATGCTCGCTGTGAAAATCTCATGCGGATTCAGAGGCATGACAAATTTCTGCTGGTTGGCAAAAATCACGGCCTCTTTCGTATATTCCATATCCTCATAAACCATGCACCAGACGGGAGTTTCCCGGGAGCCCGAGACAGCGGCGACAATTTCAATCGTATGCTGGCCGTTAAACACATAATTGACTGCATCACAGCGGCTGACCTTCACTGGATTGATCTGGTATACGTTAAAGTTTGTGGCGGTTTTTCGGATATGGGAAAGGGACAGATTGCGTTGGTAGGTCTGGTTGGAAACTAAACTTCTGATTGGTATTTTTTCAAACCGCACTTCTGGGATAAATTCTGAGAAATCAGCCATTAGGGAGGTCTCCTTTCATCAGGCGAAGTATCGCATTGATTGTCTCTTTTAAAACAAGCAGTTCCTGCCTTGCGACATTCTGTGCTTCATTGGAGATTGCTCCAAAATCAGCAGTATCCATTATTCTTTACACAAAACGGCACCAGGATGGAATCGTCAAAGTGAGGACGGCAATTTCCGCATCGGGATCATGGACGGGCATGTCCTTTACAGAAGCGGCGGGTGTGGATAACATGGAAGATTTCTGCTTTGCCGGAAGGAGACTTTTCATATAGCTGTACACATCCTCAGCCGTGTTTGCATGCTCCAAATATGCACCCACTCCCTGGAGCTCCGCCGGGGAAAGGTTGGCCAAACTCAGAGCTGTTTCATGAGATACGATAAGCCTGCCGTCCAACAGACCTCGGGTAAGTTCCGGCGCACTGCGTCGTATGACGTCCAGGGCTTCTGTAAAATCTGTATATTGTCTCACAGTGGCCTGGTCAATATGATATTCAGCTCCAAGCCGTTCCCGTATTCGAACCAAGGAAGTTTCGTATTTCGGCTCACCGCTCCGTAGTATGCGTGAAGCGGGTTGAGACATAGCATATGAGAGCCAATAATATATCGTGCAAGGCACCGCCGGCCAATGAGGTATTTACGCATTTCTTTTGTCAGGTTCGCCCTTTGAATCTGGTTGCGGCAAATCCAGTCTATGGCTTCTTCACCGCTTTTGGCGCTGATGTTTGTAATCGCGAAGGGAATTTGCAAACGATGAAATAATGCGTAGCGCTCATAATCTACTAAAATGCGTTCACTCTAAATGGAAATTGGTTTTTGAACGGTGGAGTGTGTGATATCGGCTTCTATACGCTTCCTCTCCTCATCCTCCAAGGGGAGGACCAGGCGGCGGTACTCCTTATAAATTCTCAGTTCATATAGCTTTAACGGCTTTGTCTCCATTACGCATTCTTTCCTTCTTCCAGCAACAAAGTATTGGAATCTTCCATCGGCTGAGGAAAAGTGGAACATTCTTCCCAGACGGTATACTCCTTAAACAAGCAAGGCCGCAGCCGTGCACGGTGTTCCTCCGCGGGCGGACCGAAGGAGTCTTTCCAGGTGAAAGGGAAGCAGGGTTTTTGGAATCTGCCGGAGTATGCCAATGTCAGGTCAAATAAAAGTGCTTCTCCGTTCCCGCCAACCAAATGTGTCCCAAGGATCTTATATTGGTATGGGGGACTCCACCTCATCCAGTCAAAGAGCATGGCGGAGAAAAACCGGCAGGATATTTGCCTGGGTTTTCGTTTGCCGTTCAGATTCGTGCACCATCGGAGAGCGTCTTTGGCGTGCTGCTGGCAGGGACAAAGGGCCAGAGTTCTCGCGTTCCGGTCAATCATGACATGAACATAGTCCGTGGACGGAAGTTTTTTTCAAAGATACGACGTTAGCCCACATTTTGTCAGAAATCAGACTAAAGCATGGCTGGAGAGTACAAGAAAAATATTCCCTGCGGACAACTTCAAAACATGTTTCATTCCAAGACAAGCAAAGCTGTTCATTCTCCATTGGGTGACCTTTTCCTTTGTACCTCTTGTTCAAGTTTATGGATATTGTCTTTGATAGGGGAGGAACCAAGAAAATCCCGCTTCGTCCAGACGCTTGGGAGGAATCAGAACCTCTGCCGAGCATACGTCAAACAAGAGGACGCTCTCATCTTCTTTTTGCCGGAATGTCCCTTGTATGCGGTGCTGGTATTCCACATTCCAATGAAAGAGCTGGTACAGCGTAGGAAGAAATGCCGCGCCGCGGACGATTCGGGGACGGCCCGTTTTCATCCAGCGGATCGTGTGACGGAGATTATCCTGTGCCGGGCGTACGGCCATCAGCCGTTCTTGAGGATGCACCAGCAGTTCCACCTGCCGGATGTCCTCAAATTTTTGGATACAGGCCGCATTAAAACGAAGGCTCTTTATAGAAAATGTAACGCACAGTTTTGCGGCCGTTTGAAACAGCTGTGCTCGTGCAATTTCAAATCCACGAAGGTCCAAATCCCCCGGCTGCGCTTCAAACCGGATGTGGCCTGGAATTCTCTGCGCGGTTTCGACGAAGGCGGAAGCGCTTAGGTAGTCTCCGGCGATGAAACTCGCCCAGCGGGGGTTGACCGCAACAAATCCCTGCAAAGTACCCGCCTGTACTACATGGAATACAGGCAGGATTCCCCGCCCGCCATACTTCGCGTTGCTGAGCATTTTTTGGACCGCCAAGTAGTCCTCTGGTGGGATAATGGGCTCATGATGTTCTTTTTGGATTTATTGAAGGCGGTCACCCCGGTTTTTTCTGGATTTATGATCCAGATAACTAGGGGTAAACGTTTTTCGCGCCCTGACTGCGCCGCAGTGCCGTTCGTTTTGCAGGATCTGCAGCACACTGCCTTCGGACCATATTGCGCCGCCCTTTTTAGTCCGGAATCCGAGATTGGTAAGAACGTCCTCAATCATGCGGTTAAATTCTTCTCGTTTCTCTATGCTGGTTCCTGACCGGCCCTCGTCGGCATAGATTGCGGCCAGGGTCCAATTTGGATGCTTTTCGATCTGCGCCTCGTAGTATCTTTTTTGCAATTCATAGGAAGAGGTTTGCCGGGGATCATCCGTAGAGACGCGGGCATACACGGCTACTCGTTTGGGCTTTTCGTCATCATAGAGATCCGGCTGGACAGTGGACACAGGGATAACTTCCAAGTTTTTTGGCTCGGTCTCTCGGTATCTCCTGCAGATATTCTGTTTTTGCTGCTGAGCAGACACTTGCTTTTTGCTTGACTCGTCCATTTTCGGCGGCCTCCAATGTTTCTTTTCTGTCGCAATTTGCATATGGACGTTGGCATATCCATGTACAATGCGGTTTCGCATGCCGTAAAGCAGCTACCAGGGAATGGAGGAAGTCCGCGCTTTTGCTGAGAAGCGTTTTTGCCATCTCACCAATCTGCATCGAAAGGATATCGGCATCGCTGTGTTCAGTGGCGCCCCCCCTTTGCGTGTGAGCTGAACAGGACGGTGCATCGGACTCCATAGCAGGCAGAAACAGGGGTAAGGAGCGATCGGATCTCAGGCAGAGTATAAATTTTATTCATACAGGTCTCCTTCCAAGGCAGACTTTGATTTCTAATAAACATTACTTTTAATCTCGGTATACCATATTGAAGTTTGAAATACAACCAGCGCAAAACCTTAAAAATATATAGAGCTGGATGGGTTTTACAGAACAATCTTGACAATTAACGTTCCCTGCGCTTTAATAAAGCAAAGCGCAGAGTTTTTGTCGAAAAAACGTGTTCGCTCATGCATAAGCATTCGTTCGCGCAGTACTAGCTAGATATATCGCACAAAAAGGAAAGCTGCAAATTATAAAATCATCACAATTCAGCCAACATTTTTCCTCATGGATGAAAAAAGACGCAAAAACGTATTTCCAAACTCCGAAAAAAAGCCGTATTAAAATAACGATGTTTTTCCTCTAAGATGAACCCATCAAAAGCGCCGGGCAAGGCGCGGAAAACAGGAGGAAACGCATCATGGAAAAAGGCTGGCTGAATCTGGAGGACCGTGTGGTCATCGTCACCGGCGGCGCGTCGGGCATTGGCAAGCACACGGTGCAGACGCTGGCGGCGGCGGGAGCGAGGGCAGTCATCGCGGACCTGAGCGTAACCACCGGCGAGGAACAGGACGGCGCGTGGTGCGTCAAATGCGACGTGACCCGGCTGGAAGACGTCAAGGCTATGGCGGACGCGGTCGTGAAAAAATACGGGAGGATCGACGCGCTGGTCAATGTCGCCGGGATCAACCTGCCCCGCCTTCTGGTGGACGTCACCGGCCAGCGGCCGGAGTTTGAGCTGAACGAGGAATCCTACGACAAGATGTTTGACATCAACGTAAAGGGCATGTTCCTGTGCACCCAGGCCTGTGTCCGGCAGATGCTGAAGCAGGGAGGCGGCGTTGTCGTCAACATGTCCTCTGAGTCGGGCAAGGAGGGTTCTCAGGGCCAGTCCGTCTACTCCGCTACCAACGGCGCGGCGGACAGCCTCACCCGCTCCTGGGCCAAGGAATTGGGCAAGTACAACATCCGGGTCGCCGCCGTTGCGCCGGGGATTCTGGAGCCCACCGGCCTGCGCTCTCCCGCCTATAACGAGGCGCTGGCCTACACCCGGGGCTGCAAACCCGAGGATCTGTCCACTGATTACACCAAAGTGATTCCTCTGGGCCGGGACGGCAAGCTGGACGAGGTGGCGGATCTGGTGACCTACCTGGTCTCTGACCGGGCAAGCTATATTACCGGCACTACCATCGATATCTCCGGCGGCAAGTCCAGAGGCTGACTGAAAGACTAAAAAAGACAGGAGGGGAACCGCGTGGGAACCGGAGAAAACCGTATCGCAAGCATCCTCCTGGCCTTTTGCCGCGTACACACCCTTTCCGCCGGAGAGCTGGCGGAAAGGCTGGAGGTCAGTGAGCGGACCGTCCGCAACGACATCAAGCAGCTCAACGAGGACCTGAAGGGCTGCGCCGCCGTGGAAAGCGCCCAGGGCCGGTATACCCTCCATGTCTACGATGGCGCCGCCTTTCATGACGCGCGGGCCCGTCTTACAAAGAGCGACGAGCGCTTCAATTCCCCCCGGAATCGTATGGACTACATCTTCGGGCGGCTCATGCGGGCGGAAGCTCCGCTGCTGACGGACGATCTGGCCTATGAGATGAGCATTGGCCGCAGCACCTTTACCGGAGATTTGAAAAAGCTCCGGGCGGAGCTTGAGCCCTGCCGCTTGTCCATCCTGGGCAAGACCAGCAAGGGCCTGGTCCTCCAGGGCCAGGAGACGGATATCCGGAATTACATTCTGGAAAGCGCCTATGAGACCTTGTACCGGGACTATCCCCTGGACCCGGAGATCACGGAGCTGGTAGACGCCGCCTTTTCCCGGAGCCCTTTTGAAAAGAGCGAACCCTTCCAGCGCTTTTTGACGGTGATGCTGGACCGCTTTCTCACCGGGCATCCTCTGGAAAACCTGCCCCAGGCGTTCTACAGCCTCACCGCCCGCCGGGAGTTCAGCGTGATTGACGGGCTGCTGGAGGAGATCGGCCGGTTTCTGCATGTGGAATTTCCCCCGGAGGAGAAATTATTCGCCCTGCTTCCCATTGTGGGAATGCGGACCCCGGCGGACGCGGAGAACATGAAGGCCATCGAGCTGGACCAGGCCATGGGCCCCCTGGCGGATGAGATTTTCCGGCAGATTCGGCTGGAGCTGAACATTATTCTGGAGCGGCCGGAGTTTATGGAGGAGTTCCTCTATCACCTGATGTTCATGATCAACCGCCTCCGCTTCCACGTCCGGCTGAAAAGCGACGTGGTGGCGGAGCTGCGGGAGAAATATCCCCTGGCCTGGCAGATGGGCGGCGTGGCCGCCCAGGTGATTTGGGCAAAGTACGGCGTGGAGGTAACGGAGGACGAGCGGAGCTATCTCGCTTCCTACTTCGGGGTTTTCCTGGAGGAGAGCGCCAAGCGCCGCAGCCCCTTCCGGGTCGCGGTGGTCTGCGGCATGGGACGGGTCACCGCCCGTCTGGTGGCCTCCCAGCTCAAGCGGGTGCTGGACAGCTCCGTGGAGCTGACGCTGCTGTCCATGGAGAAAGCGACGCCGGAACGCCTGGCGGAGTTTGGGCTGATTTTCACCACCGTCCAGCTTCCCTGCCGGACGGAACAGCCGGTGATCTTCATTCACGAAATTTTCAACGAGCAGGACATTCGCCACAAGATTGAAAAGGCCAAATACTGGGACCAGGTGGACGTTCCCGTCCTGGACAACAACTGGTTTGTCATGGTGGGCCTGCTGGACGAGAGCCGGTTCTTCCGCTTTGACGGCGGCGGGACCTATGAGGAGGCGGTGGACGCCATGGTTGCCTCCCTGACGGAGGGGGGCCAGGTGGACGCGGGCTTTGCCCAGCGCCTCCGGGAGCGGGAGGAAAAGGGCTCCATGGCCTTTGACCACGGCGTGGCCATCCCCCACACCGTCCAGAAGGCCGGGGACCGGATGGTGCTGGCGGTGGGCGTATTCCCCCAGCCGGTCCGGTACCGGGACCGGGAAATTCAGCTCATATTCCTTCTGGGACTGCCGGAGAAGGTGGACGCCGAGGACGGCATCCTCGTCCGGGTCTATGAGGAGATCATCAGCGTTGCCAAGGACGGCGGGCTGATGGAAAAAATCACCCACGCCGCCGATTTCCAGGCCCTTTTGCGGGCGCTGTACCGGCAGGTTTGAAAGGAGCGTTTTCTATGGTTCAGCTGGGTCTTTTGATCGCCGGGATGTTCTTGCTCCAGGCGGTGCTGAGCATGTTGCAGATGCGCCATTTCTCCCAGGAGTTCATGAAGCTCCGCCGCCGGGGGAAGGTGGCCTGCGGCCGTCAGGCCGGAGGCTTCCACGCCGGGGCCATTGTGATGTTCCTCCTGGACGAAAATGGTGTGATCCGGGAGGGGAAAAAGCTCTTCGGCGTCACCTGCTTTGCCCGGGTGACGGAGCTTCCCGGTTTTGAAGGGAAGTACGTGGGCGGCCTGACGGAGGAGGATTTGCCGAAACACGGCAGGAACCTACGCAAGGCCATTTTGGACGCCCGGAATTCCTATAACAAATTCATCTCCGGCGAGGAGATTCCCCAGCCGCCCTCTCCCTTCCAGCGGGTAGGGAGGACCCTGGTCGGAAGAACCTGATTCTTTTTCTTGAAAGAAAAAGAACCAAAAAGAACTTTATCTCGCTCTTCAATCTGTCGTCATCCAAGATTGGATGCACGGTAACAAAGACGGTCGAGATTGCGGAAAGGTGGATTTCTATGGATTTTATTGTCAATTTAGCCGCCGGGTTTATGAACCTCTTTACCTTAGGCGGACAGCAGTTTTTAAGCTGGGTCACCGGTATCATCCCCACTATCGTGATGCTGCTGGTGCTGATGAACGCCGTCATGGCCATGGCGGGGGAAAAGACCGTGGCACGCCTTGCCAAGGTCTGCACCGGAAACCCGGTCCTCCGCTACGCGGTGCTGCCCTTTGTCAGCGCCTTCATGTTGGGCAATCCCATGGCCCTGTCCATCGGGAAGTTCATGCCCGAGTTCTACAAGCCCTGCTACTACGCTTCCGCGACCTATCACTGCCACACGAACAACGGCCTGTTTCCTCATATCAACGCCTCGGAGCTCTTCATCTGGCTGGGCATCGCCAACGGCATCACGGCCCTGGGCCTGGACACCACCCCTCTGGCGGTCCGGTATCTTCTGGTGGGCCTTGTGGCCAACTTTATCTCCGGCTGGGCCACGGAGTTCACCACAAAGATGGTGGAAAAGCAGCAGGGCGTTACCCTGAGCCGCGAGTTCAAGGCCGCGAAGTAAGGAGGAGAGAGGATTATGTCTGACTATCGTTCCATCCGCGTGGAGAAGGGCCCCGGCGGCTTCGGCGGCCCTCTGACCATCACCCCTACCGAGCAGCGCAATAAGGTCATGTACATCACCGGCGGCGGCGCGGAACCGGAGTGCCTGGCTAAGATTGTGGAGCTGACGGGCCTGACGCCGGTGAACGGCTTCAAGACCAACTGCCCCGAGGAAGAGCTGGCTCTGGTCATCATCGACTGCGGCGGGACCCTCCGCTGCGGCATCTACCCCAAAAAGCGCATTCCCACCATCAATGTCATGCCCGTGGGCAAGTCCGGCCCCATGGCCCAGTTCATCAAAGAGGACATCTATGTCTCCGCCGTCACCAGCGAGCAGGTCTCTCCGGCGGAGGGCGCCCCGGCTCCGAAGGCGGAGCCCAAGGCGGAGGAACCCCAGAAGGCCCGTTTCACCGCGGACCAGAAGGTTTCCGAGACCCTGGCGAAACAGGAGAACAAGTCTCTGGTTACCAAGCTGGGCCTGGCGGCGGGCAAGGTGGTCAACACCTTCTACCAGGCCGCCCGGGACGCCATTCAGACCTGCATCACGACCCTGCTACCTTTCATGGCCTTTGTGTCTATGCTCATCGGCGTTATCAACGGTTCCGGTTTCGGCAACGCCTTCGCCGCCATCCTAACGCCGCTGGCGGGCAACATCTTCGGCCTGGTTGCCCTGGGTGTTATCTGTTCCATCCCCGGCCTCTCGGCCCTGCTGGGGCCCGGGGCGGTCATCGCCCAGATCGTCGGCACGCTGGTGGGCGCAGAAATCGGGAAGGGCAACGTCGCTCCCCAGCTGGCCCTGCCCGCCCTGTTCGCCATCAACTGCCAGGGGGCCTGTGACTTCATTCCCGTGGGCCTGGGCCTTGCGGAGGCGGAAACCGAAACCATCGAGGTAGGCGTGGTGTCCGTTATGTATTCCCGCTTTGCCACCGGCTGGCTCCGGGTGCTGCTGGCCTACGCCGCCAGCTTTGGCCTGTACGCGGCGTAAAACTCAGATTGGAGGACTTGTCATGAACGTCATTTATGAAAACAAGGTCAAGGCCCTGGGGGCCTGTGTGGACGAATTTAAGGAATCCAATATGTTCGTCCTCTTCGGCGACAACGCGCCGGAGGAGATTACCGACTACTGCTACCACGTGGACGTCCCCCCCTTGAACGGCAAAATCGCCGTGGGGCAGTCGCTGGTCCTGGACGGTGTGTCCTACAAGATCACCGCCGTGGGGACGGAGGCCCCCGTCACCTTGGCGGGCCTGGGCCATTGCTCCGTCTCCTTCAGCGGCCAGACGGAGGTGGAGCTCCAGGGCACCATTTACGTGGAAGGGACCATGCCGGAGCTGCACATAGGCTCTACCATCCAGATCGTGGAGGAGTAAGGGCATGTCGATTAAGCTGAACATCCAAAACGCCGGCTTCCGGGACTATGAGCTGGAATATGTCCGGCCCCTGGTGGAAACGGCCTCCATGCTCCTGTCGGAGCGCACCGGGCAGGGACACGAAATGCTGGGCTGGCTGGACCTGCCCCACACCTATGACCGGGAGGAGTTCGTCCGGATAAAAGCCGCCGCCAAGCGCATCCAGACCCAGAGCCAGGTGCTGGTCTCCATCGGCATCGGCGGCAGCTACCTGGGCGCCCGGGCGGGCCTGGAGTTTACCAAGGGTCCTTTCGGCAACCAGCTGCACACGGGCCGGGGCGTGGAAGTCTACTTTGCCGGGAACAACCTCAGCTCTAGCTATGTCGCGGACCTCTTGGACATCATCGGAGACCGGAATTTCTCCGTCAACGTGATCTCCAAGTCCGGCACCACCACGGAGCCCGCCGCCGCCTTCCGCATCTTCAAAGCGAAGCTGGAAGAGCGCTACGGCAAGGAGGGGGCCCGGGAGCGCATCTACGCCACCACCGACAAGGCTAAGGGGGCCCTCCGGGGTCTGGCAGAGGCCGAGGGCTATGAAACCTTCGTGGTGCCGGATGACATCGGCGGGCGGTTTTCCTGCCTCAGCGCCGTGGGGCTTTTGCCCATGGCGGCAGGAGGTATGGACATCGGCCAGGTGATGATGGGTTGTCTGGACGCCTGTGAACGGTATCAAAACCCGGAGCTTCTCCAGAATGACTCCATGCTTTACGCGGCGGCCCGGTTCCTCATGCTGATGAAAGGCAAGAAGGTAGAGGTTCTGGTCGGCTACGAGCCCGCCCTGGTCCAGTTCGGCGAGTGGTACAAGCAGCTGATGGCGGAGTCCGAGGGCAAGGAGGGCAAGGGCCTGTTCCCGGTGTCCGCCGGCTTCACCACGGACCTCCACTCCATCGGCCAGTTTATTCAGGACGGGTCCCGGACCCTCTTTGAGACGGTTCTTTGGGTCGAGCAGGCCCGGCGGGAAATCACGGTGCCCGCCGATCCGGGAAATGTGGATGGCCTGGACTTCGCCGCGGGGATGACCTTGCAGACGATGAACGAAAAGGCCATGAAGGGAACCCTCCTGGCCCACGTGGACGGTGGCGCGCCCAACCTGGTTATTACCCTGAATGAGCTGAGCGACTATACCTTCGGCGAGTTGGTGTATTTCTTCTGGAAGAGCCTTGCGGTTTCCGGCTACATGATCGGCGTGAACCCCTTCGACCAGCCGGGGGTGGAGGCGTACAAGAAGAACATGTTTGCGCTCCTGGGCAAACCGGGGTATGAGAGTGCCCGGGAAGCATTGGAGAAGCGGCTGGAGAGCTTGCATTAAGAATAAGGGGGAACGCCGGTGAAACGGGGCACGATTTTCGACATGGACGGCCTGCTGCTGGATACGGAGCGGCTGTATCAGAAGAGCTGGGTGGAGATGGCCCGGGCCTTTGGCCAGCTTCCCGCCCCGGCGTTTCCCTCCTCCGTCAGCGGCACCAGCGGCGAGGGGATGCGGGAGGTCCTCCGCCGGTATTATCCGGCGGTGGACCCGTATGCCTTTCAGGCGGGGTGTCTTGTCCGGGTGGACGCTATTTTGGAGAAACAAGGTCCCCCGATGAAGCCTGGAGCTGGGGAACTGCTGGAATACCTCAGCGTCCAGGGTGTGAACATCGCGGTGGCCAGCAGCAGCGGTCGGGATCGGATTTTGTCAAACCTCCGCGCCACGGGGCTGGAGCGCTTTTTTGACGCCGTGGTCAGCGGCCAGCAGGTGGAGCGGGGGAAGCCGGAGCCGGATATTTTTCTCCTGGCCGCTGAGGAAATCGACTGCCCGCCGGAGGACTGCTATGTGTTCGAGGACAGTCTCAACGGCGTCCGGGCAGGAATGGCGGCAGGGTGTATCACCGTGATGGTGCCAGATTTGGTTCCGCCGCCGGAGGGCCTGGTGGTCAGCAGAGTCTGCGCCAGTTTGCATGAAGCTAGGAAGCTGATTGAAAAGGGCCTCCTTTAATGAAGAAGATTCAGGGTCAGGAGTTGAATGTCATGAAACAGTTTACATACACCATTCAGGACAAAGTTGGAATACATGCCCGCCCGGCAGGGCTGCTGGCCAAGGCCGCCAAGGCGCTGGACAGCGTGGTGACGGTCGAAAAAGCAGATGGCAAATCCGCCGCCGCCACAAAGCTGATGGCCGTGATGGGGTTAGGCGTCAAGTGCGGCGATACGGTCACAATCAAGGTAGAGGGCGGCAGTGAGGACGCCAGCCTTGCGGAGATGGAGGCATTTTTCAAACAGAATCTGTAAAAGGCAGATTTGCAAAGCGGGACGAAGTCGTTCGTCCCGCTTTGTGATTTTTTAGGAATCCTTCAGCCACGCTTTAAACTCGCCCAGGGAAATGACCTCCCGGTTGCAGTCCTTCTTCCTGGCCTTGGCGGCTTTATGCCAGACGGCGAATTGCTCCTCCGTAAGTTTCCCGGCCTTGATCCAGACGAAACGACGTTTGCACTCCCGGCGGTACTCCTGGAAAACCTGGTCGCTCCTGCGGCTCTCCGCCCACTTCCGGACAGGAGCGGTGCTCCGGCAGAGCTTTCCGGATACGCTAGGGCGCCTACAATACTCTGCCGTGACCCGCCCGGTGATGGGGAAGTATCTCCCGCAGCTCCTGCACCGCCGGACCGGAATCTCCCGCCGGACGCATTCCCGAAGGGAGAAGTCTATCAGGTCCCGGATCGTGTTGGGGCATAGGATTTCCCCGCAGTCACCGTTTCTGATTACGCCAAAGCTGGCGGGGATAGGTTCAAAGTGGAAGAGTGCTGTATCGTGAGGCTGGTCAAAGAAGTAAGCCCTTTTTGTGCTTTACCGGACCTCTCTCCCGACCTGGTCAATATCCAAAATGCGCTCTAAAAATATTCGCGCCCGTTCTTGGTACACCTTGAGTTGTGCCGGGAGCAGGTGTAGTTCTTCTGCCAAATTGAAAAACCAATGGAATCCTTGCGCTGCAAAGAGTTCACCTGCTTTTGCCCATTAAAAAACAGTAGTCAAATAGTAGTCAGTGCTTTGGAGCATCTTCAAGCAACCCGGTTCAATTGGTTCACCCGGTCAATAAATTCCTTCATATCTTCAATGTAGGAATAAGGTGCATACACCGAATAAATCTCCGGAGAATCTAGAATAACAATCTGCCCCCTTCTGACCGCAGAGCTTCCAATGTTCCCGGCAGATATCGGGCCTCATTTGGCGTCTTACAAAGGTAAGCGAGACACCCCGGCTGGTCAAGGGCCTTGGCCACAATATAGATTTTTCTATTACTCATTTATTTCACTCTCAAATCACTTAGCCATTTAAAAAAGTCCTGCTCCATTCGAATCAGGCCGCTGGAGTATTCCTGGTATAGAGCTTGCCCCACCTCCGAAGCTTAATATTTGTAAATGTGGCGGTGGTTCCATAGATTGAAAAGGAAGTCCTTCCCACACCAGAGTTGAATCTCAATCGTATAAGCCAAATTGTTCTGCTGGTAATAGAGATGGATTGCGCGGTAGCCGTCATCGCTTCTTTTGCCCCGGCGCAAATCAACTACACGAAAATAGTCCGGAAATGCGTCGGGATATTCCTCAAACTGCAGCCGGAATCCCAGAACGTCGTTAAAGCATTGCTTGAACCCGCCTCCAATACGGAGTGTTTTCTCGTATTTCCTGAGGATGGAATCCTCGCTTTGCTTAAATCGAATGCTACAACAAGAGGATGGCTGACAGTCTGCGTTTCGGACTTCGCAGCCCAAGGAGGTGAAGGTCAGCCAGCTGCTCCTCCCACTGTAGCTTTGGCATGAGACGGAAACCCCCCCGGCTGGCTGCCGAGGATTCCAACCAAATTATATTGCAATAGGAGGCAAAAAGCCCTACAATTAAAAGGCTTTCTGGTCAAAACAACTCCCGCTTTTCGACAAAAAAGTTTGAAAAGCGGGAGCCGCTCAATTTTTCTCTACTTTAATAAGAGGGGAGAATATCCCGGGTGACCGCAGGATGGCGGGCTCAAGGGACGGCTTCCTTTGCTGTATCTGTCCGCTGCCGCTTGAAATACTGAGCCACCTCGTCGCCGAAGCGTTTGATATGGAGGAGCATATAGGCTCCGGCACCATCCTCGTCTCGCTGGGTTAGATACCCCATGATTGTGTGGTGCTGGTTGATTCTCTCCTCTAGGGAGGACTCCGTGACCATGGAGGACACATATGTCCACTCTGCGACCCGGAGAATCTGCCAGGCCCGTTTCAGCGACGGGCTTCCCGCAGCGTCCATGATCAGCTCGTGAAAGTCCATATCCAGGCGCACAAACGCGCCCAGATCGTGGTTTTGATCCATCTCCTGGAGAAGCTGTTCCATCTGGTGGAACTGCTCCTTGGACGCCAGCTTAGCGGCACGCCGCGCCGCATACTCCTCCAAAAAGGCGCGGATATCGAAGACGTCCTGAATTTCCTTTACCGACAGGTTGCGTACGAAAGTCCCCGAAAAGGGCCGCTCCTCCAGAAGACCGATGGCCGAGAGCTCCAGCATGGCCTCACGTACGGGCGCTTGAGACACGTTCAGTTCCCGGGCAAGACGCGTCTCCACGATTCTGTCTCCGGGGCGGTAAACCCCTTCCACGATCTGCTGCTGGATGTAATTTTTGATATTGCTCCGCAGGGTTTCCTTCATGGCAGGCCGCTTTCTAGTCGCTTCTTTTGTACTCATGTAATCGTCCTTCCCATTCGGAGATGCCCCGGTGGGCACCTATTATTATCATTGTATAAGAAAAACGGTCAAAATGCAATCGCCTCTATGAGAAAATCGTCGTACCCGAGCGAAAAATCGATTTTTTTGGATTAAGGCCCTGCGGCTGCTTAAAA
>CAIGRU010001113.1_pt1 | contig 15599 bp, 19 predicted proteins | sample 7351341 | NCBI WGS metagenome assembly CAIGRU01
GAGCCAGTCCTCCACGGCGATCTCGCGGGCCTCCAGGGCCCTCTCTCGCTCGTAGGCGGTCAGGCCGACGAGGGGCGGGGGAGGGGGCATGGGGTCGAGGGAGGACTCGGTCTCGGCCTCGGTGTCGTCGTAGACGGCCCGCTCATCAGGGGGCAGCTGCGCCAGCAGGTGGGAGATGCGCTCGTGCACCTTGGCCAGCTGCCTCCTCCTGCGGCACGGCTCGCAGATGCCCTCCGACCCCATGCGGCTGCGCGGCGCCCCGCAGGCGGGGCACGTGGACAGCCGGCTGCGGAAGCACCGCAGGGTAATGTCCTCGCCCTGCGCCCGCATGCGGTACACCTGCTGCTTCACCGACCCTGCCCCGCGCTTCAGCATCCGGCTCAGCTCGCGGCGGGGCACCTTCCCCGCGTTGTCCCTGAGCAGCTGGAGTTCTGCCACCGTCCACTCGCGCTGCCTCGCGCCCTTCCTCGTCATGCCTCGTCGGTCACCTCCACCTCTATCCTCGGGTTCCTGGCGTCGTAGGCGAAGGAGTCGGTGAACCCCCGCACGTACTGGGGCGTGTCGTTTCCGATCACGCCCGCCGCCACCAGCCCGTCCAAAATGAACTTCTTGCCGAACGCCACGTTGTCCAAGTCGCGGCGCCGGTTGCGCTCCACCCACAGGAACTGCACGGTCACGGGGCGGGAGAAGCGGGGCATCCGGGCGGCCCTGGCGCACCAGGCGGCGGCCTCGGTGCACTCGCGCTTCACGGCATTGCCCTTGAAGCGGCTGGCGTTAACCGCCCGGATGTAGTCGTTGAGGGACGGGAAGCCTCCCTCGATCACCATGGACGCCCTCACGCCGCCCGCCCCCTCTTGGCCGCCGCCATCCACGTGGGGGCGCGGAAGAAGGTGGTGGCCGCCACGTCGCGGTGCCACATCGCCTCGAAGTCCATCCCCTCGTCAAGCTCCGGCGTGTACCGGGGGAAGATGGCAGAGGCCAGGGATGGCCGGAACATCAGCAGGTAGCGCGAGAGCACCGACCACAAGTTGTTGTCCATGCGGAACTCCCGGCACAGCGTGATGTCCAGCCCCTGCTGGGACGCCAGCACGTAGAGGTCGCCGCGCCTGATGCGGGGCCAGCCCTCCGTCATGACCCGCTCGCACAGGTTGACGAGCCTGAGCCACTTCTTCGGGTAGCCGTCCGCGATCCAGGCGAGCGCGTGCTCAACGCGGCGCTCGGGCGTCATGGTCACACCGTCGTAAAGGGCGGCCTCCACCCCGTCAGCATTGAGCATGGGACACCTCCGAAGCACCGTAGCCGTAGGCCACGTCCCACAGGGCCACCGAGTAGCCCCACACTGCCAGCAGCAGCGCAAGGCAGGCGAGGTAAGGCGCGGCGGTGCGGGCCAGGGCCTTGATGCGGGGCCTGAGGATGCGGTAGACTTCGGGGGTCGCGTAAGGGCGACGGTGCACCTTCCGGCGCGGCTTGCGATTGGACCCGCGCCGCGCCGGCATCTCGAAGCACCTCACAGGCACTCCCTCCCCTCCAGGTACGCGGGCAGGGCGGCGGTTCGCAGCAGCACCTTGTTGCCCGGGCGCATCTGCGGGATGGGGCGGCCCTTGTCGTAGGCCCACTCGCGCAGCTTGGCGCGGGAGACCCCGGTGATCTCGGCCGCCTCGTTTATGGTCACGTACAGCGGCATCCCGGGGGCCACGGGCCACGCCGTGGCGCTCTCGGTCACATCGCACGGCATTCCCCCTCCCTCCATTCCACCCGGGCCCCGCCCCCGTACACGCGGACGTAGAACCCGTGGTCGGTCAGGGCGTCCACGACGCGGCTTGAGCACTGCGTCACGGTCACCGTCTGGTAATCGACGCCGACGCGCCCCACGAGCACGTCGCAGGGTACGGGCAGCTCGCCTTGCGGAAGCGGCTCCCGCTGCGCCTCGGCCATGACCTCCATGGCCTCGGCGACCTTCTCAGGTGTCATTTCTCCTCCTATCTGATCTGGTAAAACTCGGAAAGTAACACTCATTTGAAAAATTTGGCGGCCCCGGCGGGACTCGAACCCGCACCGTCCGGCTTAGGAGGCCGTTGCCCTCTCCGTTGGGCGACGGGGCCGCGTATCCTACAGTAGCCCCTGGCGGTAGACGTCGCCCATCAGGGCGGGCAGCGAGTCCATGTTCACGCACGCGGTGCGGTTCCCGCAGCGCACGTACTCGCGGTTTCCCTCCGTGAAGTACTCCATGGGCGTCCTCAGCAGGAAGTCGTAGCGGTTGGCCCCGCACTCGACCAGCGCCTCGTTCAATCGCTTCACGAACAGCGCCTTGTCCTCCACGGGGAAGTCGTTCTCCGGCATATCTGGTCACCTCCTCTCTGAACTGGCTTTGTGCTGATTTCGTGACGGTGTTACTTCAATGGGTGTTTCGTTTTGTGCGTATGATCTGGTGCAACGAAGAGAAACACCAGGTCAGATGACCGTAAAAATCAGGCGACACCCTTGGTCGAATCGCGGCATGGAGCAGGCCGCCCGACATACCCTCTGGCGCTACTCGCGGTACAACCCGCGGTACTCAGTCGCGGCCAGAATCCCGTCGCGCAACCTCCGGTGCGGGCTGCGCGACCTAGCCTCTTGGCGACCCGTCAAGTTCGTGGGCGGATTCGCCTTCTGGGCCGCGTCGAATGTGGCCTGGATGCTTCTTCTTGGCACGCTCTCCCTTTCCTAGGGACTCCCGCACGCAGAACAGGTCCCAGCTGATCCTCGCCAGGATCGTCACCACGGCGAACATGAACGCGCCAGTCAGTCCTTCCACTTCCAACCTCCTCTCAAAGTTCCCGGTGCCTTGAATTTAGAAAAACTAAATTACGAAGGCAAAAAAATTTCGCAGACGGCATCCCGCAAAAGCGTCCTTGCGGGTTCTTCCATGCTGCGGTACATGCCCTCGATCTCGCTCAACCGGAAGTCGCTAGGCTCTTCTTCATGAGCGATATAGGTATTGATAGACCCCACGCCAGCGGCGGTTTTTATTTGTTCAAGGGTCATCAAGGACGCCCCGCGAGCGGCCCGGAACTGCGAGCTCTTGAGAGAACTCTTCTTTGGCATGGGTGACCTCCTTTCTTTGCCGAAGGTATCGTATCACAGTGTTTAGAAAAACTAAAGAGAAAATTGAGAAAAGTTTTCAAAAACTTGGTAGAATATAGCAATCAGTTGAGATTTTATGAATGAGGTTGGCCATGGGAGTTGCAGAGAACATAGACGCCTTGCTGGTCAAGTACGACATCACGCAGGACAACCTGGCTCGCATCGCCGAGGTGACACCAGGCGCGGTGACCGGGTGGCGCAAGGGATCGAAGCCCCGCAAGGAGGCGCTGAGCAACATCTGCGCGTACTTCAACCTGGTTGAGGACGACATCCTGTCCTCGAACTACGGCCTCGCGGCGAAGGAACACGGAACCGTTCCGGCAATGCCGCAGAACGCCCGCCCCGCTGTAGGCATGAAGATGGGCCTGGCCCCCAGGCTCGGGCGCGTCCACGCCGGTGTGCTCACCGAGCCGGAAACTTACGACGAGGCCACCATGGTCAAGGTACCGGACTTCATCCTGGAATCAGACCCCGAGTGCTTCGTGGTGTCCAGCGAGGGCGACTGCATGGACAAGGCGTTCCCCGAGGGCAGCGACCTCGTGGTGTCGAAGAAGAAGGAGCCGCGGGACAACTCCATCGTGATCGCGTCCGTTGACGGATCCGACTACATAGTTCGCCGGCTCAGGCTGACCGCGAACACGATGATCCTCTCGCCGGAGTCCCACAACCCCGAGCACGAGGACATCATCATAAGGCGCGACAGCGACCACGCCGTGGAGATACCCGGCGTAATTGTTTGGTACCAGTCCCCGAGGGAAATGGAGTAAGTCATGGCAAATGGAAGTGGAAAAGGATGCCTCGCCAACGTGTTGATCGCGTTGCTCGTCATCGTGTGCGGAGTAGGGGTGTTCTTCTTCGGCGCCAACGTGGAGAAGGCGACCAACGGCGGCGTGACCGGTCTCGTCTCGGGTGACGCCCCGGCAGCCCAGCCGAGCGATCAGGCGGCCGAGCAGGCGGCCGAGCCGCAGGACGGCGCCCAGGGCCAGGAGGGCCAGGTGCTCTACGACGGTGACGACATGAAGGTGACCTTCGGTAGCTTGGAGAATGTGGACGTGTCCGGCATGTCCATTCTCAGCCTGGTCGTGGAGAATAAGACCGGCCAGGATGTGAACTGCATCGCGGAGCAGGGAACGCTTGCGGTCAACGACTTCGACATCGATTCCGTGGGCGGTGCCGAGATACAGGCGGGCAAGAGCGCGGTTGCGCAGTTCATGCTGAGTCAGAAGCAGGCCAACATCTCCAGTACCGACGAGATCAAGAGCGTATCCATGAACCTGGAGTTCGTCGTGCTCGGATCCTCAGTAGACGTTGTTGCCGAGGCCCCGATTTCCCTCACGTTCTAGCCGGAGAGATGGAGTGGGGAGGTGACGCGGGTTGGTTTCACTTGATGGCAGTGGGTTGCCCCTGTGGCTCATCGCCCTAGTGCTCGCCGTCGGTGCCCTCTGTTACCTCGGCACGGGGATCCTGTCTGAGCTTACATGGCGCAATGCGACCCTGAAGGATTTGGAGATAATACGGCGCCTAAGGGAAACCCCCACGGATCGCAAGGCCTTTGTCAGCGTCCTAGTGGACGACTACGAGAAAAAGGTGTTGAAAAGGCTAGATGCGCGGTTGAACGGAAAGACGGCGGTTGCTGTGACGGTTGGGGTTCTCGTGCGTGCCGTCCCCGCTTTTGCCTTGACTATGGTCATCTGGCTCCTGTACGTGCTCTACGGGGTGTCGCAGGGTTGGCAGATGAGCGTCCTCGGACTGGCTCAGAGCCTGTTCACATGGTTCATCGGCGGATTGATGCTCGAAGGGCTCTTCTCGGTCATGAAGCCGTTCGTCAAGCCCCTATCCGAACGGTGGAACAGGGTAGCCGGCGGCGGTGATTCCGAGGGCCAGGAGGATGCAGGCGATGTACCACGAGGCAAGGAAGGCTAGCGTTCTCACGATCTTCTCCTATCTGACGGACTCAGCATAGGGGGAGTGTCGCGAACATAGAAATGGCCCCGCCCGATCTTTGGCGAGACGGGGGCGGGGCGCAACGTAGACCCACCGAATAAACGGAAGGCAGGTGCATTGTACCATGTCCGTGAGGAAGCGGCCCGAGGGCGGCTGGATCGCCGACGTGACCGTGGGCAGGAGGCTGGACGGATCGCCGGATCGGCGCACCTCCACGCACCGCAGGAAGAAGGACGCCGAGGCGGCAGAGCGCAAGCTGCTCCTGCTGAAGGAACGGCTCCAGGGCAAGTCCTACGGCGGCATCACGTTCAGGGAGTTCGTGGACGAGTACTTCTGGCCCCAGAAGGCGGCCCTGCGGCCCACCACGGTGAAGGGATACAACCGGGATCTGAACCTGAGGCTGCTGCCGGCCTTCGGTGACGTGGCCCTGGAGGACCTGGACAGGCTGCGCATCCAGCGCATGATCTCCTCGTGCAGCTCCAAGAAGGTGGCCACCAACGCCCGCGAGACGCTCTCCTCGGTGCTCTCCCTGGCGGTTGAGATGGGCGCCATGCCCGTGAATCCCGCCGGCTTCACCTACAGCTACCCCAAGGCGGCGCAGCACCCGGACGACCACTTCGGCGTGTGGCTGTCAACCTTCGCGGAGATACAGAAGGTGCTGGACTTCATGGAGGAGCATTATCCCAACACGCCCGAGGAGCGCATGTGCGTGCTCGGCCTGTGCTTCGGGCTGCGCAAGGAGGAGGTGCTGGGACTGGACTGGGAGACGGTCTTCCCGGGCGAGCGCCGCATCCAGGTCGTGCAGGCGTACACCCAGGGGGAGGGTGAGCCGGTCTTGGGAGACCCGAAGACCCCCAAGGCGGTGCGCCCGGTGCCCATGACCTCCCACGCCCTGCGGCGCATAGAGGCCTGGGGCGGCGGGGATGGGCCGGTGGTCGTGGATTCCAAGGGCGCCAGGATGCGCCCCTCCACCGCCCGCAAGCGCATCGCCCGGGTGTTCGGGGCGAGCCTGCGCTACGATAACGGCGAGCCGCTTCCGCACCTCACGCAGTTCTCCATGCGCCACAGCTTCGGCACGTCGTGCATCAACGCCGGCATAGACGTGGCCCGGCTGGCCAAGTGGATGGGGCACTGCGACACGTCCACCACCTACAACCGATACGTCAAGCCGAAGCTGGCCGACCTGCGCGGGGACGCGGACATCATCGACGCGGCCATGGGCGGTTCATAGCTCCTCCATAAGTCCCGGAACCGGGACAGGGAGCGACCGACGGTGCCGAACCGCGCAGCAATGCGCAACATTTCCCGGAGTAACCCCAGGTCAGAAAGTCGCTCCCAGGGGTTCGAATCCCTCCTCCTCCGCCAGTTTTTCTTCAAGCAAGTGAATCTTTTCGCGTTTGGCGCGGTTCCAGCAACGTTGGGATTCGAACCCTGCGAAGGCAGAACAGCCCAGTGGGCTGTTCTGGGCCGAGCGAAGCGAGGTCTCGCGAATTCGCCGAAGGCGGAGGCGCATCGAATCCCTCCTCCTCCGCCAGTTTTTCTTCAAGTAAGTAAGTCTTTTCCCTCCAAATGCTTCTCGTGTGCAAAATGTTGCAATGAAGCGAGTTGCGTTCTTGGAAAAGCTCGCTTCATTCGACAATAGTGTGCACGGACGCTCTCATTTGGCTCCAAAGACTCGCTTCATTCGCACATTTTGCACACGAGCAAGGGAATCGGGGCCATTCACTCGTTTTGCCGTCAAGATGAGCGAATTGGTCATTTTCCGGAAACAGAAGCCTCTTTACAATAGGGAAGACACGCAGGCTCGTCGAAGGATTCTCTATGGCTGTCGTTGATGCCCATTCCCATATTTACCCTGGCAAGATTGCCTCGAAGGCGTCCGGTGCCGTGGGCGATTTCTATCATGTGGACATGGCCGCTCCGGTGGCGTCGGCTGAGGCCCTGCTCGCGGCCGACGAGGGCACGCCCATCACCCATCACATTGTGCACTCCGTGGCCACCACGCCGGGGCAGGTGGAGACCATCAACAACTTCATCGCCGACCAGTGCTTTCAGCATCCGGAGTTCATCGGGTTCGCCACCATGCACCAGGACTACGGGGACGTGGCGGGGGAGATCGACCGGGCCATCGAGCTGGGCCTCAAGGGCGTGAAGATTCACCCCGACACGCAGAAAGTGAACATGGACGACCCGCGGCTCATGCGCCTGTACGAGGCCATCGAAGGGCGGCTTCCCATCGTCATCCACACGGGCGACTACCGTTACGACTACTCGCACCCGCGGCGGCTCGTGAACATCCTGCGCACCTTCCCTCATTTGAAGGTGGACGCGGCCCACTTCGGTGGCTGGTCCATCTTCGACTACGCCCTGGAGTACCTGGAGCACGAGAACTGCTTCGTGGACACCTCGAGCGCCCTGGAGTTCCTCGGCCCGCGGCGCACGGTGGAGCTGGTGCGGGCCTACGGGCCCGACCGCGTGATGTTCGGCAGCGACTTCCCCATGTGGAGCCCCGCCACCGAGTACGCCATGCTGTCCGCCATGCCCTTCACCCCCGAGGAGTTCGAGGCCATCACCTGGCGCACCGCCGAACGCTTCGTAGGGGAGCCCATCGGGTAACCGCCCATCCCCTCTTTCCCGATCAGAAAAAAGACCCCGTTTGATACGGGGTCTTTCGCGTAAGGGAACAGGGCGAGCTGCGGCGCGGGAGCAGCCGCTGCCCGCTACTCCTCGTCCGGGCGGTCGATGGCCATGCAGATGCGGTCGATGCGCAGGCGGTCCATGGCCAGCACGGTGAAGGTCACCTTGGTGCCGCGGTCTTCCAGCACGGCCACATCGCCCTCGTCGGGGATGCGGTCGAACAGGGTGAGCAGCAGGCCACCGGCAGTTTCCACGTCGTCGGCCTCTTCGGGCTCGAAGCCGAGCAGCTCCACCAGGTCGTTGATGGCCAGGGTGCCGTTGATCTGGTAGGTGCCGTCGGGCAGCTGCTCCACGTCGTCGTCGGTGTCGTGCACGTACTCGTCGTCGATGCGGCCCACGATCTGCTCCATGATGTCGCTCATGGTGACGATGCCGGCCGTGCCGCCGTGCTCGTCCACCACCACGCAGATCTTCGTGCAGCGCTCCTGCATGGTCTCCAGCAGCTTCGCGATGGGAATGCTCTCGGGCACGGCGGGCAGCTCGCGGATGTTCCACTCGGAAAGCGGCGTGTCCAGCGGCATGTCCACCAGGTCCTTGGTGTGCACGAACCCCACGAGGTGGTCCTTCGAGCCGTTGCACACGGGATAGCGCGAGTACTTGTACTGGCGGATGAGCTCCAGGTTCTCCTCCAGGGTGTCCTCGGTGTCCAGGCAGATGACGTCGGTGCGCGGGGTCATGATGCCCTCGGCGTCCTTGTCACCCAAGTCGAAGATGTTGTCGACGAACTCGTTCTGTTCGGGGTCGATGAGGCCGTTCTCGGTGGACTCGTCGATGAGCAGCTTGATCTCGTCGCCGGTGTACACCTCGTGCTCGTCAGCCGGATCATGGCCGAACAGGCGCATAACCGCGTTGGTAATGCCGTTGAAGATGACCATGACGGGGTAGGTGATGCGGTAGAACACGCGCAGGGGACCGGCGGTGTGCAGGGCGTACTTCTCGGTGGCAAAGATGGCGAAGGATTTCGGAATGAGCTCGCCCACCACCACGTGCAGCGTGGTCACGATGAAAAAGCCCACCGCCACGCAGATGGGGTACACCGCCGACTCGGGGAAGCCCCAGGCCAGAAGCGGCGCTTCCAGCACGGCGGACACGGCGGGCTCTCCCAGCCAGCCGATGGCCAGGGAGGCGAGCGTGATGCCGAGCTGGCAGGCCGATAGGTAGGCGTTGATGTGCGTGGTCACATCGCGGGCGGCCTCGGCGCCCCGGCGCTTTTCGGCCACGGCCATATCGATCTGGCTTTTGCGCACGCGCACAAGCGCAAATTCCGCGATAACGAAGAACGCATTCATCAACAGGAAGAAGAGAACCAACAGCAGACAGATTGCGGTATACATACCGGATCGTCATCCTTTCGGTGGGCGTGGCGTACGTCCCCCTTCGGAAGACGCCAAGCCCGTCAGTAATAGTAACGCCTCATATCCTAGGGGATTTCCCCGCTCAGTCGCCGAACTGATGCCGCATTACGGCGAACTTTCACAGTGTTGTTGCTTTCCGCCGTCTCTGGCTGCCGCCCGTGTCCGCCGGGGGCCGGGGCAAGTTGCCAGCCGCGCAACCGTTCGGCCCGGGGCGCGGAAGGTGAGGGGCCCACAGTGGTAAAGTGTGTCAGATTCCCCCGCAAGAAACATTCGCGAGAAGCACGCAAGATGACGAGAAGCAGACGAGGTAGCAGATGAAACTGACCCGCAAGCAATGGATGATGCTGGCCGTATTGGTGTTCGGGGCCTTCGTGACGGTGTTGAACCAGACCCTGGTCACGCCGGCGCTCCCCTCCATCATGGAGGAGATGTCCGTCGACCAGTCCACCGCCCAGTGGCTCACCACCGGGTTTACCCTGGTGAACGCCATCATGATTCCTATCACGGCGTTCTTGCAGGACCGGTTCTCCACGCGGAAGCTGTTCGTGTCCTCTATGTTGCTGTTCGCCGCGGGCACGCTCCTGGCCGCCCTCGGGCCGAACTTCCCCGTGCTTCTGGCCGGCCGCCTCGTGCAGGCCTCGGGTGCCGGCATTCTCATGCCGGTGACCATGACCGTGCTCATGCTGGTGTTCCCCGTGGATCGCCGCGGGTCGGCCATGGGCATCTTCGGCCTGGTCATCGCCTTCGCGCCGGCCATCGGCCCCACGGTGGCTGGCTTCGTCATCGACCAGGCCGACTGGCACATCCTGTTCTACCTTATCTTCGGGCTGGCGCTGGCCATTACGGCCGCGTCGCTGTTCCTCGTGGACAACAAGGCCCCGGCGAACAAGGGCGACTCGGTGCTCGACCCGCTGTCGCTGGCCCTTTCCACCCTCGGGTTCGGCCTCATGCTCTACGGCTTCTCGGCCCTGGGCTCGGCGGGGCTCACCCTGGTGCCCGTGGCCACCACCGTGCTCGGCATCGTCGGCGTGGTGTGGTTCTTCATCCGCCAGACGCACCTGCCCCACCCCATGCTGCGGGTGGACGTGCTGAAGAACCGCCGCTTCCTCATCGGCACCATCATCGGCATGCTGGTGCAGGGGGCGCTTCTGGCCGCCGGCATCCTCATGCCCATCTACGTGCAGTCGCTGCACGGGCTGTCGGCCACGGTGTCGGGCCTCGTGCTTATGCCCGGCGCCATCCTCATGGGCGTCATGAACCCCATCGCCGGCAAGTGGTTCGACCGCCATGGCCCGCGCAAGATGGCCATTGTGGGCATGAGCCTGCTCACGCTGACCACCTTCGCCTTCGCCATTTTGAACCTCACGTCCAGCATCATCTACATCACCATCGTGTACACCGTGCGCATGTTCTCCATGTCGCTCGTGAACATGCCCATCACCACCTGGGGTATGAACGCCCTGGACAACAAGGTGATGAACCACGGCACCTCGGTGAACAACACCCTGCGCCAGGTGGCGGGCTCCCTCGGCACCGCCATCATCATCGCGGTGTCCACCCAGGTGCAGAGCTTCGCCACGCCGGAGTTCGGCAGCGCCCAGGGCACCATGTTCGGCATCAACGCCGCGTTCCTCGTGTGCACGCTGCTGTGCCTGGTGGGCCTGGTCATGACCATCGCGCTGGTGAAGGACAAGCCCGGCGAGGAGGCGGCCGTGGACGAGGGCGGCGCACGCAAGTCGCTGCTCACGGCCATCATGAAGACCGACGTGTACTCGCTTACGCAGGAGGCCACGGTGGAAGAGGCCATGCGCCTGTTCGTGGACAAGAACATCTCGGCGGCTCCCATCGTGGACGCGGCGGGCGAACGGGTGGGCTTCATCTCCGACGGCGACATCCTGAAGCGCCTGAGTCCGCGGCGGGAGTCGTTCACCGACCCCATCGTGCTCATCAGCCGCACGGTGACCGACGAGGAGGGCTACGACGAGAAGCTGGCGAAGGTGATGCAGATGCGGGCCAGCGAGATCGGCGCGGCAAGCCCCGTGTGCGTGTCGGTGCACGCCGACATCCGCGACGTGTGCCGCGTGCTGGCCGAGAACCACCTGAAGAAGGTGCCGGTGCTGGAGGACGGCCACATCGTGGGCATCATCAACCGCAGCGACATCACCCAGTACTCCATGGCCGCCTACCTGGCCGGCAACCCCGACCGCGCCCTCTACTGCGGCGACGCCCCCACCGGCCAAAACGAGTGTGTGGAAGGCGAAGAGTGCGAGTGTGAGGAAAACGGTAAATAAAATTTTGCCCCCGTAGGTTCGCCCAAGGAAGTCAAAATTCAAGCAGCCCCGGCGAGCGAGGCAACGGGGCTGCTTGGGCTTGGGAAGCCGCGAGGCCGGCTTCCGTGCGAGGCAAAGACGCCAGGTGCGGGCTGCGATTCGGCGTCGTTCGGGCATCCAGTATCTTATGACTCGATGGTAACCGTCCTGTCGGGCTGTCCGGAGGACACGGCTGATCCGTCGCCAAGCTGCCATGTTTCTCTTGCCGCGCCGCCTTCTGCCTGCGGGCGCTTTCTTTCCCGTTGACGGCCGCGCGGGCCCGATTATTCATTACACTGTGGCTGACACGAAATTCGGGTGCCGCGCGGCACCCCCCTCTGGACCCAAGGAGGCCCCATGTTCGGAGACAATCTGGAGCGCATCGTCGGCGCCATCGAGAAGAACTACGAGGCCGACGAGATCTTCTTCACGAAGCCCGGCCGCCGCTTCCCCAGTCGCACGGCCATCAAGGGGCTCATCACCGAGCTGCGCCGGGTGCTGTTCCCCGGCTACTTCGGGCCGGAGATGCTGTCGGCCTCCACGAGCCCGAGCTACTTCATCGGCCAGACCCTCATCGACATCGAGAGCGTACTGCGCCAGCAGCTCATTCTGGCCCTCACCTACACCTCCGACGAGCGCGACGACCTCATCGGCAGCGGCAACCACCTGTGCGGCGGCTGCACGAGCGACTCCATCTGCGCCCAGACGGCCGACATCTGCACGAAGTTCTTCGACGAGCTTCCCCAGATCCAGCGGGTGCTGCTCACCGACGTGCAGGCGCTCTACGACGGCGACCCGGCGGCCGGCTCCAAGGAGGAGGTTATCTTCACCTACCCGGGCCTCTACGCCATCTACGTGTACCGCATCGCCCACGTGCTCTACGAGCTGGGCGTGCCCATCATTCCGCGCGTGATGACCGAGATCGCCCACTCCTCCACGGGCATCGACATCGGCGCCGGCGCCACCATCGGCGAGTACTTCTTCATCGACCACGGCACCGGCGTGGTCATCGGCGAGACCACGGTCATCGGCGACCACGTGAAGCTGTACCAGGGCGTCACCCTGGGCGCCCTTTCCACCCGCGGCGGCCAGCGCCTGGCTGGGGTGAAGCGTCATCCCACCATCGAGGACGACGTGACCATCTACTCCAACGCCTCCGTGCTCGGCGGCGAGACGGTCATCGGCAAGGGCTCGGTCATCGCCGGCTCCACCTTCGTCACCTTCTCGGTGCCGCCGAACTCCCGCGTGTCGGTGAAGTCCCAGGAAATCACCGTCCGCCAACCGGGCGAGCGGGATTAGGTTCCCTCCATCACTGAGAAGCGGTGCTCGGCGGGGGTGGGAGACACTTTGCCGTTCTCGTTCACGGCCCGCACGCGCATGACGTAATCGCCTTCGGCCGGGGGCGTCCATTCGAAGGTCCACCACACCCAGCGCACGGTATCGGTGCCGGCGGTTTCGTGGCGCGTCCAGTGCGCCCCTTCATCTAGGGAGAACTCCACGGCCACGATGCGCTTGTCGTAGTCGTCGGCCCAGCCCTCGAAGGTCATGGGTTCGCCCACGGTGCCCACGTATTCGGCCTTGCACGACACGTTGGGGCGGTTGGTGTAGTCGTGGCCGTCGTCGATGAAGTCGGGCAGCGCCGGCGGCTCCTCCTGCCAAGAAAAATCGATGGCCACGATGTCGCGCACGAAGTACTTCGCAGGGAAGCCGGGAATCCACAGCTGGTTGGCGCATCCGAGCACCGAGGCGATGTCCTCCCCGTTGATCTTATCGGCCACAATAGCCCCGCGTTCAATAAGGAAGTCAAGCGGGAAGGCCACCTGCATCCCGTCCGAAGCCGTGAACGTGACCGTGTTGCTCTGCCGGGTTTCGCCGGCCTGTTCCGCGTGCGATTCGCTCATCGGCTCCGCGCGTTCTTCCTGTGCCATGAAAAGCCCTCCTCTGCTTCCTCTTCGCTGCGCCTAGTTTCCCAAGAAGGCAGACCCTTGGCAACGCCCGCGCCCTCAAGAGCGGAAACTTCACATCGAGGCTTGAAGGGGTGGAGCCTCGTTGGGAGGGGCGCTTCGGCGAGCGTTGCCCCTACGCGGCCACGCCGGGGCGCGGACTGTGTTGTGGTTCAGGTATAATGGCGGCACGGCTGGCGCATTGGCAACCGGCGAAATGTATCGGGCATATCGGAGGATCGCCTATGTCGGAGGAGAAAAAATCTCGCATCCAGCGGCGCAATCGCTGGATTATGTACGTGGGCACGACGCTCTGGATTGCTTGGAATGTGCAGCTGGTCGTGTTGTGTTCCCTGTCTTCTGTGGCCGTGAGTCATCCGGCGGATCCGTGGTTGCAGGCATCCCTCATTGTCGGTTACGTGTTGGGAGCCGTGCTTCTTGTGACGCTCGGGCAGCGGGTTTTCTCGTGCTGCCGCCTGTCGCTCGTGGTGGTGGGCCTGGCGTTTGGCTGCGCCGTAGCGGGAACGTTCTATTACGCCCTGCAAGCGCTGGCCGGGTGCATGAGTCCGTGGCTTTTGGGAGTGCTGGGAGTTCTTACGTTGGTGCTCACCATCCTCTGGATGTGCATCGTGTGCGTGCGCAGCAGCGGCTCGCTTTACGGGGCCATGGGCGCCACAACGGCTGTCGGTGTGCTGGTAGCTGCTGGGCTCCATGGGCTGGAGGGAACAGTTTTGGGCGCCGCCCTCGGGGCGCTGGTCATGTTGGGGTCGTTGGGATGTCTCGTGCTGGCTACCGACTCAACACTGGGATCGGATACGATGCTCATTCCCGCCGGTGCGGAGGTCGAGCGCCGTCATCGCTGGACCATCCCCTTGGTTCCTTCGATAGCTGCTGCAGCTCTGTGGGGCGTTTTCGGATTCGCCATAGGCCTGGTCAGCCTTATGGATGTGGGAAGGACCGAGGCCTTAGCGGTGCCGATGGTGGGCGGCCTGATTGCGGCTGCTCTGGTGTTCCTGTTGATTGGACATTATCGCCGAAAAGCAGATCGACTCGGGCTTATCGTGCTTGCCGTCACGTTCATGCTGTGCGCTACGGGTTTGTTCATGATGCAAGCGCCCCAGGCCTTCCCCCTGCTGCTGACCTGTAGCCTGTTGGCGGCGGCCATCATGCTCTATCACCTGTATTGCAAGGTGCTCTATCTGGATATTGCGTTCCAGACCTCCTCATCGCCGCTGCTCGTGTTTGCCCATGGCTCGGTGGCGAACTACGGCGCTGCTTTGGTGGCGGGCATTGCGGGGGCATCTGTCCCGCTGGCATGGGCGCAGGGCCCGGAACTCTCGGTAATAGTGCTGGTGCTAGCGTTTGTTCTGGCCGGGGCGGCTGTGGCTTTTCTTTCTCGCCAGTCCCTCAGCACGCGATGGGGTCTTGTGGCCCGCCAGGCGGAGGCGGCGGCTCCCGTGCAGCCGGAAAGTCGGCGGCCCTTCCTTGAAGCTGCGGAAGGCGTTGCGGCCGCGGCCGGCCTTACGCCGCGCGAATGCGAGGTGTTTCTCATGGTGGTGCGCGGCTATCGTGCGAAGCAGATCGAAGAGGTGCTGGGCATCTCTCTGGGCACTGTGCGCAACCACATCAACCGGGGTTACATGAAGCTCGGCGTGCATTCCTACGATGAAGCGCGGAGCTTGGTGGAAACGCGGGTTGCAGAAACAATCTCGGGCAAATAGCCTGGTCAACAGCGACTGTATAAAAAGTACACAGCAAAAATAGCCCCTGTTTCAGAGGAAAATGTGCAGGTTGCGTAGATGTGCGCAGCGCAGTTCTTCTCTATGGTTTCAGGTACCGACGAAGCCCAAGGAGAGGAGAACGTCATGAAACGTACTATGGGAAAAAAGACCGAAGGGAAAGGAGGGGGCCTCGGCCGCCGACTAGCGCTGACGGGAGCCGTGGCCGCGCTGGCGCTGGCCGTGGTGGTGGCCGCCGGTTGCCAACCCGCTACTACGGCGGAGGTAACGGCCACGGACACCGCCGCCCAGGAACAGGCCCTGGCGGAAACGGGCGTGGACGGCATGGCCGTCACCAACTTTCAGGAACTGTCCGCCGGCGACTTCACCGACGGCGACGGCTTCAATGGCCGCAACATGAACGACGGCAATCGCGGCTGTAATTCCTGCCATGCTGACCTGTGGACCACCATCAGCGGAGATGTGGCTCCCATCCAGCACGTGCTGGCT
>CAIGRU010001116.1_pt1 | contig 15577 bp, 16 predicted proteins | sample 7351341 | NCBI WGS metagenome assembly CAIGRU01
CCTGCGGCGGGTCGCTTTAGCGACATACTTCAGACTCGCCGCAGTGCGATAAGAGCTTTTTTATCTAACAGGAAAACTCTTTCACACATTAGCGTGACAGAATTTTCCTGTTAGATAAAAAAATCTTCCATATCTATCATTCTCAAACTGAGGACAATAGAGACGAAAGATATAAAATCCTGCGCGGTACCACTCTGGCTTCATGTATTCACATGCACTTATCGGCACTTCCATGCCTTTCTCTGTAACGGGAGAACCCGTCCTGACTTACTGTTTCTCTTCTGCCTGATAATTTAAGAGAATATTCAGCCGGAAGCTCCAGGGCCAGTTCACTGCATCATCCCTGCCATTTTCCACCGCCAATGGCTCTCTGTAAGTTCCTCTGCAGCTACTCTTCCCTTTCTCTGCTTTTCACGGGTTTTATCTTATCACAGATTACCAAAATTGTATAGTGATAATTTTAATCAGTTTTATTGATTTATTTTATTATTTCAAAGAAAAGGACAGATTTTCTGTTCTGCTGTTAAGGCGGACAGGTTTACGCAGAATAATGTTCCATCTGCCCCTTTCTTTCCAATACTTTTTCAGACAACACCTTTCTGATGCAGATATTTCTCTCTGGTTGCCAGACCGCCGCGAATATGACGTTCTGATTTGTTCACATCCAGCACTTTCCTTGCCTGGGCTGCAAGGATGGGATTAATCTGCATAAGACGTTCCGTTACGTCTTTATGTACCGTACTCTTGCTGATTCCAAATTTTTTGGCCGTCTGCCTTACAGTGGCATTTTCCTCAATTATATAATTAGCAATATTAATCGCCCGTTCTTCTATGTATCCTTTCAACGAAATTCCCTCATACACTGTTTTTTTATAATGTATGAGGGAAAAAGGGCGGTTATGACTGAGGATTTACAATTTGTGCTTTCCTGGCGTATCTGTGAAAATAATCATTCTGAAGAAAGCGTAAACTGGCCCACCAGTTCTTTCAGGCTGGCGGCCTCAGCGGAAAGCTGTTCACTTGCAGCCGCGCCTTCCTCAGCAGTAGCGCTGTTGCTCTGTACAACAACTGAAATCTGATTGATTCCTTCGGAAACCCGCTCAACGGATTCTGACTGCTCGCCGGAAATTACTGCAATATGATCAATGGCTTCCACCACAGTCTGAATACTGTTCACAACGCCCAGCAGAACATCTGCTGTATTCTGGGCAATTCCCGTACCAATATGTACTGCGTCCGTGGAGTTTCCAATAAGCTCCGATGTATTTTTCGCTGCCTGTGCAGATTTTCCCGCCAGATTGCGTACCTCCTCTGCAACAACAGCAAATCCTTTTCCGGCACTTCCTGCCCTGGCTGCTTCTACAGCCGCATTCAGAGCAAGTATATTTGTCTGGAATGCAATATCGTCAATCGTCTTCAGAATTTTTTCAATCTCTTCGGAACTGGCCTGAATTTTTTCCATGGCCTCTACCAGAGTCTGCATCTTCTGGTTACACAGAAAAACTTCTTCACCGGTCTGATGAGTCTGGCTTCTGACATCCAGCGCTCCGTCTGCCGTATCTTTCACTTCTTCGGAAATCACGCTGATCCTTGCTGCCAGTTCCTGTACGGAACTGGCCTGTTCCGCAGTGCCCTGGCTAAGAGTCTGGGCGCTTGAAGATAACTGGCTGCTGGCATTCGCCACTTCCTGCGCAGAATGGTTGACCTGACGCATGGCGCCGCTCAGTTCAAGCCTCATGTTGCGCATGGAAACCAGTATATCCTGAAAACTGCCCACATATACTTCCTCATGCTCCGTATGAACATCCAGATTCTGATTTGCCATCTCGTTGAGCAGATAACTGATATCATTGATAACGATACGCAGTCCCTCCACCAGAGACTGGGTGGTTCTCACAAGCACACCTGTTTCATCCTTGCTGGTAATTTTGGGCATGGGTGTCTCCAGATCTCCTTCCACAAGCAGCTGCATCCGCTTCACACATGCCTTCATGGGTCTGCCGATATTAGTGGCCAGAATCAAAGCAACGATGACTGAAATCAATATGGAGGCTGCAATCACTGCAATATTGATAACCATTGCATCACGTGTGGATGCCAGATAATTGAGCTGAGGTGCGGTCACCGCAATACTCCAGCCGTCTGTCCCTGGTACAGGAGCATAGGCTGCAAACATTTTATCTTCTCCGTTTACATAACTTCCAAAACCGTTTTTTCCCTGACGCATCTCGCTGTGGATTGCTGCCAGTTCCTTAAGCGCAGGATCACTTTTTGCTTCCTCTTCTATATTTTGAACCGTAATTGTGTCAAGGGTGACGTCAGCAATCGTACCGCCTGACTTATTAATCATATATGCTCTGCTGTTTTTCCCAATCTGAATAGCCGAAACAATATCGTTCAAAAAGGTTTCCCGCGGAACAAAATATACAACACCTGCAACGGACTTTCCATAATTTCCCTGAGAATACAGAGGCGCCGCTACCATAATGGAAAGTTCTCCTGTAACCTTACTGATCAGAGGTTCCGATACATAAACATTTCCCTCCATGGCCTGACGTACATATTCCCGGTCTGAATAATCATTTCCGTCAAAAATACTGATACCATCCGCACCGACAATATTTCCCCGCTGGAAATCATGCATGGAAACACGTTCATCAATAATAACCTGCTTATCTTCCACCGACACTTCAGAATCGGACAGCTGCGGAATACATCCCACTTCCATAACAACGTTCTTATATACTTCCAGTTCCTGCTGTACACGTTCTGCTGCCAGAACTGCTGTCTGGCCCATCATCCGTTCTACTGTGGACATGGTATTGTTATAATTCAGCAAAATGCCTGAAGCCCCGGATGCAACCAGTCCGATGATAACCGTCAGAATAAGGCATGTGGTAATTTTGGTTCGAATGCTTTTCATTTCAATGTTCCCTCCTGCTCACATGGCCGAAATTGTAAGATACCCATCCAATCCCAAATTATCCACGCAGCCATTACACTGTATAAATGATTCCGTTTACCTGTTACCGTGCCAACTGCCATATAACTCTCCCCGGAGCAGATGTAAAAATATTGAATGAATCATTCAGGACCAGCATATTCAACCATTTTTACTGTTTTTTATAATTATTATAAAAGTTACTGTTACTTTCTGTCAACTACTATCTGCTCTGTAAGCAGGCCGGAATATGTCTCTCTCTCAGAAGAGTTTTTCAACGGAGAAGACTGTGCTGTTGATGTAAAAGTAAAAATGATATACGATGGGAAAGACAATGATATTATCAGCCAGTATGTCACTTTTACAAAGGTATATGACGAACAGGTGAAATTATATGGACGAACCAGGGAAGCAGTTACTAATACAATAAATATCTGTAAAGACAGGAATGTTCTGAAAGAATATCCGGGGAGCAGGGAAAAGGAGGTTGTGGACATGATGATGACATTATTTGACGACGAACAGGTAATGCGTGCTTATGTGTTTACCTGTTTCAGAAACGATAAAAAAGGTGGCTGGAAAATATAAACTTGAAGAAAACGATGCAGAATCATGGGTTCGGAAATATTGGAAAAGTTGTCTAAAAAAATGTTGACAATCCAAACCACGCCGGACACTACCAAGGGGAGAGGTCTGCATCTTTTCTTCGCCCATAACTCATATCCTCCTTTTTCTTTCTTGCGGTGTAGTCCTGCAGGAACGTGAGCTTGCCGTCTTTCATCAGTTCGTACAACACAAAACGATCGTCAGGTGTTTTCGGAGCATACCGCACTTTCCAATCTGCCAGCAGATACAAATAATCCGTCAGCCCCCGGAAGCAGAGCATTTCGTCCTTCCGAAACTGACGGATACAGGGATGTTTTGGCTTGTTACAAAACCGCTGTAACTTCCATCCTGCACAGGGATGAAAATTGCAGCGGTTTCTTATATGCCATAAGATAAATCTCAGTTTTATCTCATAGCATCTTTCATGGATTTCACGTACTCTCCTATGTGTTCAGGTGCGTCCTTTCCATACTTTTCAAATAACTTTATAATAGCCGAACCAACGATTACACCGTCAGAAATCCCTGCCATTCTCCCTGCTTGCTCCGGCGTAGAAATACCAAATCCAATCGCACAGGGTACATCAGTATTTTCTCTTACTGCCTTTACAACAGAAGTAAGGTCAGTCTTAATTTCGCTTCTTGTACCCGTTACACCAAGACTGGAAACGATATATAAGAAACCTTCAGCTTCCTTTGCAATCATAGCAATGCGGTTTTCAGATGTGGGGGCAATCAGTGACACTAAATCAACACCATACTTGTGACACAGCGATATAAATTCTTCTTTTTCCTCAAACGGCAGATCGGGCAGGATAAGTCCGTCAATCTCAATATCTCGGCAAGTCGAAATGAATTTTTCTGCACCATAGGAGAACACCACATTAGCATAGGTCATAAAAACCATCGGCACTTTTACATTACGGCGAAGTTCTTTGACAAAGACAAATATTTTATCTGTCGTAACACCTCCGTTCAGCGCCCTGATGTTTGCTCCCTGAATAACAGGACCTTCTGCGGTAGGATCGGAGAATGGGATACCAAGCTCGATGAGGTCTGCACCGTTTTCTACGGCGGCACGAATAGCGGCGGCTGTAGTTTCCAGATCAGGATCCCCGCAAGTGATAAAGGCGATGAAAGCCTTTCCGTTTTCAAATGCTTTCCTGATATTACTCATGAATATCCTCCCCTCTGTAGCGGGCAATGGCTGCACAGTCCTTGTCGCCTCTGCCAGATATGGTGACTGCAATGATTTTGTCTTTATCCATTGTCGGCGCAATCTTCATTGCGTGTGCAACAGCGTGAGCCGATTCGATGGCTGGGATGATACCCTCGGTCTTTGCCAGATATTCAAAAGCGTTTACTGCTTCGTCATCCGTGACAGGTACATATTCCGCTCTGCCTATATCGTGAAGATGAGCGTGCTCAGGACCAACACCGGGGTAGTCGAGTCCTGCGGAAATGGAGTAAACCGGAGCGATCTGACCGTACTCATCCTGACAAAAATACGACTTCATTCCGTGGAAAATACCAATTCTTCCAGTGGCAATGGTTGCAGCTGTTTCAAAGGTGTCAACACCTCTCCCTGCCGCTTCGCAGCCGATCAGACGTACACATTCATCCTCTATGAAATTGCAGAAGCTGCCAATAGCATTAGACCCGCCGCCTACACAGGCGATAACTACATCAGGCAGTCTGCCTTCTTTCTCCTGAATCTGCTCCCTGGTCTCTTTAGAAATAACTGCCTGAAAATCACGAACAATGGTCGGGAACGGATGCGGGCCCATAACAGAACCGAGACAGTAGTGAGTATCGCTGATACGAGAAGTCCATTCACGCATAGCCTCGGATACGGCATCTTTAAGGGTAGCTGTGCCTGCTTTGACGGGAATAACCTCAGCACCAAGCAATCTCATGCGATACACGTTAAGTGCCTGACGAATGGTATCTTCTTCGCCCATAAAGACCACGCATTCCATTCCCATCAGTGCGGCGGCAGTTGCCGTGGCGACACCATGCTGTCCGGCTCCTGTTTCAGCTATCAATCGAGTTTTGCCCATCTTCTTTGCAAGAAGCGCCTGACCAAGTACATTGTTGATTTTATGTGCACCGGTGTGGTTTAAGTCTTCACGTTTAAGATAAATTTTCGCACCGCCAAGATCCTTTGTCATCTTTTCGGCAAAGTACAGCCCTGACGGTCTGCCTGCATATTCATTGAACAGATCAGTAAGTTCTCTGTTAAATTCGGAATCGTTTTTATAGTGATTATACGCTTCTTCCAGTTCGATGACCGCATTCATCAGCGTTTCGGGAATGTACTGACCGCCATGAACACCGAAGCGTCCGTTTGGATTTGTCATAATCTGTCTTCCTTTCTTACAGCGGCAACAAACGCCGCTATTTTTGTTTTATCTTTTACCCCATTGGCTTCAATTCCCGAGCTGACATCGACTGCAAATGGATGAAGTTCTTTGACCGCACCCATCACGTTGTCAACGTCAAGACCCCCAGCGAGAAAATACGGTCTTCTGATACTTTTTATAAGATCCCAATCAAATGCCGTACCCGTACCTGCACCAGAATCAAGCAGTATATAATCCGCCGTACTTTGTTTCGCAGTTTTTATGTCATTCGCAGTTTTAATGCGAAAAGCCTTGATAATCGGCTTATCTGTGAGCAGTCGCAGCTGTGTAATATAATCTTCATCCTCATCACCGTGAAGCTGCGCTATGTCGATAATGTCGTTCTGCATTAGCTTAGCGACATCTTGCGGATGTTTATTGACAAACACACCGACTGCCTGAATTTCGGGCGAAAGCCGGCTTTTCAGCTCCGACGCTTTTTCGTATGTTACATAACGCTTGCTTTTCGATACAAAGACGAATCCGATATAATCCGGCTTTAGTTCGTTTGCAGTTTCCATATCACAAAGTCGGGAAAGTCCGCAAAGTTTAATCTTCGTCATATCGTACCTCGCAGTTCATCGAGTTTGGCTTTTTTGTCGGGTGCTCGCATAAGGGTTTCGCCAATCAAAGCAGCATCCGCACCGATTTCACGGAGCTTTGCCACGTCCTCGGCACTGCTGACACCGCTTTCGGAAACAAACAGCACTTCACGTGGGATCAGCTCTCTGAGTCTGCGGCTATTATCCGTATCTACTGAAAAATCTTTGAGATTACGATTGTTGACACCGATGATACGTGCTCCTGCATTAAGTGCAGTTTGCACTTCGTTTTCATCATGCGCTTCAACCAATGCAGATAATCCGAGTTCATCACAAATGCTGATATATGATTTGATTTGTTCCTCACTTAAAATGGAACAGAGCAGCAACACCGCCGATGCGCCCAGAACCTTTGCCTCATAGATCATATATTCATCTACTGTGAAGTCTTTCCGCAGACAGGGTACAGAAACCATGGAGGCGATTGCTTTCAGATATTTGTTACTTCCCAGAAACCATTTCGGTTCTGTCAGCACAGAAATACAGTCTGCTCCTGCCGCTTCGTACTCCTTTGCAATTTGCAGATACGGAAAATCGGGAGCTATCAGTCCTTTTGACGGAGATGCCTTTTTGCACTCACAGATAAAGGAGATACCTGCTTTCCTCAGTGCATTTTCAAAAGCAAAGGAGCTTTTAGGGAGGGATAAGGCTTGCCGCCTGATTTCCTCGATCGGTATTATCTTTTTTGCCTGCTCGGTACGTTCACATGCGTGATCGGCAAGCTGACCGAGAATTGTCATACCTCTACCTCCGGACGATTGCTAACTTCGATAAGTTTCTTCAATGTTTCAAGTGCCTTGCCTGAATCAATGATCTCTGCGGCAAGTGTGATACCTTCTTTCATACTGTCAGCCTTACCGCCGATATAAAGTGCTGCACCTGCGTTCATAAGAACAGCATTTCTCTTATGGCCTTTTTCACCATTTAAGATAGCAAACGTGATTTTAGCATTTTCTTCGGGTGTGCCGCCCTTCAGGTCTTCTTTTGTGCAGCGTTCAAAACTGAAGTCTTCCGGTGTGACCACCGAGGATTTGAACCAACCGTCACGAATCTCGCAGATCGTAGTCGGTGCACTCATGGAGATCTCATCCAGCTTATCCTGACCGTACACAACCATGCCACGTTTGATGCCGAGATTTATCAGAACCTGCGCCAGCGGTTCAACAAGATAATCATCATACACACCGAGAAGCTGCATGGATGGTGTGCCTGGATTCGTAAGAGGACCGAGAATATTGAACACGGTACGGAAACCAAGTTCCTTACGGATAGCACCAACGTATTTCATAGAGGTGTGATATTTCTGTGCAAAGAAGAAGCACATACCGACCTCATTCAGTAGTTCAATACATCTTGCCGGACTCTGCTGGATGTTTACACCAAGAGCTTCCAGACAATCTGCCGTTCCACACTGGGAGGATGCGGCTCTGTTACCGTGTTTTGCAACTTTCATACCGCTTGCAGCTGCAACCAGAGCGGAAGTGGTGGAAATATTGAAACTGTGGGCATTATCACCGCCTGTTCCAACAATTTCAAAAAGTTCCATACCGGTCTCAACCTTTGTTGCGTGCGCTCTCATAGCAGCTGCGCAGCCTGCAATCTCAGCCGTAGTCTCAGCTCTGGCACTTTTGGTGGACAGAGCTGCAAGAAAAGCTGCATTCTGTGTTGCTGTTGTTTCACCGCTCATGATTTCATTCATGACGGTATATGCCTCATCATAAGTGAGGTCTTCTTTATTTACAATTTTTACGATGGATTCTTTAATCAAGACTCATATCTCCTTTATAAAATTTTTAAGCATCTGCTTACCGTCCGGTGTCATAACAGATTCAGGATGGAATTGTACGCCGTAAATGGGATGCTCTTTGTGCTGTACCGCCATTACCTCGCTGTCTGTGGTAAATGCTGTTATTTTTAGTTCTTCGGGAATAGTGTCGGCGTCTGCTGCAAGGGAATGATACCGTGCCACAGGCGCAACGTCGGGACAATCTTTGAATAATGGGCAACTTGTGTCAAATTTCACATCCGACTGTTTACCATGCATTAGTTCCTTTGCGTAGGTAACGGTTGCACCGAAAGCAGCGCACATTGCCTGATGACCAAGACAAACACCAAGTATCGGAATATCGTGGATTGTTTTTACAATATCTATGATGACACCTGCATCCTCCGGTCTGCCTGGACCGGGAGAAAGAATAATACGGTCAGGATTCAAGTTTTTGATTTCGTCTACCTTCATTTCATCGTTTCGGATAATCCTGATATCCGGCTCAATCTCGCCTGTGAGCTGATAAAGATTATAGGAAAAGCTGTCGTAGTTATCTATCAGAAGAATCATAATTCTACCTCCTGTGCAAGTTCTAATGCTTTAAGTGAAGATTTGGCTTTGTTCAGACATTCTTCAAATTCCTTTTCTGGGACAGAATCCGCCACAATTCCAGCTCCGCTTCTCACGAATACCTTACCGTTCTTCTTACAGGCTATGCGGATGGCAATACAGGTATCCATATTCCCTGTGAAGTCGATGTAGCCAATTGCACCGCCATAAATGCCACGCTTGTTGTTTTCAAGTTCTCCAATTAACTGGCAGGCTCTGATTTTCGGCGCACCGGAAAGCGTCCCAGCAGGTAATACCGCTTCAATGGCATCCAGCGCATCGTGATTTTCTCTGATCTCACCACGCACCGTAGAGCCGATGTGCATAACATGGGAGAAGCGTTCAATGGAATGGAGCTTTTCGATCTGTACAGTACCAAACCTGCTTATTTTCCCGAGATCATTTCGTCCTAAATCGACCAGCATATTGTGTTCGGCAAGTTCTTTTTCATCAGCAAGCAGCTCGGCTTCGAGAGCCTTGTCTTCTTCCTCAGTTTTGCCTCTCGGTTTTGTTCCGGCAAGTGGGAAAGTGTGCAGCACACCATTTTCCAGCTTTACCAGCGTTTCGGGAGAGGCCCCCGCAACCTCTACGTCTGTTCCTGAAAAATAAAACATATACGGTGATGGATTGATTGTGCGAAGCACACGGAAGGTATTCAGGAGACTTCCCTCAAAAGGCGCACACAGGCGGAAAGCACAATCTGGAAAATATCCCCCTCACGGATATAATGCTTTGCTTTTTCTACCATGCCGCAGAATTGCTCTTTGTCAAACAACGGCGTAACTTCTCCAAGCAGCTTACCGCCCGGTTCATTCTTCTTTTCGCCGTGTCTCAAAAGCTCTGCGAGCTGACGGAGCTCCATGACTGCTTTGTTGTAACCAGTTTCCGGATCATCCAGCGACATATTTACAATGAGAATAATTTTCTGTCGGAGATGATCGAATGCGATAACTTTATCAAAGAGCATCAGGTCAACATCCTTAAATGCCTCGGTATCTTCTACATCACATTTGACGGTCGGTTCGCTGTAGGTGAGATAATCATAGGAGAAGTATCCCACAAGACCGCCTGTAAAGGAAGGGAGATAATCGAAACGGGGACTTTTATAATCGGCAAGAATCTGACGGAGATAGTCGAATGGGTTATCTGTCTTAACCTTGAGATTGCCATTCTTCATCTCGCCATCAATGCAGGTGATCTCCATTTTCGGGTCAAATCCAAGGAAAGTGTAACGTCCCCAGGTTTCATTTGCATGAGCAGATTCCAGCATATAGCAATGAGTGGATACATTTTTCAGAATCTTCATCGTTTCAACAGGTGTTGTGAAGTCGGAAAGGATTTCAAAGCTGACCGGCAATACGTTATAATGGCCGGTTGCTGCGATTTCTTTGACTTTAACAAAAGTTGGCTGAATTTTCATAATCAGTTCCTCCAAATAGGTATAGTAAAGTTGGTTATTTATTCGGATGATTCAATTTCAATATTCGGCGCACAGCGCGCCGCCAACGTTTTGTATACAGCATATCGCAACCTCCTGAGACAAAGAAAAGACTCCTTTGAGCTTCTATCTCAACTTAAGGAGTCTTGTAAAACAAAAACGTCCCTGACAGAGATATACACTCTGTCAAGGACGAATAAAAATACTTATCCGCGGTGCCACCTTGATTCATAGGAACAACCCTATGCACTTAGCAGGATACCAACATATCCCCGGCAAATGACGTCTGCCTGCAACGTCGCAGAATACTTTGTGAGAATCACATTTGACTGCGCCCTCAGCGGTCCATTTGACAACTTGTTTCTTACCTGACTCTCAGCACCACAGGTTCTCTGTAAAGGCATCATTGCCGTTATCTCCGCTTCAACGGTTTGAAGTATCAAATTTGGTGTTATTATACTCCGGATTACCTATATTGTCAATATGTTTGCGCAGGTTGTTACAAATTGTTCATACTCTACTATGTGAAGTGCTTAATCAAGGCTTTTATACTCTGTTACAGTTTTCAAATAGTTTTCCGGATACCATCTGCCTTGTTACAGACATTTTACCTGCCAGTTCCGCCTTAGTAAGACCCAATTCCCGTCTTGCCTGAACAATTTTTACACCTGTTTCCACGATTGGCATTCCTTACCATTCCTTTTATCCTCAACATATCTCAGAATATTGTTTTACACAGGCAATTCCTGCGCACCCGTGCAACACCGCATGTTGCGCATGCTGTGAAATTCCCTGCAGAATCACAAATATTTCACTTTTATTGCCAGTGGGCGTTTCACAAAATTACCTTTTATGGAAAATTTCAGAGAATGTCCATGAACCCATCAGCATCAGTGATCCCTGAGAATCTGCGCAGAAACTGAAAACATTATAACAAAAAACTCACTGCTGCCATATCTTTGAATCTCCGATTCGGCCTCTTTCCTGCCCGAACAGTACAAACTTCTTATTGTGCTGGCTGAAAAAAAGGGCTATAATGAAAATGAGTAATATTGGGAGACATTTATGAAATATCAGAAAAGAGGTCATTTATGAAGCAAAAGACAAATGGAACAAATTCCAGACGAAATACTTCGTCAGATTGGCGGCAGCGTTATCCTGGTGCTTCTTCTGATAGCAGCTGTGTCCATCTGTATGGTGGGCTGGCTGAGTATTACGTCCAAAAAAACGGAACTGACAGAGGAATCCAATGCAGCGGCAAATCAGCTGACCGGATTTCTGAAACAGTATACCAAAAGCGTGGAACAGCTTGCTGTCAACCCTGAAATAAAGCATATTATGACAGAAATAAAAGCCGGAGACAACATCCGACAGGCAGAAAAACTGGAAACGGTTCTGGACAATCTCTCACACATTGCAGAAACAGATACGGAAAATGTTATGGCCGTATGGATTTCTGATCTGGATGCAAGCTCATTTCTCCAGTCTGACGGACTTACAAATGATGGAGAATGGGATATCACAGGACGCGGATGGTACAGCTGTATTGAAAACAGACAGACCATTCTCACCGAACCCTATGTGGATTCCACCAACGGAAAAATGGTTTTAAGCGCTGCCGCCCCGGTTTACGACGACGCTACCGGAGAAGTTATCGGCGCAGTGGGTATGGATATTGCCATGGATCACATGACAGAAGTTATGAGTCAGTACAAAATCGGCCGAAAAGGCTATGTTCTGCTGCTGTCGGAAAATGGTATGTTCCTGTATCATCCCAAAAAGGATGTTATCCAGAAAAATGTAAAAGATATAAACACGTCCCAGAATGTAATAAATGCCATGGCCTCTCAAAAAAATGAGTTTCTGAAATACAGGGCAGACGGCGTCACAAAATACGGTTCTCTGCAGCATGCCGGAGATACCGGTTATATTGTTCTCAGCAGCCTGCCCATGTCAGAATATTATGCCACGCTGATTGCGATGGTTCTTGCCCTGATCGTTATCTTTGCCGCAGGCATTATGCTGATAGCATTCAGGATCCGGAAAAGTTCCGCCAGTCTGACAAAACCGATTCTGGAACTGAATCATACCGCCCAGCAGCTTGCTGCCGGGGATCTGAACGTGGATCTTCTGATTACAAGTGAAGATGAAATCGGTGAACTGGGTGAATCCATTCAGAAAACTGTCAGCAGACTGAAAGAGTACATAGAATACATTGATGAAACAGCAGACGTACTGGCTCAGGTAGCCGATGGAAAACTGAGCATCAATCTGAAAAATGACTATGTGGGTGAATTTCAGAAAATCAAGACTGCTTTGCTCAATATCTCCGATTCCATGAATCAGGTTATGGCAGGAATCTCAGAAAGCTCAGAACATGTATCTGTGGGAGCCATGGAACTGGCCTCCGCCTCTCAGGTTCTGGCGGAAGGGGCCGAAGAACAGGCCGCAGCCATTGAGCAGCTCACTGCCACCACTGCCACTGTGGCCGAACAGGTGGAAAACAGCCGCAGAGAGGCTGAAAATTCAGCCAAAGCAACTTCACAGGTCACTGAAATCATAGCCCGGAACCAGAAACAAATGACACGGATGACAGACGCCATGGAAAAAATCAGAGAGACTTCCCAGCAGGTTGTGGGCATTATCCAGACCATCGAAGATATTGCTTCTCAGACCAATCTCCTCTCCCTGAACGCCTCTATTGAGGCCGCCCGCGCCGGCGAAGCAGGAAAAGGATTTGCAGTAGTTGCCGACGAAATCGGCAAACTGGCTCTGGAAAGCTCCGAAGCTGCAAATACCACAAAGGAACTGATTGAAATCTCCATGGAAGAAATCAACAGAGGAAATACCATTGCCGGCAGTGTTATGGACTCCCTGAAGGAATCTGTCTCAGCGGTAGCCCAGGTAAATACACTGATACAGCAAACTGCTGAAAATGCCGCTGTTCAGGCTGAAAACATGGAACAGCTCCGTATGGGCATCGAAGAAATGGCTCAGGGAATTCAGGATAATTCCGCAGCCTCCCAGGAAACCTCGGCAACTTCAGAAGAACTGGCTTCCCAGGCTGAAATACTGAATAAAATGGTACAGAAATTTGAACTCTGCCAGGAGCAGCCTCAGGAGGTTCCCACAGAAGCATAAATTTCAGGACTGCTGCAAAATCTCCTGTTTTGCAGCAGTCCAAGTCCCTCATGAGTGAAGGATTCAGGGAGTTGAAGCAGACCTGTCCGCTTTTTTATTTCATCCGTTTTGCAGGTATGTCTGCTATCAGAGCTTCAGCTTTGCCAGTGCATCTGCAAAGGCATTGTTCACCGGCTCTTTGGCTTCCTGCTTTAATTTATTCATATATTTGGACACATCTTTTTTTGACACGCCTCCGCCGCTGTCTTTCCTGCGTTTTTCAAAAGCAGAAAGTTTTTCCCGGTATCCGCATACACAGGTAAAACGCTGATTTTCTCCCTCTCCCACCAGCTCCATTTTTTTATGGCACTGAGGACAGCGGGCATTGGTAACTCTGGACAATGTTTTCCGGTATCCGCATTCCCGGTCCTGGCACACCAGCATCCGGCCATTTTTGTGATTGACCTCCAACAGTAATTTTCCGCAGTCAGGACACTTTTTTCCGGTCAGGTTATCATGGCGGTAGGTTTTGGAGGAAGCTGCAATGTCTTTCACAATATCAACCGTATAAGTTCGGATTTCCGCCTCAAAATCTTTCTTTTTCGCCTTTCCCTTCGCAATATCTGCAAGCTGCAGCTCCCACCTTGCAGTAAGTTCCGGAGAAGTCAGCCCCTCAGGAGCCAGCTCCAGTACCTGTCTGCCTTTGGATGTCAGATGAATATACTGTTCTTTTTTCTCAATCATAAAACTGTTAAACAGCTTTTCGATAATATCCGCACGGGTGGCAACCGTTCCCAGCCCTCCGGTTTCTCCCAGCGTTTTTTTCAGTTCCTGGTCAGAACTTTCCATATATTTCGCCGGATTTTCCATGGCTGCAAGGAGTGTGGCCTCCGTAAAAGGCAGGGGCGGCTTCGTTTTTCCCTCCGTTATGTTTCCTTTCTGAAACAGGATTTTCCGGCCTTTCACAAGTTCCGAAAGATTTCTCCCTGTCTCTCCCATTTGGCCGGATGTTTCAACCTCTTCCTCTGTGTCCTCCTCAGACAAAATTCCGGATTCTTCCTGGATTTGCCGGATTTCCTGCCATCCGGGCTGTTCCATAATCTTTCCTTTTACCGCAAACCGCTCTCCTTCGCAAACCACCGTCACCTCGGTCTCTATATATTCACAGGGCGGAAGCAGAACAGCAAGAAAACGTGAAACCACCAGTTCGTAAATCTTCCGCTCTCCATATTCCAGCTCGCTCAGCCGGATTCCCTGTTCCGTGGGAATAATGGCATGATGGTCAGAAACTTTTCTGTCATCCACAAAGGATTTATTTCCCTGTATGGGCGATTTCAGCAATTTGCCGCACACTCCATTATAATTCCCTCCCCGGCAGGCTCTGACACGCTCCGGCAGAGTTTCCACAATATCCTGTGTAAGGTACCTGGAGTCGGTTCTGGGGTAAGTCACCACCTTATGGCGCTCATAAAGACGCTGCATGTAATCCAGTGTCTGCTTTGGGGAAAAGCCAAACATCCGGTTGGCGTCCTGCTGCAGAGAAGTCAAATCGTAAAGCTGAGGTGCAAAGGATTTCTGCTTTTTCTGTCTGACTTCTTCCACAGTTCCGGTACTGTTTGTGACTTTTTCACAAATCTGCCTGATTTTTTCCTGGGAAAATGTGGAAGCACTGTTGTCTTTGGACTTCCAGCTCCAGATTACATCATTCCCCTTTACTTTCAGTCCATAATAAGACCGGGGCTTAAAATTTTTAATCTGTGATTCCCGTTTTGCAATCATGGCAAGGGTGGGCGTCTGCACTCTGCCGCAGGAAAGCTGCGCATTATGTTTTACTGTCAGTGCCCTGGTGGCATTTAATCCCACCAGCCAGTCTGCTTCCGCTCTTGCCACTGCCGCTTCGTACAGGTTCCGGTAATCCCTGGCATCTCTCAGATTTGCAAATCCCTGACGGATAGCCTTATCGGTCACAGAGGAAATCCACAGCCGCTTCATGGGTTTTTTCACTCCGGCTTTCTGAATAATCCAGCGGGCCACCAGCTCCCCTTCTCTTCCCGCGTCTGTGGCAATAATAATTTCTCCCACGTCTTTCCGG
>CAIGRU010001123.1_pt1 | contig 15476 bp, 12 predicted proteins | sample 7351341 | NCBI WGS metagenome assembly CAIGRU01
CAAGTGTTTTTGAGAAAAAAGTGGGTGATTTTTTGAGACAGAGGTCTGAAAGCCCCATGAAATAAGGGCTGAAGATTCCGAGAAGTTATGGAACTGGAATGGAGGACATAATGTTTTTTTCGAAAAAAGGCCGGAAGAAACCGGGACAGGTATGGCATGATGAGAAAAGTCTTTATCCGATTCTGCATGTGGCGGGGAGCCTGAAGGAATATCTGAAAGAGCTTGCCAGAAAAGAAGTGGAATCTTTGTCCGAGCTGGGCAGGGTGGAGGTTTCCTTTTCCAGCGTGCTGGGTGAAACGGATCAGTTTCAGGAGCAGCTGCAGGATTTTGGGCAATCGTTTTCCAGCATCAACGAGGCGGCGGGACAGTTTGCGCAGGTGCGGGAAGACATTACTCAGACGGTATCCGAGGCACAGGAGAGGGTAGAGGATTTGAAGGAGACTTCTTCACAGGTACAGGCCTCTTACAGTGCCATGGAGAGTACTTTTGAGCAGCTGCAGACAGCGGTGAAAGAGATACAGCGCTGTATGGGCAAGATAGGTTCCATTGCCGACGAGACGAATATCCTTGCAATCAACGCATCCATAGAAGCCGCGCGGGCAGGGGAGCAGGGAAAAGGCTTTGCCGTGGTGGCGGAGAAGGTCAGGGAGCTGGCAAGGGAGATTAAGGAGCTTACGGACGAGGTGGATACAGGCGTGCAGAATGTGGAAGCCGGAGCCATACAGCTCAATAAAAGCATACAGGTGTCCCAACAGACTTTGGGGCAGGGTGTGGACATAGTAAACAGCACATCCGAATCTTTTCAGCAGATTACGGAGGCGGCAGAGGGCGCGGCTTCCGTGCAGGCGGATTTCCAATGTAATCGAGGATTCCCAGAGGGCTCTGCAGGTAATCTGCCAGTTTTTTGACGGGATGAAAGTTCGGTATCAGGAAGTGGTAAAGCATATTGAAAGGACGAATAACCTGGGGACCACCAAAAGCGCCATGTTTGAGGATGTGGACAATATGCTGTCCCAGATTGAGCCGATTATCCGGGATACAGAGCTTGGCAATTCTTAGGCGGGAAAGCGGGGCTGGCTGCAGCCCCGCTTTACGGATTCCCACCGTTTCCGGCCATGGAGATATGATTTTCGTTCTGCCCGGTTTATGCGCTTCTTATTTTTTCTTTCGTTTTCGCAGCTTTCGTACCAGGACAATCAACAAAAGCAGAATACCGATTCCGGCACATGTCATGAGGACAATTCCGCTTTGATGGTCCTGAGGCACTGTAATCCGAAAAATTCCGGGTTGTTCCATTTCAAATTCAAGATAGTTTCCGATTACTTTTGCGGGAACCTGCATATATGTTTCGCCGTTCCACAATTCTATCACGGCTTTGTCTGCAGAAGTATCGGAATCCGTGTAAAGCGCGCGTACCTGCACGGGTTTTTCATACTGTCCGATTATGTTTCCGTCAGTGTCCACAGCCGCAACGGAAAGGCGGGTGCCCTCAGAAAACGTTTCCGTCACCAGTCGGTTTTCCGGCAGGAACTCGCCCTGTACCAGAAGCATGGGCCGGCCTTCCGGTGAGGTTTCGCTGGATGCCAGGGAGGAAATCCACCTTTCGTACCGGGCTTCCAGGACTTGGTTCCCGGTGATGTAATCATAGTCAAAATCAGGCCAGGTGCCGTAACAGCCCTCCTTTTCCGGTATATCCGGAAACAGGGATTTGTCCAGGGATTCCCCGTAACGGCATTGGAAGGCGGCAAGCCGTGTCCCGTCTGCCTGGAAACAAACGGTAAATTCCCGGAAGGCATCTGGAACCTCTTCCCTGCTGCAGAATGTCTCGTAGTCCAGGGGGGCTGCACCGTCTTCATACCCGATGGAGTCTACGCCGGGTATATTTCCCTGCACATAATAATTGCCGTAGAGCATACCATCCTCTTTCAGCTGCCCGGCAATGGAACCGACATAGTTGCCGGAGTGTTCCGTTTCCGGATAGGCATAGCTGTAAAAGACGTCGCTGCCGCTGCCCACGATGCCGCCCACGTAGTCTTTTCCGGACAATGGACCCATAAAGAAACAGCTTCTGACACAGTAACCGGAATAGCCCGCAATGCCGCCTGCGTAGCTTCCGCCGGTGGTGGAAACAGAGCCGTAAGATTCGCAGGAGATGACGGCTCCGTTATCGGCTTTTCCCACAATGCCGCCCACATAATCCTTTTTGCAGGTGATATTGCCCTGGTTGCGGCTCTCACGGACTACTGCCTTCACGGTTTGCTCCAGATTGAAGCTTTCCGCGCCTGTGAGGGTTATGTCATCCTCAGGGTCAAAATCGTATTCGGTGGCAATCTGGCCCACGATGCCGCCCACATTGGTGTCGGCGTCGACACCTCCGCTGTTGACGCACAGGGTGATTTTTCCCTGCTGGAAAGAGGTGGTATCGTAAAATGAGTTTTCTGCGTCGGGCAGGCTGCTTCCGGCTGCTTCATCTGAGGCATCTTCAATGGAAATACCTTCGTAACGGAAAAGTTCGTCCCGCAGCTCGTTCATTGAGTTTCGCAGTGCCTTTGCCTGATTCAGGAGAGCATCTATGTTGGAGGAGGTATTGTCGCCGCTCTGTCCCAGCACGTCTGTCAGTTCCTGAAGCCTGCTGTCTGCAGTGTGCAGCTCGCTGTCCAGGGTATTCAGATTATCGTTGATGCCGCCGCTTCTGTCGTTGGCGGCACCGGTGATATTGGCAATGTGGCTGCCTGCGCTGTCGCCGAACCTCCGCAGCGCGGCAATGTAGCTTTCGATATCAATGTCAGGTGCCGTCCAGGAAGTATTTCCGTCTGAGCTTTCATTCTGCTCATTAGGCGGTTCCGCCTGCCCGCCTCCCGGGGGATTTTCATCCGTATCAGAGTCGGCTTTGTCCCTGTCGCTGGCTGCCAGATCTTCCATTTCCTGGTTCAGCCGGCTTAAGTCACTGCTGATGCCGGTCAGCTCCTGGTTAAAGAGATACCACAGGTCATTGCCGGTTCCCAGCAGGTTTCCGGCAGCGGAAGAAGCGTTTGTAAGGTGCGTGCTGATTTCGCCCGCAAGGCCGGACGCTTCCTGGCTGTAATGCCGCAAATCGTCGTTTGACGCTTCCAGGAGGTCAAAAAAGAGTTCGGCTTCCCTGTCGATTTCGCTCAGTTTATCATTCAGGTACTGGATTTCCAGGAAAGGTTCCATCTGGCCGGCTATGCCGCCCACATCCTTCCTGCCCAGTATATGGCCTGTATTGGTACAGCTCTGTATATAGCCCTGGTGCAGCCGTCCGGCAATGCCGCCTGTGTTGTAGCCTACATGTTGATAGCCAACCGTGCCGGAATTGGTGCAGTAGTATATTTTGCCTTCAGAGTAGCCTGTAATGCCCCCGGTATCCGTATGAGCGGCCATATTCTCCGTACTGTTGAAATCCTGCAGGTTTTCAAGGGTGATATCCTCCAGGCTGTAGGACACATTCGTGCTGTGGGTGTTGACAGCGCCTGTATTGGTACAATTATTCAGGGTTCCTTTGTTGATGCCGCAGATGCCGCCTGTGTAATGTTCCCCGGTTACGGCCGCGGAGGAGCTGCTGCCGCGGATTTCTCCGGAAGCTTCATTGATACCGCAGATACCCCCGGTTTCTTCGGAGCCTTTCACCCTTCCGTTTACGCTGCAGTTCAGGATACGTCCGTAATTGGCGCCGGCCAGGATTCCGCAGCGGCTGCCGTCTCCATCGGGAAGGACATCGCCGGAAACGGTGAGGTTTTGCACGGTGCCGCTGCTCTGGATATAGCGGAAAAGGCCCAGTGCAGAGCCGGAGGCGGTGATCTGCAGGCCGGAAATCGTATGTCCGTTGCCTTCAAATATGCCGGCAAAGCAGGGGATGATTATATTGTTGTCTTCGGAAAGGGCAATATCATTCTCGAGGCGGATATATTTATCCCGGGACCAGGAATCCAGCCGGCAGTCCTGTGCCAGCTGCAGAAGCTGCGCCTCGGTGGAGAGGGACACCAGGGTATACCCGTTTTCCGATTCGGGCAGATCCCGGGCATTTTCGCCGGACATATATTGGCTGTAGGGATATTCCGCCGCCCGGGCGGGGAGGGCGTCCGCAATGGCCAGGGCCGCGGATAAGGCAAAGGACAGGTAAAAATATGCTTTCTTATTTCCCATCTTCATTGACGTGTACCTCCTTGTGTGCTGTTTTTTTGGTAGCCCGTTTCTTCTTCCTGTGCGGATGCCTGGGTTTGACCGCGGAGGCTTCCGAAGGGGCGGGGCGAAAATCATCCGGGGGCAGGGGAGCCGCTTCGGGCTGCAGAGGCAGGGTATAATACGGTGTCAGGTCCTCCACGGTATCCTTTGCCCGGACGACTGCGCCCATCTCGCCGTCAATGACGCCTGTAAATTCACCGTCAACGACACCGTTTACATATCCCTTGATGTGCCCGGACATACGGATTCTGCCCCCGGCGGGCAGCGGCTTATTGAAGTCGCGTTTCAAGGTAAAGGCGGTCTTTTGTATGATAATGTCGCCGATTAGGAGCGTCTGCGGCAAGGCCAGCAGAACCAGCGCGATGGAAGTCAGGGTGCCTCTTCCCAGGGCAAGGCCGATGGCGGCGACAACGGCATTGGTGGATACGTTGCTGATAATAAAGCCGGCAGCTACCAGCATGGAGCCGCTGGTGACGATGGTGGGAAAAGCCTGGTTGAGTGTCTCTACGATGGCTTTTTTAATGGGCATGTAAGCTTTCAGCTCCATATACCGGCTTGTGATTACAATTGCGTAGTCTATTGTGGCGCCCATCTGGATTGCCGAAACCACAAGGTAGCCCAGGAAATATACTACTTCGCCGGTGAGGTAAGGCAGAGAGAAATTCATCCAGATACTTCCCTGGATTGTCACCACAAGCAGCACAGGCAGCCCTGCGGACTGGAAAGTGAACAGCAGGATAACCATGACAAACAGGGCGGTCAGCACCGTGATAATGGTATTGTCCGTGCTGAAGGAATCGCTTAAATCTCTGTTGCTGGTGGAATTGCCTGCCAGGCAGATGCTGTCGTAATCGTAATGCCTGGCAACCGTGCTGCGGATTCGTTCCAGGGCTTCATAGGTTTCATCCCCTTCCACAGGCACGGAGAGTTCCAGCACAAAGCGGCTGTAGTCTTCGCCCAGAAGCTGGTTTTTGGCGATACTGATTTGGGAGTAGGCGTCCGCCAGGGTCTGTTCCAATTCGTCATCCAGCGTGATGTTTCCGTTTTCCTTCTGCTCGTAGATGAAGAGAAACATGTCAATCAGGGGAACCCTGTAATCGCCGAGTCCGCTCAGGACAGCGCCGTAATTGCTGTCGGATACCGCATATGCGGAATAGAGAAGATTCGCAACTTCGATATCCAGATCTACCAGTTCGGCGAATTCTCTGGGAGAGAGCTGCCGGGTCAGGGTATATCCGTCCATGGCCTCGATATTTGCCAGGCCCATGCAGGAGTTTACTTCCGGCAATGCCGCAAGATCCCGCAGGACCAAGGCTTCTTTCTCGTAATCACCGTTGGGAACCATGACGGCCAGCTGATTGATTGTGCCGAATGTCCGGTTGACCATGCTCGCTGAAAATCTGTTTTCGCTCATGGACTTGGATTCCAGCGAGTTTACGTCATAGACATAGTCCGCTTTGCCCGAAAGGAGCATGCTCATGATAACCGCAGCGACCAAAAGGGGCGGAATCACGAATCTGGTGTGTACACAGAATTTTCCTACGGCAGTTATTTTGGGCACAAAACTTTTGTGATGGGTCCTGTCGATGGCATTGGCAAATGTAAGCAGCAGGCCCGGCATCAGGAAAAACACCGAGACCAGGCTCAGCAGGATTGCCTTTGCCAGCACGATTCCCATATCATAGCCAATTCGAAACTGCATGAACATCATGGCTACCATGCCGGACACCGTGGTCAGAGAACTGGAGGAAATCTCAGGTATGGCCTTGCTTAAAGCCTGAATCACGGCGTCGCGGGCGTCCTTATCTTCATGCTCTTCCATAAAGCGGTGGCAGAGGATAATGGCATAATCCACAGCCAGCGCCAGCTGCAGCACCACGGCGATGGAGTCGGTGACAAAGCTGATGGTGCCGAACCAGTAGTTGGTTCCCTTATTTAAGACGGCAGCGACGATGAAGGTCATTAAGAAGACGGGAATTTCCGCATAAGTGGTGGAAGTGAACAACAGTACCGCTACAATGACCACACCGGCCAACAAAAGTATGATGATCATGTCGTTGGCCAGGTCCGCGGCGTCTCGCTCCTCCTGCCCGATATCCGAAGTGTAGTAGACGTCATACCCGGAGAGGCTGTCCAGCACGCCGTTTAAGTAATCCAGAGAGGCTGCATCCCCCGATTCCCCTTCAAAGGTAATCTTGAAGAGTGCCTCCATGTCGTGGTAATACTCATCCGTATTATCAAAATCCAGCATGCTTACGCCCGGCATTTCCTCAATATCCTCCGCGATCCTTTCGGCTTCCCGGAAAGTCACATTGCATACCATGACCCGGGCAGTACCGTATGTAAGGAACTGCGTATCCATCAGGTCAAGCCCCTGCCTTGTTTCCGTGGACTCCGGCAGATAGGAGGTTAAGTCGTTGTTTACCTTTACCTTATTCATCGAGGCTATGCTGTACAAAACCAACAGGATGAATATCAGGTAGAACCCCTTCCGTTTGTCTACAATCAGGGTAGACAGTTTTACCATAAAAGAGGCGTCTTTCTTTTCCTTTTCCATAGAAATTCCCTGCCTTTCTGTGTTGTCTGCAGCTACTGGGACGCCGGTTTGAAAAATATAAAACCAATGTCATTTACTGGACAACTGTTGATTTTCTTCTGAAAAGTAATTATAATAAAAACAGGGTAAAATACAAGACACACTTTTCCGGCGTGTGTGTATTTATGAACAAATTAACTGTATTGTGTGCATAATTTATAAAATGTTTAGAGTTATCGCGTCATGTGCCCGGGAAAAATTATGGCATTTACAGAGAAAGGTTTTTAAAACAGGAATAGAGGAATGGCAGAGAAAACAGACCGCAGAATCCGCAGGACAAAGGCGCTTTTGTCCCGGGGATTGATACAATTGATGGAAAAGAAGGATATCAGGGACATCTCCGTGAAGGAATTGGCAGAACTGGCTGATATCAACAGGGGGACTTTCTATCTGCACTATAATGACATCTATGATTTGCTGGCGCAGGTAGAAGATGAGATGTTTGTGGAATTTAATGAGATCCTGGATCGTACAATGAAGGAGGGGAGCGCGGGACATTCCCCCAGGGATGTGCTTCGGGAGGTATTTTGCTTTCTGGAGCGGAACTGGGACCTGGCGCGTGTCATGACGGGGCCTCACGGAGATTTTTCCTTTGTAAACCGTCTGAAAAGTGTGGTGGAGAAGCGGATTTACATTGCGCTGGCGCCGAAGTACAGAGACTGCGACTACCGTTATGTGGAGGCTTTTGCCATATCAGGCTGTGTGGGGGTCATTGAAGCCTGGCTGAACCAGCCTGAGCCGGCGGTGCCGGAGGAGATGGCGGCGATCTGCGGAAAACTGCTGCAGGAGGGAGTGGGACTGGCGTGATTTCGCGGGAGCCGTCCCTTGTGCCCGAAGATGCCTGCATACGCGCGGGCCCCGTAAAACGGGGGATTTGGTAATGTAGTTATTGGCCGCAAAGCCTTCCGTGTCCGGCAGTGCAGGACCGACTGGCAGAAGGGTTGCAGTGGGAAAAGGAAAATTTATCAATTTCCCGGTTCATATTGAGTAGTTTGAAAATATATGCTAAGATGGGGAAAGGTTTTATGAAAACGGATACATTAAGGAGAAATGTGGTAATGAGCGAAGAAATTTTGCAAAAAGGAGTGTGCGGGCAGGAGAAAGATACTGCCTGTGCAAAAGCAGCGGTAGATGGCGGAGAGACTGCCGGCGGAGAAGCGGCTGTCGGGGCGGAAGCGGCTGCAAAGGGTGGAGAGGCTGTCGGGGCGGAAGCGGCTGCAAAGGGTGAGCAGACCTCGGGGGAGAAGGAAGCCGGAGGTGCCGGAGTCCACAATTACAGCAGGGAAGATGCTTATGTCTGGCCGCAGGACCCCTGGGTACTCAGGAAGCTGGAATGGTTCCAGGACCAGAAGCTGGGACTGATGATGCACTGGGGACCCTATTCCCAGCTGGGAATCGTGGAATCCTGGGCGCTGAGCGATGCGGACGCTGACTGGTCCAGGGACGGCATTGACTGGGAAGTGACGGGGGAAGCATTCAAGAAGGAGTACTTCGGGCTGAATAAGACCTTTAACCCCCTGCGTTTTGAGCCTGAGAAGTGGGCAGACCTGGCGAAGGAAGCCGGAATGAGGTACCTGCTTTTCACCACGAAGCATCACGATGGGTTCTGTATGTGGGATACACAGTATTCCGACTATAAGATTACGGCGTCTGACTGTCCGTTCCACACGCACAAATATGCGGATATCTGTGCCCATCTCTTCGAATCCTTCCGGAAGAGGGGGATCGGCATTGCGGCGTATTTTTCCAAGGCGGACTGGCATGTGGACAGTTACTGGAAGGAAGACACGGAGAAGGGGAAATTCAAGAGCAGGGGGCCTTCTTACCGTCCGGCCGACAATCCGGAGGAGTGGGAGCGGTTTGTGACATTTACCCATAATCAGATTAAGGAGCTTGCCACGGGGTACGGAAAGCTGGATGCCATGTGGTTTGACGCCGGTTGGGTGTGCGAACAGGCGGGACAGGATATCCGCCTGGGAGAGGTGATAGAGCAGGTGCGGAAGGTTCAGCCGGGAATGCTGTGTGCGGACCGCACAATAGGAGGTCCTTATGAGAACTATGTGACGCCGGAGCAATGCGTGCCGGAGAAGCCGCTTTCCATTCCATGGGAAAGCTGCATCACGCTGGGAACATCCTTTTCGTTTAAATATGAAGATACATATAAGTCGCCCAGGGAAGTAATCAATCTTTTGGTTGATATTGTGGTAAAGGGAGGTAATCTTGCCATTAATGTGGGTCCCCAGCCTGACGGGCGCCTTCCGGAGGGGGCAATCAGGACATTGAAGGGAATGGGAGCCTGGCTTGGCGTGTACGGCGAAGCAATTTACGGCACTCGTGTATGCGCGCCTTACAAAAAAGAGAATATCGGCTTTACCAGGAAGGGTGATACGGTATATGCCATTGAGTGCTTCGCAAAGGAAACGGATCCGGTGAAGGACACCGTGCTGATTCCATATGAGGGGGATATTCATGAGATTACTGCCATGGGCAGAGAAAAAGTCATATCTTTCTCAAAGGAAAACGGCGGATATCGTGTGGTATTGGAAGGACATTCCGCGGAGGGGCATTCCGGCGAAGGAGCGCCTATTGCCAGGGTTTTCTGCCTAAAATAAGCCGATGGGCAGGGGACGAAAGCCCGGCGGCGGATAATTCTTAATTTTTTTGTAATATTTTACAGAATTATGGACAAAGCCGGGCAAATAGGGATACAATGGCAAGAGAACATTCCATAAAAGAAAAAGAGAGGAAGAGCCTATGAAAAAGAAAGTACTTGTAATGATAATCGCGGCAATGGCCGTTTTATCCGGATGCGGAAAGGAAGGGGAAGAACCGTCAAGCCCCATCGTGGATATAACGCCGGTGGATTTGGCGACGGAAGTACCTTTGGAGACGGAAGAGTCGGAACAGGAATCGGAGACAGAGCCGGAACAGGAACCGGAGGAGAATCGCGAAGGCATGTACCGCAGCGAGCTTACCAATGAATGGATTGACGAGGAGCTGCGGAACCAGAGACCCGTTGCGGTTATGGTGGACAACGAAAGTGTGGCGCTTCCCCATTACGGCCTGACGGAAGCGGACATTGTGTATGAGATGATGAACAGTACGCAGAATGCCAGGATTACACGTTTTATGGCGATTGTAAAGGATTGGGGCAAGATCGAAAGATTCGGAAGCATACGAAGCACCAGGTCTACAAATGTTTATCTTGTGGGAGAATGGAATGCCGTACTTTGCCATGACGGAGGCCCGTATTTTGCCATGGATTTGGTAAAATCAGAGCCTTACTGTGAAAATCTGAGCGGATACGACTATTTCACCGAAATAGACAACGGCAAGCGGAAGGAATTCAGGGAGTATATTGTAGCCGGAGATTTGGAAGACGGATTTAAGAAAAAGAAGTACAGCACCGAATATAATGAGTATTATGAGGGACCTCATTACACATTTTCGGATAAGGATGTTGATTTGGCCGAACAGGGAAATGCGTTTGCATGTAATGAAATCCAGCTGATTCCGTTTAAGCATAACCAGTCTACACTGAAGTACAATGAAGAGACGGGTACATATGATTATTACGAGTACGGGCAGGCTCATCTTGACCCGCAGCATGATAATGCGCCGCTTACCTTTAAGAATCTGCTGATACAGAGCTGTGATTTTAATGAGCTTGGGGAAGGATACCTGGTTTATAATATCCTTGACGGCGGCGGTAACGACGGATATTATATTGTAAACGGCAAAGCAATTGAGGTAACATGGTACAATAAGTCGGCTACATCGCCTACCGTTTATTACAGCAAGACGACGGGGGAGGAGATCCAGCTTGACACGGGTAAGACCTATATTGCAATTGTACCCTCTGACACATGGGATGAGATTGTGATTAAGTAAAGTTTAGATAAGGATTCAGACGAAAAGATGGACATGAAAGCGTGTTCATCTTTTTGTCTGACAGGGATACACATGGTGGATGAATGCACAGTCCCAAAGCCGTTTGCGGGTGCTTGGAGGGATGTGCGTGGAATGGCGTAAAAGCGGGATGTTCAGGAAGACGGAGGCCGCTGTTTCTGCGGAGAGGGACAGAGAAGACAAAGGATGGGGGCAGGGATGGGGAAAAGAAGGCGTTTACGGAAAAGCAGGGCTGTGTATGTGGGGATTATGATCCTTGTGGCTGTATTGAATATTGCCGCATGGAACAGCAGGGGCTTTTCGGACTGGTATATTGCGCATATTTTTCCTGTCTGGGTAAATGTCTATGGCCGCATAACAGGGCTATTGCCATTTTCGGCAGGCGAATGGATGCTTGGGGCAGGTATCGTGCTGGCGGTGCTGGCAGGGCTTCTGGGAGTGCTGTGGACGGTTGTGGGAGTGCAGGCAGGTGTGAGGCGGATTTACTGCTGTGCCAGGCGGCATGTGCGCGGGATTCCGGAAGCAGTGTACGCTGGCAGGCTGGCCGGCAAAGCATTGGGGGAGCCGGCCGATACAGGGGAAGGTGTGGGATTGAGCGGTAAAGCGGTAAGGGAGTCGTCCGATGCCGGGGAAGGTGTGGGGCTGGGCAGTAGTTCAGCGCTGCAGACGGGCAGGACGTCGTGCAGGGCTTTCGGAAGCTTCAGGCGATTCAGCAGAAGTTTCGGGTGCTTTTTTGCATGGACAATACTGTTTGTCAGCCTGATTATGACGCTGAACTGTTTTATTTTATACCATGCATCGACTTTTTCAGAGCATTATTTCGGAGAAGATACCGGCGAATACACATTGGTGGAATTGATTGAGGTATATAATATGGTGGCGGGGCAGTGCAACAGCCTTGCCGGGGAGATAGAGCGCGGCGAGGACGGGATGGCAAAATATTCCGGCAGCGTGGGAAAGGACGGAACGCCGCTGGATATGGAAGATAAGGCAAGGGAACTGATGCGGCAGCTGGGGGAGACATATCCGCAGCTGGACGGTTATTATCCACGTCCAAAGGCAATGTTTTTTTCGGATTTTATGTGCCAGCAGTATATGCAGGGGTATTATTTCCCGTTTTCCATGGAGGCGAATTACAATGACGTTATGCATATTCTGAACTTCCCTGCGACAATGTGCCATGAACTGGCTCATCTCCGGGGCTATATTTATGAGGATGAGGCCAATTTTATCGGGTATCTGGCATGTGTGGAGTCGGAAGACGACTTTTTTCGGTATGCTGGTTATCTGAGCGTGCTGGTTTACCTGAATAATGACCTGTATAAGGCCTGGAAGGAGGAACGCGCCGCTTATGAGGAGGCGGCAGCCGTGGTCCAGCCGGTAGCTGTGGACGCGCAGGTGTGGGAAGATAATATATTTGTCACGGCAGAGGAATGGGAGCGCATCAACGGGAAAGCTTTGATAAATACAGAAATTGTGAACAAGGCAGCGGATGCGTTCATCGATGCGAACCTGAAAGTGAACGGCATAGCCGACGGAAAGATCAGCTACAGCAGGGTGGTCAGGCTGCTGCTGCAGTATTACAGACGGAAGCGGTAACGTTTCTTTTCAGTTCATATCACTTTGTAAAAAGCTCCCGTTAAGAGATGGCCGAATCGGAATCTTGCCGTTCAGGCGATAAATCAGCTGTGGAGAATGCTGAAAGTGCTACAAAAGATGCTGAAAAAATGCTGTGGAAAAAATTAAAAAAATTTCCATCAGACACTTGACAGATTGGAGATGTTGGTGTAAAATCTTTATTGTTGTGACAGAGAAATGAACGAAGTGATGTTACAGAAATGCAGGTGTGGTTCAATGGTAGAACATCAGCCTTCCAAGCTGAATACGTGGGTTCGATTCCCATCACCTGCTTTGTATCTGAAGATACATAATACGCGATAGTGGCTCAGTTGGTAGAGCGCCACCTTGCCAAGGTGGAAACCGCGGGTTCGAGTCCCGTCTATCGCTCTTATTTTTATGTAGCGGAATCCCATAAAATGTGGGGTTCCGCTGTTTTTGTGTACATGTGTTCTGATTACATTTGATTACACTTTATCCCGTGAAAGCGCACGCTCGATATTCTCATGTGTCCGGGCATCCGTTTCCCGGTTATGGCAATAATTATGGAAAGTCGTGCGCTCGTCTTCATGCCCCACCAGCTCACGGATTTTGTCGATGTTGATTTCACCGGAGTCTATCAGTGCGCTGATGTAGGTCTTGCGAAGTGCATTTATCAATCCCCCCATCCCCATTGTCTGACACCAGTTCCCGCCGTATCAAGGCGCTTTCGCGGCATAAAAAGGGCGGCGCTTAAAGGGAAGCGCCAATTTATTCCACGTTCCCCTTGACACGCTGCTTTTCCGCCCATCTGTTATTATGGACACACGCTTCAATAGGCAAGTGCCATATTGATTGTGCTGCCGACATGCACGCCCCAGCCGGACTTTCCATAAGCAGGCATGAAGCCGCATCAAGGTTTAGGGGATTCCGGCTCCATATCATCAAGGGCGTATTCACATGCCTGGATGACAAAGGCGGAGAATGTGACGTCATTGTCCTTGATTGCATCGTCTATCCTCTCTATCAGGGAAAGCGGAAAACGGATTGTCTTGTTCTCGCTCTCTTTTTTTGTTGGGTCTAATCTGAAAAGCCATGTCCGATACCTCCTTTTATCAGCTTGATTGTATTGCATTCCGGACAAATAGTATGCAATACGCATTACATTGCAAAATGCATTACGATAGAATGCAAGTATGGAACAGGCAAGATTCCTATTGACAAAAAGTCCGGGGAGGGTACTCTATAGGTGGATAAATCCCTGAACGGATTTCCGGAGAAAGAATCTCAACGAGGAGGAGACGGACATGAAGAAAAAAATCGTGACGGCATTGCTAATCACAGCAATGACAGCCAGCGTTTTTGCTGGCTGCGGAAACAGGATGGAGGGGGACGGCAAGGTTCAAGCCATGGCGGATGCAGAAAGCAGCCAGGACGGGAATGTTGACAGCCGGGAAAGTGGGGCAGAGGGAACCGGGGCTATGGAATCAGAACCGGAGGAAACGGCGGAACACACAGAAGAACCACCGGCAGAAGAAACACCGGAGCCCACAGCGGAGCCTGAAACCGGGGCGGAGGCACCCTCTGACGGGAATGCCGATGAAAGCGGCAGCGTGACGCAGACCGGGCAGTCCGGCAGCGCAGACCAGACAGACGAGGCAAACCAGACGGACGAGGCAGACCAGACCGGGACAAACACAGGGGAAGAAACAGCAGATTCTCCCTATACCATCAACGAGATGTCAAGTACGATGTACGCCAAGTCCGCAATGAATGTAAGAAACCAGCCGTCAACGGATGGTGAGAAAGTCGGCAGGCTTTCATATGGTCAGGAAGTAACAGTGACAGGGCAGTGTGAAGAGACCGGGTGGTATCAGATTGAGCTGAACGGCGAGGCGGCATTCGTAAGCAACAGCTACATCGTAGCGGAGAAACCCGCAACCACAACAACCAAAACAACGCAGACAGCAAGCAACACAGGCAATCAGGGTTCCGGTCAGACAACCAACCAGGGGACAACCAATCCTGAAACAGCGGCTAAAACAGACAACACAGCAGTTGACGCTCAGAACGTAAGTGGTGAGTTTGTGGCTCTGCTGAATGCTGATAGACAGGCGATGGGTCTTTCAACCGTAACTGCCAACGGAACACTGGATTCCAACGCACTTACAAGTGCCAAGAATCTTGTATCCAACTACACGCATGATGTTGTTTTAAGGGATGGCGCAAATGTAGAGAATATCGCATTTGGTCAAACCACAGTCGCAGAAGTGTATGCCTCATGGAAAGAAAGCCCCGGGCACTGGGCGGCGATGACCGATCCGGGACTCCAGTACATCTCTGTAGCCAGGTGTGGAGACTATTGGGTGTATCTTGGGTATGCTCAGAGTGTATTAGAAAACTACACAGATGCAAACGGCAATGTTGATATTGGTGCGGCAGTAGAAGATGGTGCTATGGAGCATGTTGATACTACAGATAATGGTGTTAATGTTTATGGGGATACAAATGGAGAGGGTTGGCATGCTGCCACAGAAGAAATGAATAGCGATGATTGGAATTTTTAAGACAATTCAACATTCAAGCAACCCCAGTAAGGGTTGCTTTTTAATGTTGTCGTATTCTACAGAAACTTTGATTGAAGATTTCTTTCCCTTAGTAGTATTTTACTATATGTATATACTTTAGAAAGGGAGAGTAAATCGTATGAAATGGAAAAGAAAAGGAAAACAAGTTTTTGCGATGGTGCTTGCCGTAGCGACTCTGTTAAGCGGTTGAGCAAAAGGCAATAGACCAAAATGGAAACACACTCGCTTTGGCTCGCTCAATTTTGGAACGCCCATACATACCGGCAAGTGACGGAGGGATTGTTTGTATCACGGAAGATATGCGATACAAATAATCCCTCCTGTTTTCGCAAGCTGGGAGAACGTGCGGGCTTTCCACGGATACCTCTGCCTTATATGATAATTGCGTCTTGCTTATTCCTTTTTCCTGAATCAGCTTTTCCAGGTTCAAGGTTACTTTTCCGAATTCGTCCATTGCCTTGCCAACTCCTTTTGGCATCATCATATAGAAGTTTTTAGGGATATGGGGCTGAAACAAAGAAGCTGGAACCGGTTTTGGCAATATGAAGAGCCTTTCAGTATTTCGGAGATTTCTATTGACAAAA
>CAIGRU010001124.1_pt1 | contig 15446 bp, 15 predicted proteins | sample 7351341 | NCBI WGS metagenome assembly CAIGRU01
GAACCTGCCGGGGGTGAAATTCCCGTGGAGCTGGTGTGCCGCCAGCCACTTGATGACTTCCCACAGTGAGCCGGGGCGTCGAGGACAAATAGGCTTGCTTGAATATAAGCCGGACAGCGGTACGGGTTTATTGAAACGGAGAGAGCGTTTATATCTCACCAACCTTGATATGCCATATATGCCGCTGTCCGGCTCCTACATAGGCGGCGCAGGCCGTCTAATTTTTATAGGGAGGTCAAACACCATGAGCAGGACATATTTGCGCGGCGATCTTTACTACGCCGACCTGGGTAGCGGGATCGGCTCGGAGCAAAAGGGCACCCGGCCTGTCGTTATCATCCAGAACAACGTGGGCAACAAGCACAGCCCTACCGTCATTATCGCCGCCATCACCAGCAAGGCCAACGTCAAGGCCAAGCTGCCCACCCACTATTACCTCGACGCCGGGAACGGACTGGCGATGCCCTCCATCGTTCTGTTGGAGCAAATTCGCACCATCGACAAGCGGCGGTTGTCCGACTACATTGGCAGGCTGGATGAAACCCATATCCGGGGTATCAACCACGCCCTGGCAATCAGCATCGGCCTGATCGCCCCTGTGCCCCCGAAACTGACGCTCTGCTTATGTGGCGCTTGTGCTGACGCTTTTCGCGGCACAGGCGCTTTTGCTTTGCGGGAAGCAGTACCGGGACAGGCTGAAAAGGAAATCTGCGCTTACTGCCACCAGCGCCCTGGCCGTGATTACATGGTCACACCGAAAAACACGCGGGAGAAAGGAGGGGCCGGGGTATGAACTATCCTGATGTGCCCATTTGGGAGAAGTACACACTGACCATTGAAGAAGCGGCGAAATACTTCCGAATCGGGGAGAAAAAGCTGCGGAAACTGGCGGAGGAAAACCCGGACGCCAACTGGCTGATTATGAACGGCAACCGCATCCAGATCAAGCGCAGGCAGTTTGAAAAGGTCATCGACTCCCTGGATGTGATCTGATCGCAGATTTGTGTTGAGCCAAAAATATGATACAATATACCCATGTCGTATCAAGGCTCGTTCCAGTTTTGGAAAGGAGTTTGAACTATGGCGGAAAAACGGCGCGACAGCAAGGGCCGCATTTTGAGGACTGGAGAGAGCCAGAGAAAAGACGGGAGATACGCATATAAGTACACGGACAGCACCGGCAAGCCCCAATTTGTCTACGCATGGAAGCTGGTGGCTACGGACAAGACACCGGCAGGCAAGCGGGACGACGTTTCCCTCCGGGAGAAGGAAAAGGAGATCAACCGGGATATTGCGGACGGTATCGACACCGTGGGCAAAAAAATGACTGTCTGCCAGCTTTACGCCAAGCAGAACAGTCAGAGGGTGGATGTGAAACGGGGCACCAAGAAACAGCGGGAGTACCTGATGGGCCTTTTGCGGGATGATCCTATTGGCGGCAAAAGCATTGACGCTGTGAAGCCGTCCGACGCCAAGGAGTGGGCCATCCGCATGAGGGAAAAAGGGTTTAGCTATCAGTCCATCAGCAACTACAAGCGTTCCCTGCGGGCGGCATTTTTCATCGCCATAGAGGATGATTGCGTTCGTAAGAACCCGTTCAGCTTTGCCCTAAACAAAGTCCTGGACGATGACCGTGGCGAGAAAACCGTGCTGACGCCGGAGCAGGAAACAAGCCTGATCGACTTCATGCAGAATGACCCGGTGTACCAAAAGTATGCCGACGAGATCATCATTCTGCTTGGGACAGGGCTGCGGATTTCCGAGTTCTGCGGGCTGACCACAAACCTTGACTTTAAGAACCGGCTGATCCGGGTAGACCACCAGCTTTTGCGGGACAGTGAGAACGGCTACTACATCGAAACGCCCAAGACCAAGAGCGGCTACCGGGAAATCCCCATGAGTGAGCCGGTCTATCAGGCGTTGAAGCGGGTGCTGAAGAACCGGGGAAAGAAGCCCACAATCACGGTGGACGGCTACACGGGTTTTCTGTTCTTGAACCGGGAGGGCTTGCCCAAGGTAGGGATGAACTACAACAACATGGTCAGGGGCCTTGTGAAGAAGTACAACAAGCATCACAAGGAACCGTTGCCCAACATCACCCCGCACTCCATCCGGCATACTTTCTGTTCCCGGATGGCGAACGCTGGCATGAACCCCAAAGCGTTGCAGTACATCATGGGCCACGCTAATATCACCATGACGCTGGACTATTACACCCATGTGGATGCCTGTTCTGTAAAGGCGGAGATGGAGCGGCTGGCCGCGTAGTAGAAAGATAGCGTACAGGCGCTTTTACTACTTCCGTACTACGTTTCAGCGCAAAGTCACGCCGGGAAACGCCGACATATGCGAATTACTCTCCCAAACGGCAAATGGCGGAAACGCCTGAAAATCAAGGCATTGCCGCCATTTGCCGAGTTACATAAGGTTAGGGCTGGAAATTATAAAATCTTTCATCAAACCACTGTTGTGTAGAGTCCATAACCAAAGCAACCTCCTTTCGTCCGACGTTTCCAATATAGACCGCTGCAAGTATTCCTTACGGGTATTCCTGGAGCAGCACTCGAACGACTCGCTCAATTCTTTTTACAGAGGTTTCGGACTGGCCTTGGAGCATGGCCAAAATATTACTTATATAGGGGAATTGCCCTCCCCCATATAATAGCGCATCTGTCGAAACATGTAAAGCCTGTGCTGCTAAAAGTAATGTCAAAACACTGGGGGCCTTTTCCCCGCGCTCCAGCCTGCACAGAAAAGCTGTGCTGATTTGAAGCTGAGCCGCCAAGTCACGCTGAGTCATTTGAGCTGCTTTTCGATAGCGGATGAGATTTGCCCCTATGGTCTCTGCCAGTTGGTCTTTGTCCATGTATGATACCTCATTACGATGTCTGCAACACATGACAAGGGAACCCTTCATGGGGGAAGCGCGTCAACCAGACTCTTCTTTTTCCACAATAATGTGCAGTATTTCGCATATTTTGTCAAGAGAAGAAATAGAATTTTCGTCAAGCATTGTCAAAATCTCTTTCGCTTGTGATGACGTGTCCCTTCCAAAGAAAACTTCATCAGCACTGACATGTAGGGTTGTCACAAACCGCCAAAGAGTATCCACGCTAAATTGAGCGTCTCCCTGTTCCACATGCGCTAGATAAGACTTGGAGATTCCCAAGAGCTCAGCCAACTGTTCCTGCGTATACCCGCACCGCTTCCTTATATTCGCTATGTTTTCACCTCGTTGAAGATGTATTGCCTTCATATCCATCCAATCGTCCAGCCCTTTCGCATAGTGGTTAAATTATATTGCCCAGACGAATGGGTGGAAATGCTATAATAAGGATATATTTAGTGCGTATAAGAGATACTTTTTATATAGTAAAAAACTTTGCCACCCTTTCTCGAAATAAAAACGGGTTTGCAAACAATATATATAGTACAAACGTTTGATGCCCGTTGGCTGGCTTAGAAGCAGGGCCGGCAGAGAAATACGAGCATCTGCCAGGGAGGTGCCTGCCTATAAGAAATTGACAAAGGAAATCGAAGCAGCTGCTGGTGGGATGGGGCTGCTGCAAAGCAAAAGCTGGCGCTCCATCGGAGCGTCAGCTTTCCTCTGATATATTAGCGAGATAGGTCTATCCAAAACATTTCTAATATTATGGAGTTAGCATAAGGCTGGTGAGTAATAAGAAACCGGTGTTAGGCAGGAGAGAGGCTCTTTGCCCAAGAACAAGCCGTTCTCTTTTGTCCAAACAGAAGGTTTTGTTGACAAGGGAAAGGTCAGCCTTCAAGGAAATGCTGTAATGCCTCTTTATAGCTGTCCATATCCGTGACTTAATGCCTTCCTTTCGAGAGAGTGCGGTTGGCCGCAATGAGGTCTTTTGCGAGGCCCGCCATGGTATGGGAAAAGTAAGAGAATACACTACATTTGCTCCATCCTCGGCCTCGGTAAAAGCCCCTAGGCCTCCATCCTTGTCCAAAGTGATTGCTACTAGGTTGTTCAAACATGCGCTTCTTGGTCAAATGGAGGACACCTGCTTTTGAGCATAAACTCCTTCTTTTTGTGTGACCACAATAGGTCAATCATTCCTGACTGTACCTGGATAAACAATTTGGGCGCTGCGGTATTTCTTCCAATCAAGCCGCTGCCCACAACGGTCACAAAAACTCATAAATTCACGCTCCAACGTGATTTTACAGCATGGACAAACATAATAAGTTGTATTCGGAAAAACCATCAGCTGCGTTACGAGCATGGGGACATGAAACTGGGCAAACTTCAAAATGAGACATAAAGTTTGATTTCCCTCGAATAGCTCCAAGCCGAGTTGAATTACCTCTTTCACAATGGCCGTATTTTTTTTATGTCGCTACCCTCCCTATTTAGATTAAGATACCTCCAGAACTTTTTCGCCGCTGTCGAGTGCTTGTCCCGAATTCCCTCGAAGAAATATTCTGCAGTTTCGATTCCGTTCCCATTATCCATTTGACGGCTATTCTCGCATTCGTTCTTCAGAACAGACTCCTGATAAATTGTAAAAGACACATTGGTCACTCCTTACCTTTATTATAATGCGTGCAAAATCGGCCGTTTTGACAACCTGAATAAATAAAAATGAATAGGGACGCAACAGGTTTTAGTCAAGCACGGCATCGTTTAGGAAGGCGTACGGCAAAACAACTTCCCTTATCAAATATTGTTCTGGAATGTAAATAAATTTCAAGTGTTCCAAAATATTTTGAAAGGATAGCTTAACAAGAGAAGGCCGCAAGCCTTTGCGGCGTGAGAGCTGCCAGCCCAACATAGATTTAATTGCCCCAGACGTAGTATCTGGAAATGCCAGCCTGAACCATCTGGTTAAGACTGGCATTTAACATGCTGCATATCTCAAGACAAAAAGTACTTCGATAGAGAGGGGCGAGCCTTATTACATCAGATTACTGTCCAGCTTTCGACCGACATCACCATGGGAAGTGACTCGGATTTTTTCAAACAGAAAAACTGATGACCAATCTACATTTTCAAAATTCAGTTCAGCGTGGTCAGGGAAAAACGTCATAATAGCGGCTCTTTCCGTGGGAATATCAAGGGTAAGATGGCTCAATGATGAAAGACCCAAAAACTCGCGAGTTGTTTCGTTCAAATAGCATTCATGAGCCTGACTGTTCTCGTCTACCCAAAATAAATTGAAGTGTCCAGAGGCCCCATTGGAGCAGATGATTTCTGTTTGGCCATCATTATCAAGGTCCGTATGGTACATGTCGCCTTTACATGAGGCGATTTTGGTAATCTCATCATTCATTACTCGATAAAAGTCAAATACACACCCCCCCTCTTCTGACTCGTATTTGAAGATGAAGCCATCGCACCCCATCATATTTTCAAAGGGTTTTAATCCTGCAGCATCGTCAAGGGATAGCAAATATGTGCTTTTTAAGGTATCCAAAACCCCCTCATGCTCAACGCCCTCGTCCGTATGCGTATACATTAGTTGTACCAGAGTCCCGTCTGTTTTCACATAGAAGGCCCATTCCTTGCCATAATCGAGAAATGTTGTGCTTTCCTCCATGACCTCCTCTATTGGAAATAACCGGAAGCCCGGGGATTCCTCGCTTAATGTAGAGCCGCTTTTTATGTTGGTGTTAGAGCTCTTACTACATGCACAGAGGAAGAGGAACGCAAATAGTAGAAAAGGCAAGAAAAGAATTTTTCTGTGCCCCATTTTTCACACCTCCCTTAAGGATATCCAAAACAACTTAATTTACAATCAGGTCACACTTTTCCCTGCCTTTATATCGCTGTCTTCGGCGTCGAAAACGCGATTCAAATAGGGCTACGAGAAGCCATTGTCCACAATTGGAATTGCTCTTCAAATGATAATGCATGTATCCTTAATATATATATTGTTTTGGATAGTGAGAATATTTCACACTTTGTCAATTTTGTGCAGCTTAGGCAGAAGTAAAGCAGGGGAGAGTGCCCAGGAGGCACGGGAGCACTTGAAACCTGGAGGCAAAGATGATTACAAAAAGGCGGGAAGAGTTGGGAAGCCTCTAGTCTCCGCCAGCGTGTTACTTTTGCCCATCTATCACGAAAGTAAAGCCCTGGCCTTCTGAGCCAGGGCTTTACCGTGGTTTTTATGGTGCTTAAGCAATGCGGCAATTCTGGTAACATTGATACAGCACTGTGTCCTGTATCGAGTAGATGGGAACAAAAACTTGCGTCTGATTTATCCTCTTAGTTGTATATAGAGTTATAGGAGTGAGGAGAACTCACTGTGACATGGAAGCAGTAGTTTCCTCCAGCCTATCCAGATGCAGCAGAAAATCCGTAAAGAGTATGGCATTCAATGCGGCCTTTCTGGACGTATATTCAGGGAACCATCCATGCGCAATGGCATTCCGGCCAGGGACATCGGGGATATAATCCGCCGAGGTATCGCACTGGTACATGACAAACTCATCATAGAATGTATAAAGAATTTTTGGGCACGAGTTCTCTGAGATGAGCTTCTCAACAGCGGCTTTGAGGACAGAGCTTCTCACCCTCTCCGGCAAAGAAGCTTTCTGCTTGACGATACCCTCCCACTGTACCGGCAGCGAGTGAACGACCAGGCCGTATTCCTTGCGCCGATACGCTTTTACGGCCTCGCACATCAACCGGCTGACACAGGAGGGAATTGGCAGCGTCGCCCAATCCTTCAGGATTTCCGCTATGTAGTCCCGCCCAAACCGTCGAAAAACAAATCTATCAATGGCTTCGACCCGCTTCTCGGGAGGCATTTCTTTAACAAGGATTTTGTTTAGCAGAATCATTTCCTGCTCTGGAAGGTCAAAGAGAAGGGAAGGACTCCACCTTGCGTCCATTAGAGCATGGAGGCACTTCCGTTGATAGGCCCGCCAGAACAGTTCATCGGGGTGAATAGAGAGAACGGCCTCCAATATCGGCGAAAGCCGATTGGAAAGATGAATTCCGTTGATGTTTGTGATGATTGACTCAATGGGGGTGAGGGCATCCAAGATACTGGTACAGTTGGCAATCCCTTCTGGCAGACAGTGGCTCGTTTCGTAGAGTTGAACTGCCGGAGAAACCAACAGGTCATTGTTCCGCTGCAGAAAATCTGACTGCCGCAAATTGCTGATAATTTGTGCATAGGACATCCCCTGCTCCTCAAGCATTGCCAGCTGATGATTGAAGGCGTCAATGGCCGGCCAGCTGCTCTGAAACCCTCGCAGCGCCACCTGGTCAGGAAGAGTCGCTCCGATTGCGGTATCAAACTGGCGGATAACCGCAGCCGCGTCAATTGCTGCGGGAGGAGGCCCCATAGCCGCAAGTTCTTGAGCGGGAAATCCAGAGGCATGGATTTCGGCTTCGCTCAACATTCCGATTTCCACATTGGAACGAATTGCCTCAAGGGCTTCTACGGCTGGTTGACTTTCCACTATCTGGTGCCCCAGGTTTATGATGGTTCCCATTTCCTGCACGACGGGGGATATTTGAACCATAGGCTCTATCAGGGGCCTGACCCGTTCCTGAATCTCCATCATCCTCTGGAGCGCTTCACCCCATGGGGGGTACTGTGAATTTAAGGGGAATCTCGTCATCATAATCACTCTCGTTCGTGTGTTTGCATTGTGGGTGTAGCCATATACCTAGCATGTTCGCCCATCGTTGGTCAGCATAATTTTCCTTGCCAGCCTTGCCCAATCATCATTGAACGTCTCATCAGCAAGGTATTCCTTGACACGCGAGCTTCTCTACCTGCCAGACACGACTAGCTTGACCGTCTTCATTCTTCAATATGATGCGCCTCCTTTTTGCCATTATAACACGAAGCGAGCATGGGGGCAAGATTGCGAACTTGCCAAATCTGCAAGGCTCTGTTTCTGGAGCCTACACCAGAAGGAGGGCTCACAAAAATTTTGGAACACAATTTGACGCAGAATCCACCGTTACTGTAAACTCAAAATATGGGCGTGGTTAGCATCTTTCCAGCGTTTTTGCAATATCGCTCATATTCTTTGGCGAAGGAGGCCAGGCCATGGCAAAACAGAAAAAGGGAAAAACCATAAGCAATCTGGATAAAACGATTGGGCGAGTCGTCGGAATCGAGACTCAAAACCCATCTGAGTTTCGAATGAAAATAAGCGACTTTATGGAGCAATATAAATCATATGCTGAGGCATTTGGCCTGACGGGAAACCCCTCCGCAAAGCCACACGTCAGGAAGGAAGATTTGGAGTTCTACCATGATATTTGCAAAGAAGAAAACGCGACAGATTATATTTGTGCAGCAAGGACTCTCTTGGCGGGGTATTGGTATACGCATCGAGTGGTTTATACTTTCACAGAGGAGACACTCGACTTTCTGGATAAGGAGATGGATATTGATAATTTTCGTCTCAATATTTCCACTTTGCAAAGAGCAGCGACAGAAGAGCCGATTCTGATTGAGCTGCCTCCTGGTTATCCAATCCAAAAAGCATTCCTTGGGCGCGTTTCTTTCTTCAGCGAGGCAACGGGGAAAGCCACTGAACTGGATGCCCTGGATTTCTGCATATTCGCCTGCCTGGTAAAAAAAGAGAAGACTTTGGCGCTAATTGGAGCCTCCGCTGACATGCCCGTTTCGCAATACATCCAAAGCAGAACCCAAATCCTTGACGGTCATGGCGAAGAGGTTTGCTTTTTGACAAGACTGGTAGTCTATATCGCATACATGAAGGGCATGCAGGATACGAAAGACACAGTATTTGTGGAGGAGCCCATCAAAAATGGCGTTCGTTTTAAGGTGCTGCCAGCCCATGCAGAGAGTCCAACAGCAGACGAATCATGTGAGGCGGGATGGATTCGGGCTGGTCTTGCCCCTGTTATGGGATACTATGACCGGATGAATATGATACGAGATTTCAGCAGCGATTTATCCGCCTGGTCGCCGGAAAAAAGCTCGTGCGACATTGATGACACGGACGCTTCGATGCGAGCCTTTTTAGAAAGGGTCGTTCTCAGTTGGGAAAGCAACAGAAATCTATACGGATTTAACAACGAACTGGCGCTTTCCGCTGCTTTGGACATGGTAATCGATGTCCTCTCGTCGGGAATATCCTCGGACCTCCTGGACTATATGCCATACAATGTTATGGCCTTCTATCCAACAGAGTCTAATGCATTCATGACGGCTCTCATAAGCCGCTGTTCCTTAAAGGGAGGCCGCCGGGGTGTTTATCTGATTGTTTTGACGCGGCCAGATGAATGTTCTTCTGTTTGTTACTTCGGGGAAGACGAGCCGCTCATAGAGGGGAAACTGGAAAGATGGTCCGAGGAAATTGACGCAGATGCCGCACTCGTCTTGGGCATTTTCAAGTACACTCTGACGATTTTGCGGCGAAAGGCCCTACGTAAAATGAACAGTTCCGGCCAGCCCAACCCTCCAAATCCGCATCTCCCAGAAAAGAAATTACCTATACCCTCCGCCCCAATTATCCGGCAGGGAGGGGATATCAGCGATATCATCCCAATTGCCATGTACGACCTCACTAAGCGCGCGATAAAGCGTGTGCCCAGAAAGGAGGAGGCCCGGAGGAGCGGATGGAAGATGACGCCTCACACCCGCCGGAGGCACCCACACCGTTATTGGGTCGGGAGCGGGGAGAACCGGCGCCAAGAGATACGCTGGTTGGAATGTATCCACATCAACAAACAAAGTGAAGACGCCGTACCAGCGGTAACTGTCCACGAAGTCAAATGAGGAGGGCCGCATCAGTACGCCGCCGAAATAGTAGGAGGCCGGAAGCGAAGTTTACCTACCTCTGGTTTAACAAAAGGGAACGGCGGCGGCAGCGCCGTTGAGCTACTTTCTGCCCGACATCGGGGGAGGAAGGCTGTCTGAACTATGTCGGGCGATGGAGCAGACTGGATACCCAGCCCCACTTCTTCTTGGTAAATCACCCCCACTTGTAATCGGCCACATCTTGTGCTAAAATCAAATTAGATAGTCAGAGGGAAAGCGAGGACTCAGGCGTGACGACGGAACAGCTAAACCAGCAACATCAAGAAGATTTGCATCGGCTCAGGGGGTTCTGCCTCCTGGATGATGATTTCATGACAAAGTGCTTCGAGGGTGAACCTCAATGCATCCAGTTTGTACTCCGCATCGTGCTGGAAACGCCTGACCTGCAGGTCACCGATGTCCATACCCAGGTGTTTGTTGAAAATCTACTCAATCGCTCCGTACGCCTGGATGTTCTGGCAACCGACAGTGGTGGCCGGAAAATCAACGTGGAAATCCAGCGAGCGGACAAGGGCGCTGGGCGAAAACGGGCAAGATACAACAGTAGTATGATGGATGCCAATCTCCTGCGTAAGAGTGAGGACTTTGACAAGTTGCCGGAAACCTATGTCGTATTCATAACCGAACACGATGTACTTGGGAAAGGTTGGCCACTATACAAAGTCGAGCGGTGTATTTTGGGAACCCGCGAAAGCTTTGACGATGGCTCGCACATCCTGTATGTGAACGGGGCATACCGGGATGAGACACCTATCGGAAAGCTAATGCACGATTTTTCCTGCACAGACCCGGCAAATATGTATTATGGGGTACTGGCGGACAGGGTTAGGTTTTTTAAGGAAAGCAAGGAAGGAGTTGCTATTATGTGTAAAGTTATGGAAGATATGAGAAACCAATCCCTGAGAGAAGGGGAAGAGCGCAGAGCGAGAGCAACCGCAAAGCGGATGCTGGCGGCCAGAAAGTATTCCTTGGAAGAAATCGTGGAAATGGTGGGCCTCCCTTTGAATGAGGTAAAAGAGCTGCAGCCCAAACAAGATGCATAGAATACCAAAAAGGAGCATGTAAAGAAAAGTTTCCCATAACAACACGCTGAGTTAACTGGGGCAGGCGATTTTCTCCCATTTTTCTATTTCTATTTTTCCCTGCCACCAGTTATCGCTGCCCCGGACATCACCGCCTTCTGTAAGCACAATGGTGTGCCCAAATCCAGCAGAAACCGCTACAATTTTATTGTTGGGCAAGTCTTTGAGACAGGCCCTGTGTTTTTTGTCAGTTTGCGCGGGGTTTTCACACGCCCTTGGTTTAGCAAAAGGGGAGAGAGGCGGCCTTGATTTGTTTCCAGCCCGAATGGCTTGGGTATATCAAGACCAGATTTGGGGATTCTACTACATGCCGGTAGCTGAGGCCCTACCCGGGGTATCGCAGGTACAAGGCCACCGGTCCAAGGGCGCGTTCCTTTCTCTAACTGGCAGGGGAGAGGAATGTGCCTTTTGGTGTTTTCCTGGCAGTGACCACATACAAAAGCCGGCGTGGAAATCTTGATACACTTTCCGCATGGTTTCCTGCCGAATCCGTACACTTTTGCCAAATGTGATAACATTTCTTCGCTTTGCATATAAACAATGCAAGAACCCTTCAGGAGAACGCAGCATGCGCTAGGGGATTTATATTTACAAGGAGAAATGAATCATGAACACCAATGCCAACAAGAAGACTGTCAGCATCAACACCGCTACCCGCCGGACTACTGCCGAGACCTTCGAGAAGCGCCGTAACACCCGCCTGAAGAAGGCCATTGCCGCCGCCAAGAAGGGCATCGATGTCGGCCCCAGCAAGATGGTTTACTTGTCTGACGCTCTGACCACCTCCGAGCGCGCCGCTGCGGTCAAGGCCGCCATGACCGCGTCCACATTTGCCTATGGTCCCTACAAGGTAACCAATGTGCCGGTAGCCGCTATCGCCGTGGAGTCCAAGTACCAGCGGGACCCCAAGAAGTGGGAACAGCTCCTGACGAGGGAGACTTTCGACTGGGCTAAGTTCGAAGCCGTGGTGGTCAGCTACCGTGATGGCGTTCTGTACGCTGTCGACGGAGGTCATCGCGTGAAGTATGCCGTTGATGCAGGCATTGAGACCCTTCCGGTCAAGATTCTGGAGGGAAAGACCCTGGAACAGGAGGCCCGGCAGTTTGCCACGCAGAAGGACCAGGTGGTGACGATTAAGGCGGCCCAGAGATTCAAGGCCGATGTTGTCTCCAAAGACCGGACCGCGTCCATCATCTACGCTCTGTGCGACAGCTTCGGGCTGACCGTGACCAACAAGGTCCAGGGCACCAAGGCCCCTATGAAGGCTATCGTTTCCGCCAAAAAATCGTGAACAACGAGACGATTGACGGTGCCGACTGCTTCTGCTGGATGCTGAGCCTGATGGACGAAGCCAGGTGGTTCGAGGACCGCGGGATGCTTGTTGGCGCACTCACGGACCATGTGATGAAGGGCTTCGAGAGTGTGTACATCGAGGGTGTGCGGGAGAAGGCCCTGCCCGAATACACCACCCGGTTGTTGAAGGAGCTGCGCCAGCTTTCTCCGAAGCTCATCGTTAGCTACGGGCACCTTCGGGATTCTTCCACGATGGACAAACGCGGATACACCAAGGGCGTGTTGGTTGACATCGCCAAGGGCGTCGTCGATGCCCAGGAGATTTTCAGGCTGGCTCGCGAGGCTGGCGACAAGGTTGCTATCGCCTAAACAACAGGGCCCCACCAACGGTGGGGTCTTGTTTTCTCTATCGATAAAGCTGGTATTTCTTGCTGATTTTGTGAGCCTCCTCATCCGGCAGGGGTCGGAACCATATGCCGGTGAGAGTGGTTCCGTCAGGCTCTTCTGGTGTCAATTCCGTCCGACAGTTATCATAAATCAGCCCAAAGTCCACGTTTTCGATGAGCTCCATCTCCTTCGCCATGGCCTTCGCCTTGAGGAGGTGTGCCTTATTCCGGGCTTCGCAGACAGTCTTTACAAAGGACCCGGCCACATAGCCCTCAAACATATCCGCCAGGATATTCAACTGGCAGCGGTATGTGTCGCCATCATGCCTGGCACTGCGGATAAGGGCCTTTGTCCAGTAGCCCTCCGCACAATGGCCCAGCTGGGCCAGCAGCTTTCCGGTAGACATGTGCAGGTCCTTTCGGAATACGAAGAGACGGCGAAAATTTACGGGCATTAAGCAATCCCTCCCTTTACAGCATGAGTGCTCCCCTTAGCCAGCAACCCAATATATACCAGTCGGGCAGATTTCCCATCCCGCAGATACACGCTATGGACGTTGCTCAGAGCCTCGTCCCGAATGCGTACCTGGACCGGCCACAACCCGAAACGGAAAAGGGAAGGACCGTGGCAAACCGTGAGATACAGGGTATGGTTCACGATATCATACTTATACCACCGAAAAAATTCGGAACTGTTGGTGCAGTCCAGGCTGAGAGATAGTTCGTCGCTGCTCAGCGCAACATTCGAGGCCACAATGGATTCTTAGCTGGTGTAGTCATTTTTGACTGCCCAGAAGGAGTAAATAAACGCAGCAAACATAAAGAGGACCAAGGAGGCGTAGAGAACACAGAACAGCCTTTTCTTAACCAATTCCGCCACCTCCATCCAACTCCGCAGCGGGCAGCTTTCCGCTGTTTTCCGCGATAGCCCGGTTGGAGTATCGCTTGTCGCCCGTGATTTCCTTTATAACCTCAATTTCGGGCGGGAAAAAGACCCTATCGCTGGCTTCAAGCCCCTCGACCTCAATGGTCACAAACCGGGACTCGCCGGCATATATGTCCATTTCCATATACTGGTTCTGATAGGGGAAGCAGCACCGTGTTTTTCGGATGGGGGCGGTAACCGCCTGGGCCAGATATGCGGCGTATTGCCGGGGAGAGATGATGGACTCCCTCTCGATACGGTCCGTCTTTTCAGGTAGGTCCGTCTTCTCCGTGTAGAAGAACGAGTAGTTGACACCATCGCCCCGCTGGCGGATGCGACGCTCCGTGTCTCCGGAATTGGGCAGATACGTCTGCACAATTTGAGAGGCTACGGGATTGTATTTGCCAATCGCGGCAAGGTCCGGCATCCTGGCCAGAAACTTCCGCTCCCGCTCCACTGGGGCTGGGATACCCAGGCATCCATAGATTGCCCGGATGGCGGACGCAATCTTCTCTTGGAAGGGCCGGTGGTTGCCGATGATGGTCATATGCGGGTGACCTGTCCATGCGGCGAGGGTGCGGACGTCCAGGGCCCGCGCCTCTTCCAGCGTTTCGGACCTGGCGGCGTTGTTGGAGAGCGTATACGCTTCCTCCGCCCCGCTGGCGGCGGTAACCAGGTGAATCACCATGTCATAGCTGTTCAGAGTTTCTACTGGATTTGAACCATGCCCAGCCAGGAGTTCGCCAATGGCGGGGAGGCCAGCATAAGCGGCGCCATCCAGCTTGCCACGGTCACAGAGGATGACCATATTTGAACCGTCCGCTGCCTGTTCGGCAGCCGCCTGGTCCACGATGGCTTCCGCCGCGAACTGATGGTCCAGGATGTGCTTCTGGAAGCCATTCATTCCGAAGTCCCCGGGGGTGATGTGCATGCCGGTGATGAGGGAGGTGGCCGCCTCGGGAACAATGAGAACCTTGACGCCCAGGTCGCCCAGTTCCTGAACGGCCTTGGACATTAGGGTAGTCTTCCCGGCGCACGGGCCACCGGTGATAACGATTTTAACAATTTTTCCAGGGTTTACCTGCTTATTTTTCATGACGCTTTCTCCTTTCAAGCACAAACCAAAAGTCTTCGCCGAGTAAATCCCGGCCATGGGCATAAAGCTGAAACACTTTGCCATCCCGCAGGGCAACAAATATGCGACAGTTCCTTCGCAGTCAGGTCAGGCCAAATACACCGTTGGCCCCACACATAAAACAAAATATCGCCACCCATTCGAGATTTTGATATTATGGTATGCCGAAGGAAAGAAAACGATTTTGCTACCGTTGCAAATTTGATGCTCTTGTGTTATTCTGGCGAGGAGGGGAGGGAGAAACCGTGAAGAAAAAGGTTAATCCGAACAAAATACCTCTTCTAAACTGCAAGCCCGATTTTCACAAAATCTCTGAGGCGGCAAGTGACAAAGCTACCTTCATTGCTTGGGCGGAAGTTTTAGGTGCTTTGGCAGATTTTCCAAATATGTGTACAGAGAAAATGCAGCAGTTGTGGGCAGATACCAACAAAGCTGCCGTGAGAGTTCATCATCAGAAAGACGTGGAATTTTGGATACCCAAAATCGAAGAAATAGCTGGAATTAGGTTGCCATACACACTCGCTTCGCTGTCAGACATCCACACGAAAGGCGAACTGAACAGGGCTATGCGGAAAATCGAGAGAAAAGCCCTTGTGTTTGCATATGCAATTATCGGACAGCAGTTTGTAGAAAAAGAATTGCTGCCGCTGGAGGATGTCGGAAGGGTGTTCCAAAAGGCGGATAGTTTGGATAAAGAAATTGCGGACCAGCGAATCACGATAGATGATTTGCTGGAAATGCTGAGAGACGAATATGGTCTGGAGCTGGCCACTTCGAATACCGGCGTAAAACTGATAAGGCGCAACTAAGGGGGAAGCAAATGAAAAGGGCGGCCTGATGGCC
>CAIGRU010001130.1_pt1 | contig 15375 bp, 14 predicted proteins | sample 7351341 | NCBI WGS metagenome assembly CAIGRU01
GGTCTGAGGGGGCTCGGAAGGCTGGGGCTCTGTTGGGGCTTGGGGCAGCTCCGGGACTGGAGTTGTGGGAATGACAGCCTCCGAAACCGGGCGGTTCCGCAAAGCCGCCTTCCCGGAGACAGCGCCGCCAGCGCTGTAAATCAGCCAGAGGTCGTTCATCTGCTTGGCCGTGTCCGGGTCCTTGGTCACCTGTCACCAGAAATCCCGGAAGCCCATATTCGTCTGCTGCTTCACCTCATGGAGCGTCTCCATCTGCTTGGCCGCCTCTAGGGCCGCCTGCTGTCCCGGAGGCACCGGGAGCCCGGCTTTGTCTGCGTCCAGCAGCTGCTTCATGCCCGCCGCCTTGGCCTTGGCCTCCGCGCTTCCCACACCTTGGGCCTCCAGCATCTTCTGGAGGAAGGTCTCCGTATCCTCCGCGGCATAGGCGCCATGTACGTTTTTCACCTTTTCCACCAACCCCCGGCTGTTGGTGGCAACACTGCCGCCACCCACGTGGACACCGCCCAGGGCACTCTCCAGGCGGAGGAGGCTTCCCTCCATATCCGCCGCCAGACCGATGACGCTCCGCAGATCATAGGTCCCCTGCTCCAAGCCGTACAGGGCCGTCTCCATCTCCGTCAGCTGGGACTGGAGCGCCACGGTGGCGTCCACCATCTCGTTGAGGACAACCTTGGAGTCCGTCACCGTCTGGCTCAGAAGCTGAACCCGCTGTTCCACAGGGGCCAGGATATCCGCCAGATTGCTCAGGTCCTCCCGCAGGCGGTCCGTACCGCTGTACAGCGCACCCTTGCCGCCGGAGAAGGTCCCCCGGGCCGCGTCCAGCTGATCCAGGCCCTTGGCAGAGGCGTAAAGGCCGTTCTGAATGTCCGCCAGGGCATCCAGCAGCTCATCCAGACTGCCGGAGAGGGCCCGGTAGTCCTCCTCCAGGTCGTCTTTCCGCTCACTGAGCTTGGCAATCTCCTCCAGTTGAGCCAGGGTGGCGGGCATCATCATCACCGTTAAGCCGCCGAAGGAGAAATCGTTGGAGCCCACCCGGATGGTGAAATGCTGTTCCTCCCCAGGGAGGCAGAGGAAGAGAACGGTCCGCAGATTGCCCACCAGCTGGACCTGGGCGCCCTCCGCCTCCAGAGAGAGGATGTCGTCCTGGTTAAACAGGGCCGTGGCCGCCAGGGTGTAATTGTACCGGGCGTAGTCTCCGGCGCTCGCATCGGGCACAATGTCCAGAAGGATTTCCACCATGCCCTGCTTCCCCGCCAGCTCCTCCGCCTTGGCGGGAACGCCGTTGAGGGTGTAGCGCAGAGTGATGGTCCAGGGCAGGTCCTCAAAGGGCTTTTTTGTCTTGCCCTCGAAATAGAAGTGGTCCGGCACACTGCCGGTAAATTGGAAGGAGGTGCTCCCCTCCCCACTGACCGGGACGGAATTGTCCGTAAGGTTCACCACCTCGTCATAGACGCCGTAGTCCGTCAAACGGTCCCGGCCGTTCATGGCGTAGCTTTTTACCACGCTGCCTTCCAGGAGGTTTCCGTAGTAATCCAGCGTGGCGTAATACGCCTCGTCATAGGTGGGAGTCACGCCGTCGCCGATGACCTCCGCCGCTGTGGCGGGCAGGGTCAGCGTCACGGTTAAAACCGCTGCCAAAGCCAGGGCGGACACACGTTTGCTCATGGTTTGCCAAGTCATAGTGATTCCTCCAAATAATCAACTAGTGTCAAATAAAAGATTTTTATTGACTTATTGACTTAAGTCGATTATAGTAAAAGCAGGAAATTTGGTCAATAGACAAAAGCGGGCAAATGCCTAATTTGTCCAAAGGAGGAGCCTTATGCTGAAAAACCCTGATGACCGCCGGGCTCGACGGTCCCGCAAACTATTAAAGGAGAGCCTTCTGGAGCTGATGAAGCAAAAAACCTTTGCCGACATCTCCGTCCGGGATGTAACCGACGCAGCGGATATGAACCGGGCCACCTTTTATCTTCACTACTCCGGCACTTTGGAGCTGCTGCACAGCGTGGAGGAGGATTTGCTGGAGGAGCTCCAAGCGCTGGTGGATGCCCATATGCAGGAAACCGTGGCCGTGGGCAGCGTAGCTCCTGTGTTTGAGCCGGTGCTGGACTTCACCATAGAAAACCGGGAGATCTGCACGGTCCTGTTTGCCAGCAGTGAGGCCAGCGGCTTCTTCCAGTCCATCCAGCGGCTGGTCCACCAGAATGGCGCTCTGTTGGTCAAAACCTGGTTCCATCCAGAGGACCCAAGGCTGACGGGTTACCTTCTAAACTTCCTGGCCTGGGGCTTCATCGGCCTTTTGGCGGAGTGGTTCGAAAAGGACATGGCCCTGCCCAAGGCAGAGCTTCTCTCCGCCGCCCAGCGCATGGCGGACGCCGCTGCCGCTGGGCTGTTCGAGGAAAGGAGGTCCTCATGATGTCCGCCTCTGCCAAGGAGGCCCTCCAGGCTGCCTTCCTCCGCCTGCTGGAGGAACGTCCCCTTCGGGAAATCACCGTGAAGGACATTGTGGAAGCCTGCGGGGTCAACCGGAATACTTTTTACTATCACTTCAAGGACATCCCTGCCCTGCTGGAGGAACTGGTCACGGACCAGGCGAACCGCATCATTGCCGCCCAGGGCCCGGTATTATCCCTGGCGGACTGCCTGGAGACCGCCGCCGGCTTTGCCCTTAAGCACCGACAGGCGGTGCTTCATATCAACCAGTCCGCTCATCGGGACCTGTTTGAGCGGAGCTTGATGGACGTGTGCCGCCGGGTGGTGGAGGACTACGCCGCCGCAGCCGCTACCGGCGTTCCCATTGCCCAGGAGGACCGGGCCATCATCGTCCGGTTCTATCAGTGCGAGTGTTTCGGGCAAATCATGGCCTGGCTCAACGATGGGATGCGCTATGACCTGGGAAAGCAGTTCCGCCGCCTCTGCCAGTTGGGGGAGGGCATGACGGAGCGGATGCTAAAACGGGCGATGGAACTGAATCCATAAAAAGAGTGGAGGCACTGGGCTCCTCCACACAGTGACAACAACTGCATAACCGTTTAGAGCACGGAAACGCAATATCTAACGCCAAGTTTGTTATTATCTCAGCAGCAACCGAATGGCCGCCTCGGATTTTTCCGGGGCGGCCATTTGTTCTATTTCCTCACATCCGAACACAGCTTACCTCCACCGCGTTTTCAAGCTGGATAGACACCACTAAGAATCATAATCACCAAAATTGGTTGATCTTTCTTGGCAGATCAAACAGATTTTGTAGGAAAGCTACAAATGATATTGACTTTTCAGAAGCATGATGATACCCTCTGCTAAAGAAAACATTTTCAGAAAATAGTTTCCCTGCGAAGTCGAAGAAATTTTTGATGTTAGAGAGGTGAGCGACATGACCATACGGGACATCGCCAATCTGGCAAACGTATCCGTATCTACCGTTTCCAAAGTTCTCAGTGGAAAGGATAGCAGCATAGGCCAGGAGACAAAAGAACGCATCCAAAAAATCGCAAAAGAATACAATTATGTTCCGTATGGGAACGCAATTGCCGGACGGCCATCTCAGCTTTTAGGGATTTTAATGGGGCGGGACACGGCGTTCACTCTCCTGACCGGAATCAGCGCGCAGGCACAGTCTCGCGGGTACAGCACCCTTGTTCGTATGTCCGACTCGGCGTCCGAGGAGCTCGCCAACCTAAAAGCACTGCTTGCCAGTCATGTGGATGGCATTCTATGGATCAAGCGCCCATCCTCTCCCGCTGGCCTTGGCATTGAATTGGAGGGCATGGCGCACCTTGTTTTGGACGAGTACAGTTCTGCCACCCAGGAAAATTTCTTTTCATACCATGATCTCGGCTTCAAAACCGCTCAGTATTTCACCGCGCTGGGACACAAAAAAATCACCTGTCTTGCTTCGGAGAACGGCCCTGCGCAGCGGGATTTTGCCGCCGGTATCTGCCACCAGCTTTTCGAGAAGGGCATCTACGCGGATATCAAGTCTGTATCGGCAACAACGGATACTTGCGGCGCTACCTGGCTCCAGGCGCACACCGGCATAATTTGTATGGACCACAGGTCTCTCGCCGCAACCACCCTTCTGGTAGATCGTCTCGGCATGCACGTTCCGGAGGATTTATCCGTGGTCTCCTTGTGCGAAGAGGCATGGATGCTGGGCGGCAGACAGATTTCTAAAATCAAAAAGCCTTACGAGGAATTGGGGCGGTTTGCCGCCGACCAGTTAATCGGGCAGATTGAGCAGGAGAGCGCCAGCGGCACCTTCCTCACGGCAGCCAGCATAGACAGCATGGACAGTCTCGCCCCACCGAAGTGTGAAAACCGCAAACGGTTTGTTGTGATTGGTATGTCAAACACCGACACACTGATTTCCGTGGACAAGCAATTGGAACCGGGAGAAACCGTCAATGTCAAGCACCGCATGATTACGCCTGGCGGAAAGGGCTTGAACCAGGCGCTGGGCGTCGCCAAGCTGGGAGGGTCCGCCGCGCTGATCTCCTCTTTGGGCGAGGATTTGGAGGGGCGCGCAATCGTCGAGTGCCTGACCGCAAACGGAGTTGACACGACAGGGATTACGATGCAAGAGGGAATGTCCTCGGGGCACGCGTATATCTATGTGCAAGAGAATGTGGAAAGCAGCATCTCCGTATACAGCGGGGCAAACAAATGCCTTACGATTTCCGACATTGCCAGTCACGAGACACTTTTTGCCGAGGCGGCGTACTGCCTTCTGCAAACCGAGTTGGATCAGGAGATTGCGCTTTACACCGCCTCTTTGGCGCAACGGCATGGAGTGAAAATCATTTTGAAACCCTGTGCGATTTCAAAAATAAATCCAGAGCTGCTTCGCCATGTTGATATTTTGGTTCCCAACCAAAAAGAGGCGCAAAGGCTCCTGCCGGAGTGTCTCACTTTGGAAGAGCAGGCGTCGCGCTTTTACCAAGAAGGCGCCCGGACGGTTATCATTACGCTAGGAGAAAACGGCTGCTATAAGTTGGACGGAGACGGCGGCGTTTATTTCCCCCCCGCTCCAATTTCCCCGGTGGACGTCACCGGAGCGGCAGACGCTTTTATCTCTGCTTTGGCGGTTTATCTGGCAAAGGGCAGTTCCATGAATAAAGCGATCAAATACGCGGTCTGCGCATCGGCTCTGTCCACTACCCGGCACGGGGTCCCGCCCTCTCTTGTGGACTCTGACGCACTGGAAACCTTTTACGCGCTGCACTATAAAAACCTCCAGGAACGGCGCGGCTTAATTCCGCCCAGGAAACAGGATTCTGTATGAACCGGCCCATTGGCCGTTTCAGATAAAAAATCTGATTTTGCTTTTTTGATGGAAGGAGAAACCAAGATGAAACCACTGGTATTTCAAACCGATTTCGGCACGGAGGACGGCGCGGTCAGCGCCATGTACGGCGTGGCCTACACGGTGGACGCCGGATTGAACATATCCGACCTTACCCACGGCATCACGCCGTACGACATCTGGCAGGCCAGCTACCGCCTGGTTCAAACCGTCCGCTACTGGCCCGAGGGCACGGTGTTCGTTTCGGTGGTAGATCCCGGCGTCGGTCCCCCCCGCCGCAGCGTCGTGGCAAAGACCTCCACCGGCCAGCTCATCGTAACGCCGGACAATGGCACGCTGACCCATATTAAGCGGAAATACGGGATTTCCGAGGCCCGCGTAATCGACGAAACCGTGAACCGCCTGGCAGGCTCCGAGGAGAGCTACACCTTCCACGGACGGGACGTCTACGCCTATACCGGAGCCCGGCTTGCCGCTGGCATCATTCCTTTCGAGGAGGTGGGGCCTGCCGTCGATCCGGCGTCCGTCATCGAGCTTCCCGTGGTGGAGCCCACGCGCAGTGAAAACAAGGCGGAGGGCACCGTCGACGTGCTGGACGTCCGGTTTGGCAGCCTCTGGACCAATATCCCCAGAGAGATGTTCAAGACCCTGGGGATTCAGGTGGGTGAGCGGGCGGAAATCACCATTACCAACGACACCCGAACCATCTACCGCAACACCATGATTTACGCCCAGTCCTTTGCTGGCGTGTTCGTTGGCGAGCCCCTGATCTATGTAAACTCCCTGGACTGCATGGCCGTGGCCATCAACCAAGGCAGCTTTGCCAAGGCCTATAACATCGGCACCGGAAACAGCTGGCATATTTCCATCGGTCCAGACTCCCGCAGATAAACAAAGCAGTCCCGTGGCATGAAACCAAAAAAGAACCGTTATGCGGGAATCCCATGGGAGCTTTGCCGCTCTTTGAGCTCCCCATCCGGGGAGGCAACGGACGTTTGTGAATGGAGGAAGCAACTAAAAAATGACTCACACATTGCCGATGAAACCCTGCATCGTTTGGCAGACAGACTTCACCAGAAAATGGGGCGCGGTGGCGTCCATGGTAGGCGTCTGCAAGCAGGTGGACCGCGAACTGGAGTGCGTAGACATCACCCACGATATCCCGGCGTATGACGTATGGGCGGGCAGCATGGAGCTTGCCTATGTAGAACCCTATTGGCCTGCCGGAACGGTATTTGTCTCGGTGGTAGATCCCGGCGTTGGCACAGCCCGAAAAGCCTGCGTGGCGCTGCTAAAGGATGGAAACTTCGTGGTGACACCGGATAACGGCACGCTGACCCACTTGAGCCAGAAGGTAGGAATTGCCGCTGTTCGGGAAATCGACGAAACCGTCAACCGTTTGGGCGGTTCAGAGGCATACTCCGTTTTTCATGGCCGGGACATCTTTGCTTATACGGCGGCCCGGCTGGCCTCCGGCATCATCAGCTTTGAGGGCGTCGGCCCGGAATACCCGGTAGCGGACATTGTACAGATTAAAGACGCGTTAAAGACCGCCGAAATACAGGCAGGCTCTGCTTCCGGCATTGTCACCAGTGTCAGCGATCCCTTTGGCAGCATTGTCTTTAACATCACCCTAGCCCAAGTGGAAGAAGCGGGGTTCCAGCATGGCGACGTGCTCCGCGTTCTGCTGGCCCATCAAGGCACACCCGTATTTCAGGAAAATGTCCTCTACCATAAATCCTTTGGCTTTGTCCAACCCGGCCAGCCCATTTTGTTCAACTCCTCCAGCGACTATTTGTCTCTGGGACTAAATCAGGGAAGCTTCGTCCAAGCGTATGGCTGTGGCCGCGGAGGGGACTGGACCATCCATGTCAGCCGGAGCTCGGCGGCAGAGGGGGCAGAAAGGACATGACAGACCGGCAAATGGAGAAAATGCTGGAATTTCCAGGGAACCGGCCGGTTGATGTTGTGATCGATACGGATACCTTTAACGAGGTCGATGACCAATTTGCTCTGGCCTATCTGCTTAGGCACCCGGAGCGGCTGAAACTACAAGCCATTTACGCCGCACCCTTTTGCAACGAAAAAGCCGCTTCAGCCCAGGAGGGCATGGAAAAAAGCTATCAAGAAATTTACAAGGTTCTGGAGCTGGCGGAGGCTTCGGCCTACCAAGGATGCGTTTACAAGGGGGCAGACCGATTTTTGGAGGACCCCGATACGCCCGTTGTCTCCGACGCTTCCTTGGATTTGATCCGGCGGGCAATGGCCCATTCGCCGGAGAATCCACTTTATGTCATCGGCATCGCGGCCGCTACCGACATCGCCTCAGCAATTCTCCAGCAACCGGAAATTCAGGGCAACATCGTGGTCATCTGGCTGGGTGGCAGCGCTTACCACTGTATGGAGCAGGAGGAATTCAACCTCATTGAGGATGTCTTTGCGGCCCAAACGCTGTTCAACAGCGGCGTTCCTCTGGTGCAGCTTCCCTGTTGGGGGGTCGTGGAGCATTTTAATGTCAGTAAATCCGAGCTGGAGCAACACCTCCTTCCCGCCAATCCGCTTTGCCGCTATCTCGCCTCCAACGTAATTCGAGAAGTCAACACCTACTCCCGCGACCTCTGCTGGTCCAAAACCATTTGGGATGTCACCGCCATAGCGTGGCTTCTAAACGACGGCGGGCGGTTTATGGAGGACCAGCTGGTTCGGGCTCCCGTGCCGCTAAGAGCGGGCTATCAATTCCCGAAAGACCGGCACCTGATGCGCTATGTCCGCCACATCCAGCGGGACGCGCTGGTCAGCAGCCTGTTCCAAACATTAGGAAAGGAGGCGAACTCGTGAAGGTCCTATGCTTTGGGTCTCTCAACATTGACCACACCTATCGCGTAGAGCATTTTTTGAAGCCCGGTGAAACCGCTTCAACCACTGGCTATTCCCAGCACGCCGGAGGCAAGGGCCTAAATCAGGCAATTGCGCTGGCCCGCGCAGGGGCGGAGGTCCACATGGCAGGCTGTGTCGGCCCGGACGGCGGCATGCTGCTGGAGACGTTGGGGACCTCCGGCGTTTGCACAGATCTTGTAAAAACGGTATCTGCTCCTACAGGGCACGCCATCATCCAGGTGGACGACAGCGGCCAAAACTGCATCCTCATCTGCCACGGCGCCAACGCCGCCATTACACCCGCCCAGGTGGATCAGACGCTGGTGCACTTCTCCGCCGGAGACGTGCTGCTGCTGCAAAATGAGATTTGCGAGAACAGCTATATCGCCCAAAGGGCAAACGCGCAGGGGATGGAGCTGTGGGTAAATCCCTCTCCCGTAACAGAGGAATTGCTACGCGGCAGCGCCGTACAACTCGCAGATTGGCTTGTGATGAACGAGCTAGAGCTGGCTTCGCTGACGGGTACGGAGGACATCTCGCAGGCGACCTCGCTCTTTGTAGAGCGGTATCCCCGCAAAAAGCTGGTGCTGACATTGGGCAGCCAAGGCTCGCTTTTCGCTGGAGGCGGAACGATCCTCAAGCAGCCCGCTTTTCCAGTGACCGCGGTGGATACAACTGGAGCTGGAGATACCTATTTGGGGTATTTTCTGGCAGCTTACCTGCAAACGCACTCCCCAGAAACCGCCCTGGCGCAGGCCGCAAAGGCGGCGGCCATTGCGGTGACCAGAAACGGAGCGGCGGAGGCCATCCCCCGCAGAGAGGAAATTTTCTAACCGGAGCCTCCCTTTTCTTTGGTATAAGCAAAAGTCACATTCATACTTAATAAAGGAGAATTCATCATGAAAAAATTCAGTATCAAGACCATTGTGGCCATCGGCATTGGCGCGGCGTTGTTTTTTGTCCTCAGTACTTACATCGCGATTCCCACTCCCCTGCCCAACCTGAAGCTCAGTGTCCACTATGGCACCATGGCGGTTATGAGCATGCTCTTCGGTCCCATGGCCGGAGCGCTGATGAACCTGATTGGTCACTTCCTGGGCGACCTGGCCGGAGGCTGGGGCGTTTGGTGGAGCTGGATCGCCGGGTCTACCTTCTTTGGCTTTGCCATGGGCCTGCTGGGCAAAAAGGTCCGTCTGGACGACGGTGAGTTTGGCGTCAAAGGCATCATCCTCTTTAACGTGGCCCAGGTTGTGGCGCATCTGATTGCCTGGGGCCTGATTGCTCCCGGACTGGATATTCTTCTGTACAGTGAGCCCGTTGAGAAAATCTTCCTCCAAGGCGCGATGGGCAGCGCAGGCAACATCGTCTCCACCGCTGTGGTGGGCACGCTGCTCTGCATCGCTTATGTGGCGGCCCGTCCGAAGAAGGGCTCCCTCCAGAAAGAGGATTGAGACCACTGGCCGTCTCGCCGTATGCGACCGACTATAAGTCAAACAAGTTGAAAGAATCAACCGATTCTTTTCAACTCTGCGGCGAAACACCGCCGCAGATGGCCGCATTTGCGGCCATGGTTTGGACTTCATAGAGAACAAAGCGTGCTTTACACGCCAGCGGACCATTGTCCGCTGGTTGAAAACGTGCCAATTGCTCGTTTTCAACTTTATTCCCTATACCAGCCATATAAAGAAGGGATGTGGTGTTTATGGGCAGCCCCATCATTCAATTTGAAAACTTTTCGTTTCAGTATAAATCACAAGCTGAACCCACGCTGCATAATATTAACCTCTCCATTTACCCTGGGGAGAAGGTGCTGATTGCCGGCCCCTCCGGCTGCGGCAAATCCACCCTCGCCAGCTGCATCAATGGGCTGATTCCCTTTGCGTACCCCGGCGAGCAAACCGGCAGCCTGAAAATCAACAACGAGGAGGCCAAGGATACCAGCATCTTCCAGCTCTCCAAAACGGTGGGCACGGTGCTCCAGGACCCGGACGGACAGTTTATCGGGCTGACCGTGGCGGAGGATATCGCCTTCGTGCTGGAGAATGCCTGCATGTCGCAGAAGGAGATGTTTCCCCGGGTAAAGGCCGTCTCTGAAAAGGTTGGAATCAGCCACCACTTGGAGCACGCGCCGGACGAGCTGTCCGGTGGGCAGAAACAGCGGGTCTCCATGGCAGGCGTGATGATCAACGATGTGCAGGTATTCCTGTTTGACGAGCCTCTCGCCAATCTGGACCCCGCCACCGGCAAGCAGGCGGTTGAGCTGATTGACCAAATCCATCAGGACACCCAAGCGGCCATTGTCATCATCGAGCACCGCCTGGAGGATGTGCTTTGGAGGAATGTGGATCGGATCGTCTTAATGCGGGATGGAAAAATTCTGTCGGACTCCACGCCGGATGATCTGCTCTCCACCGGATTGCTGCTGGAAAACGGTATTCGGGAACCGCTGTACCTGACCGCCATGCGCTACGCGGATGTTCCCATCACGCCAGAGACGCTGCCCCAAAGCATTCGAAGCATAAAGCTCACCGAGGCGGACAAAGAGAAAATACGGACCTGGGGCACCCAGCCGCTTTCTGTCCAGGAGCCTCCCAAGGAGGGCGTTTTGCTTACAGCGGAAAACATCGACTTTACATACGAAAATGGCTTTCACGCCCTTAAAAACGTCAGTCTGACGATTGAAAAGGGAGAGCTGCTGGCCATCGCCGGCACCAATGGCGCAGGCAAGTCCACCTTCTCCAAGGTAATCTGTGGCTTTGAAAAACCGCAAAAGGGTACGCTGCGGTTCAAGGGCCAGGACATGTCCACTTTGAGCATCAAGGAGCGGGCGGACCGGATTGGATATGTCATGCAAAACCCCAACCAGATGATCTCCAAATCCTTTATTTTTGATGAGGTTGCGCTGGGCCTGCGGCTACGGGGCGTTCCTGAAAACGAGGTTCAGACGCGGGTGGAAGAAGTGCTGAAAATCTGCGGCCTCTACCCCTTCCGAAAATGGCCCATTTCCGCTTTGAGCTTTGGGCAGAAAAAGCGGGTGACCATAGCCGCTATCTTGGTGCTGAACCCGGAGATGTTGATTCTGGACGAGCCCACGGCCGGTCAGGATTTCCGTCATTACACGGAAATTATGGAGTTCCTCCGGGAGCTCAGCGCCATGGACATCACGGTGGTGATGATCACCCACGATATGCACTTGATGTTGGAATATGCCAAACGGGCAGTCGTCTTTTCCCAGGGACAAATCATTGCAGACGACACCTCGGCAAACATTCTGACAAACCCTGCTATCATTCAACGCGCCAGCCTCAAAGAGACATCCCTTTATGATCTCGCGTTGATGTGTCGAGCGGAGGCCCCCAACCAGTTCGTCCAGCACTTCATTGACTTTGACAGGGAGGCTAGGAAGCATGGTTAAACTGTTCAACTTCATTGACCGCAAGTCCCCTATCCATGCACTTACTGGCGCGTCCAAGCTAGCCTGCATGATGTGCTGGGTGTTTGCCGCCATGGTTACGTTTGATACCCGGTATCTTATTTTCCTCACCCTGGCGGCGGTCGTGCTGTTCAATATCTCGAAGATTCGCCTTGCTGATGTCAAAGTGCTGCTGATTTTCACGCTGGTGTTTCTGCTTCTGAACAACGCGCTGATTTATCTCTTCTCTCCAGAGCACGGCGTTACCATCTATGGCTCGCGAACGCTGTTGTTTACCATCATTGGACGGTACACCATTACCAGCCAGCAGCTGCTGTACCATCTTAATGTGGTGCTAAAGTACACCGCCACCATTCCGATGGTTATGCTCTTCATCTGCACAACCCAGCCCAGTGAATTTGCTTCCTCCTTAAACCACATCGGCGTCAGCTACCGCATCTCTTACTCCGTATCTCTGGCACTGCGGTATATCCCAGATGTCATGAAAGAGTTTCATGACATCTCCTTGGCCCAGCAGGCCAGGGGTGTGGAGCTGTCCGGCAAAGCGGGGGTCTTTAAGCGGCTGAAAAGTGCCACCAGCATTCTGATGCCGCTGATTCTCTCCAGCCTGGATCGCATTGAGGTGGTATCCAACGCCATGGAGCTACGCTGCTTTGGCCGGGAAAAAAATCGAACCTGGTACAGAGCACAGCCGTTTTTGAGAAATGATTACATTGCCTTCTTCTGCGGTTTTCTTTTAATTGTCATATCCCTGCTTTTGAATATCCCCAACGGCGGACGTTACTGGAATCCATTCTGATGCCTGAAAAAGCAGAAACCAGGTAAGCGTTTGCATCATTTCTTCTTCGTGAATCCTGGCTCCTTCTAACAAGTATACCGTGATTCATCTCCATGAGCACACGGTGCAGTTTCCGCAAATTACGAAAACCTGCATAAATAACTTCCACTATTAAGCGGCAGCTGGTATCTCTTAGCCGCTTAATAGTGGAAGTTTCAATTTAACCGAATAATTCTTCTCTCACGAGAGGTTTTTCATATCGTTTTATGCTCCGGCGGTTCATTCCAGAGGGAGGCCGTGCTGCTTCAAAAAGGAGAGCTTGTCCCAGTAGCCCCGCTGGAAGAGAATCTTCCCATCTGTCACCTGGAAAAAGCCGCAGCCTCGCAGTCCCAGCGGGTCCCGCCACTCCAAAATTGCCCACTGGCCGTCCTCAAACAGGTTCTCCACAATGCAGACCATTTCCGCTGCGGAAAACTCTGCGGAAAACATGTCCCGAATGGCCGCAATTCCAACCACCGGCTCATTGGCCACCTGATGGTTCACCGCCGTATCGTGATACAACCCAACCAGGGCATCCACGTCGGCGCGGTTGAATGCGTCCACCCATTTTTCTACCACTTCTTTTGGCCTCAGCATCGTTCGAACCTCCTTTTCACTTGGATATGCGCCCTTAGGCCAGGAAGCCCTTGAGGATGCAGTCCTCGGCCTCCTCCTCGGTAAGGCCCAGGGTCTCCAGCTTCAAAAGCTGGTCCCCGGCAATCTTGCCGATGGCCGCCTCGTGGACCAGCTGGGCCTCGGTACAGTTGGCGGTGATGGCGGGGATGGACTTGATTTTAGCCGTCCCCATGATGATGGAATCGCACTGGACATGGCCGAAGCACTGGGCATTGCCCACCATCCGGGGGTAAAACACCTGCTCCGATCGGTCCTGCGCCACGGAGCGGGAAATCACCCGGCCCTTGGAATCCTCGCCGTCCAGAATGATCTCCATGTCGCTCTCCGCCGTCTGGTCTCCGTGGGTCAGCAGCCGCTCCGTAACCACAGCCTCGGCTCCCTTGCCGCAGACAATTTTCGTGGACCGCTTGGTGGAATCAATGCCCCGGATTTGAACGGTCTCCATCTGGATGGAGGCCCCCTCCTCCAGGTAGACCACCGTCTGGGGGTTCATGATCCGGCCTCCGGTTCCGTCCCCCTCGCCGTAGTGCTTCTCGGTGTAGCGGACCCGGGAGCCCTTGCCCACGTAGAAGGTATGGACGCCGTCGTGGCGGGACTCCTCCTGGCCGCAGTTGTGAATGCCGCAGCCTGCCACAATGTCTACGTCGCAGCCCTCGCCGATGAAGAAGTCGTTATAGACCATCTCCCGGAGGCCGGACTTTGTGATGATGACGGGAATATAGCAGGTCTCCCCTACGGTGCCGGGCTTGACCCGGATGTCGATGCCGGGCTTGTCCTCCTTGGAGGTAATTTCAATGTGCTCCGTGGACTGGCGGCCGTCGCAGCCGGAGTCCTTACGGATGTTGAAGGCCCCCACGGGCTTGCCGATGAGGTCCGCGATCTTTTCCAGTAAGCCGCGATCGATCTCGGTATCCATCATTACGCCATCGCCTCCTTTGTCAGTACCGGGCAGGCGCCCAGGGTGTCCGCCAGAATTTGGGGCAGAATCTCCGCCGGGGTTCCCCGGTGACGGAGCTGCCCATCCCCCACCACGATGACCTCATCCGCCAGGGAGATGATGCGCTCTTGGTGGGAAATGATAATCATAGTGGCCCCTCCGGCAGCGTGGAGCTGCTCGAAGGTCTCCGTCAGCCGGGCGAAGGACCACAGGTCGATGCCCGCCTCCGGCTCGTCGAAAATCATAAGCTTCGCGTTCCTCGCCAGGATGGAGGCGATTTCAATGCGCTTCACCTCGCCGCCAGAGAGGGAGGCGTCCACCTCCCGGCCCAGGTAGTCGTTGGCGCACAGGCCCACCCGGGTGAGGTACTGGCAGCAGCGGTCCTTGGAGAGCGTCTCGTCTCCGCTGGCCAGGGTCAGCAAATCCCGGACCGTCAGCCCCTTGAACCGGGGGGGCTGCTGGAAACCGTAGCTGATGCCCAGCTTCGCCCGCTCGGTGATGCCCAGGTCCGTGACGTCCTGCCCGTTCCAGAGTATCTGCCCGGCGGTGGGCTTCACCAGACCCATGATGCTTTTCGCCAGGGTGGTTTTTCCGCCGCCGTTGGGGCCGGTAAAGACCACCAGCTGCCCATCCCCGACGGTGAGGGAGATATCGTTCAAAATGCCCAGCTCCCCGCCGTCCTCGTGAACGGCGTAGCTGAGGTGTTTCAGTTCCAGCATGGGGGAATCCTCCTTTGCTTGCTGTGTCAGACAGCATTCTACCAGATATAACGGGAGAATGCAACGAATGCCTTGGGTTTTCTTCTACATTTTACCCAAAAGGGCCCTTCTTATCTGTTGCAGGCGCAACAGGAACCATTTTTTTACCCTTTGCATAGACTGGGAGGAAAAGGAGGGACCTCTCATGGAACATATGCCCCAAACACCGGAAGTTTACGATTTTCGACAGTATGACCGCATCTGGCAGCGGGTCGCCCCCAACCTGGAGCCCTACCCCGGCATGGCGGCCCAGCCGGCGACCTCCGCCCGGTCCGAGGCTTCCGCGATTCCCGCCGCCCCGGCCCTTCCCGTCCTCCCCGCCGCGCCGGAGGTCCCCGCCGTCCCCGTTCCCGCGGGCCCCGACGCCTCGCTTCCCGGCGCGGAGCAAAATCCCTGCTGCATGGGCACCGAGGCGGAGGAGATGCTGGAGGTCATCACCGGCTACATCGAGGCGGCCCTGTCGGACCGGCGTTATCTGCTGGCCCTGACCCGCCAGGCCCCCTCCTGGGCCCGGAAGCCCCTGCGGGACATGGCGGCGGAGCTCCAGGACCAGGCCCGGCGGCTGATGGCGGCCCACTACCTCATTACCGGCCGGCGCTACCGCCCCAGCGT
>CAIGRU010001150.1_pt1 | contig 15213 bp, 7 predicted proteins | sample 7351341 | NCBI WGS metagenome assembly CAIGRU01
CGCCTTGTCGTAGAACAGCTCCTCGGTGTAGGAGGGATACTCCACCTTTTTCAGCTGGTTCAGAGCATCATAGTGATAGAGCGTATCACCTCCAAGCTGACGCTTTCGCGTTCGGTTGCCGTTGTCGTCGTAGAGATATTGGTTTTCCGCCAGAAGCTCTCCGCCGGATTGGACCAGCAGGCCGGTGAGATTCTGGTCCAGGTCGTACTGGAACTGCCGCTCAATGAGGCCGTGGACCTCTCTTTGAATAGCGCCACCGGCGTTGTACGTATATGCCGCCAACTTGTGCCCATCATCCCACACTTCCGTCAGTAAATCAAGAGGAGAATAGACAAATTTCGTGACCGTTCCAGCCGCGTCGGTCTGGCGGACCTTGTTCCCGTTGCCGTCGTAGGCCAGGGCCAGCAGCGTCCGGCCGCTGGCGGACTTGCGGATCATCCGGTCCAGAGCATCGTATTCGTAGGTGTAGCGCATTCCGGCGGAGACGGCGTATTTAAGCAAGCCCTCCGGGGTGTATTCGTAAAAATCGCCCAGAGCGCCGCCCTTCACTTTTTTGAACAGGAGCGCGTTGTAAAGGTTGTACCCAAACTCCAGGGTCACGCCGTTGCGGTCGGTCCTGCGAATCAGACGGCCCCCGGCGTCGTAGCCGTACAGCTCCCGCTGTCCGTTGGGGTCCTGGATGGCGGTGAGCTTGCCCGCCCGGCCATACTCGTACCGGGTGGTGTGCCCCTGGCCGTCGGTGGAGCTGACCATGTTCCCGGCGCAGTCATAGGAGTAGTGTTCGGTGGAGCCGTCGGCCTTGACGATGCCAGTGATCCGTCCCCAGCTGTCCAGTTGGTAGGCGGTGCGGTTCTGGCAGCCGTCCACCACGCCCACGATGTTGCCCCGAGCGTCGTACTCCAGCTCCTGTGCGGCACCGCCGCTGGTCTGGATGTTGACCCGGTTGCCCGCCAGGTCGTAGCGAAATGCCGCCCCGCTCTGGAGCCCGTCCAGCTGCTGAAGCGGGCGGCCGTCCGCGTCGTAGGTGTTTGTTTGCAGTACCTGGCCGTCGGGGCCGATTACCGTCAGCACCCGGCCCCTGTGGTCATAGGTGTACTGGTAGCCTGCTCCACCGTCGGTCTGGGGGTCGTACTGGTTGGGACGCACCACCTTGGAAAGCTGCCCGTTGCCGTTGTAGAAGCTGCGGGTTATTCCGCCGTCCTTTTCAATGCGGCGAATCTCCCGGTTGAGCAGGTCGTACTCGATGAGCGTCCGGCGGCCCTGGTTGTCGGTGATCTCCACCAGGTTCCCGGCCTTGTCATAGGAGAACCGGGTGCGGTTGTGGATGCCGCTGGCCTTCTCCCGGTGGGTCTCGGCAACGAGACGGTCCGCGGCGTCATATTCCCGCAGAATCTCGCCGCCGGTGGGTGTCTGGATGCGGGTGAGGTTGCCGCTTTTGTCATAGGAGTAAGTCGTGGCGGCGAATCCCCAGCCGCCGTCCTCCCGGTCGATGGAGCGGGAGTGCTCTACCATCCGCCCGGCGGCGTCGTACTTCCAGTGAAAGACCTGATACAGACCGTCGCTCAGGCGGCGCTTTTCCTTTGTCCGCCGGTTGAGACTATCGTAGGCGTATTCCACCGCCGCGCCGGTGGAGTCGCTGACCCGCACCAGCCGGTCGTCCTTGTCATAGGAGAAGAAGATACAAAGGACGGGACCGGCGGCGCTCCTTTCCGTCTGGAAGTCCTGATACCGCCGCTCCTCCGCCAGGTTGCCGGAGGTGTCATAGCGGTATTCCGTCAGGCAGTACCGCAGAGCGCCGCTTTCGGTTTTTTGGACAGGCTCCCGCTTCTCCAGCAGCCAGCCCGCCTGGTTGTAGCGATACAGCGCGCCGACACGGGTTTCGTCGCTGTCTCCGGATCGATAGCCCGCCGCGTCTATCTGCTTGACGATGTTGCCCCGCAGGTCGTAGACATACCGTTTCTCCACGGTGCCGTTGGGCGCGGTGATCTGGACAAGGCGGTTGACCGCGTCGTATTCGTAGGTATAGCCTGGGCCGTCGTCCGTCGCCGGGTCGTAGTCCATGGGCTGGACCTTTTTGACGATGTTTCCGGCGGGGTCGTAGAAGATGCGCTCTATGCCGCCATCCGGGTAGAGGATGCGGATTTTCCGGTCCTCCACGTCATACTCGTTCCGGATGCCCTCGCCGCCGCCGGTTTCGGGATCGTAGGCATTGGGGCTGATTTCCTTGACCACGTTTTCCGCCGCGTCCCGCAGTGTGGCAAACACGTTGCCCAGCGGGTCGATGCGCTGGATCTGCTCGTCCATCTCATCGTATACGAAACGGGTTCCCTCCCCGTCGCCCAGCTGGGGGTTGTACTGGTTGGGACGCACGATCTTGGTCAGGTTGCAGAGCATGTCGAAGGTGTACTTGGTGATGTTCCCAAGGGCGTCTGTAATCTGGGTGCGGTAGTCCAGGCTGTTGTATGCAAACTGCGTTTCTCCCTGGTCGCTGAGGATGGACATGCGCCGTCCCGCGCCGTCGTAGGCATAGCGGAACACGGCTCCCTCCGCGGTGCGGAAGGAGACGGGCTCCGACCAGTTTCCCTCATAGGTGTAAAGCAGCCTCCCGCCGTTGGGAGTGATGAGCGCCGTCATACGGCCAAGGGCGTCATACTCGAAGCGGAGAATACGCCGGTGGGAGTCGTCAATGGCCGTGCTGATCTCCACCGGTTCTCCGCCGGCGTTGTAGCGAAACGTCTGGTCCTGACCGGCGTTGTCCCACTGGTGGATCAGCCGGTCATTTTCGTCGTAAGCAAACCAGGTAATCAGGCCGTTGGGCAGCCGCTCTTCCTCCAACAGGCTTTTCTCGTTGTAAACGCGGTGCAGCTCGTGGCCGCGGCGGTCCCGGATATAGGTTTTGTTTTCCCGCTCGTCATAGGCGAACGCCTCATAGGAGCCGTCGCTGTATTCGATTTTCGTGGTCAGTTTGTCCTGATTGTAGTGATAGATGGTGCGGCGGCCGGTGAGGGGATCGAGGAAGGTATTGCGGCGGCTGCCGTCGTCATAGAGCAGAATATACTCCTGCCCGCTGGACAGCAGCTGCCGGGTGACCCGGCCCTTGCTGTCGTATTCGTCGTGGAGATAGTGGTGCCCGTTCTGGTCGGTAATGTCCGCAATATACCCCTCGGCGGTGTAGCGGTAATGGATGACCCCGCCGTTTGGATACTCCACCTCGGTCAGGAGGTCCTGGTCATAGCGGTAGAGGACGGCGCGACCAATTGCGTCCTGAATTCCGGTCAGCTTCCCCGCCGCGTAGGTGAAGTGCAGAACCTGCCCGCTGGTGAACTCCATGCGGGTCAGGGTGTGATTGACATAGCGGAGCCAGGTGCAATTTCCGTTCCGGTCCGTGATGGCGGTCAGCCGGCCCTGGGGATCATAGCGGTAGGTTTTCCCCTCCTTGATCAGCCTGAGCGTGAAGCCCGCCTCGCTCTGCTCCAGCAGCAGGGACCTGTCGCCGCCGCGGCGGCTGGTCCACCGGCCGTCCTGGCGGACAAACCTCTCAATGTGCATATCGGGCATCATGATGGACGCTTCCTGATCCTGCGCCTTGATCCAGCTGCCGACATTTAGGAACCACCGGCTGCCAAGGAGGCCATGCTCGTTGCTGTGGAGGGATTCATAAGCGCGAACAAGCGGAAATGTCCCCCCGATGTCCCGAATCAAAAGGTCTGTATACACAAGCCTCTGGCTGCCGGTTACGGCGTCGATGGGGTCTCCGCAGCTGTTGACGTTTTTGGGGTCCGCCGTGTCGCCTAGAGGCAGGCTGGGCTCGTTGGATTCGCCTTTTTGCTTGGGGACATCCGTCGGGTCCTCGCCGCCCTGGGGCCGGTTGGTTTTGCCGTCCGGGCTGTTCATCGCCCGCAGGTCCTTGTAAGAATCGCAGGCGTTTTTGATGGAGGTGCCGGCGGCAAAGAAGGACTGCGCAGTGGAGGTAAACATGGAGAGATGGTCGGGATTGCTGAATTTAAACTGCCCGGAGAGCATCAGCGTGGTGAGGTCATAGATCTGCCGCCCGCCTTGAATCATCGCGTTCAGAGCGATGGCGCCCGCCTTCAAAATGCGAAGCACCGTCACCACCTTTTTCAGCGTTTTGCAGGCCTTGCACGCCATTCCGACGCCCCGGGTGATGAGGCCGCCGCCGGGGCAGCACATCCCCACCACGCCGGAGAGGGCTCCGTAGTAATCGCCCCGCAGCAGAGAAACCCCCGCGTTGATGGCGCCGCAGATGACATTGCATCCCGGAATACAGCCCACAATGTCCACAACCAGCTGCACGGCGTCCATGATGAAATCCATAAACGTCTGCTGGGACTCCGATACCTGCGGATGGGCGTCCCTGGTGAAGCCAAACCAGCGAAACTTCGGCGCATCAATCTGGATGCCTTCCTCCGTAAAGAGAATGGAGGGGCCGTTTTCCAAAGCCAGCTCACAGACTTGCAGCCCTGTGAGGAGAATTTGGTATTCGTTAATGGAATCAAACCGAAGGGGGGCGGGGCCCGGCGGGTCTGCGGGGGGAGCGAACAAATCTCCAAGGGTTCCAATCAGCTGGAAGGGGGCGGCCACCTCATTGACAAATCCCCCGATCAGATTGCTGGAAAGCGTTTGAATCAGGTCCCAGCCCGCGTTGTAGCTTTGATTGCCGCCGTCGGCGACATAGCGTTCTTCTCCGGTGGTCTGCTCGCTGTCAAACTGCGTCATTCTGGCTTTCCGGCCAGCCTCAAACCACGCCAGCGGCTGTTCTTGAACCGCCTCCAGGTCATTTGCCTGGAGGACCATGTTTTTGTCCGCGCGGATGGTGATTTCCCTGGCCGCGGAAATCTCAATGCCGGTTTTATCGGAGAGGATGATTTTAACCTCGTCGCTCTCTAGACCGTCCGTGTTGCGGCGGTTTGCGGAGAGGTCTATGCCTTCCCGCTTCAGCTTGATCATGCGGTTGTTGGCCGTCAGAACCTTTTCCGCGGGGTTGGCAAAATCCGTCCGCTTGGTATGGACGTGTCTGCTGCCAAGACAGGCGACGCTGCCCTCGTTTTCATAGTAGCAGAACACCGTGTCGCCAATGTCCGGCATACAGTAGAAATCGTTGTTTAAGAAGCTGCAATAGGGAATCCAGCGCACGCCTGCGCCGGGGCCGTCCACATGGAAGAGGACCTGGATGTCGTTGCCGGAAACATCCAGTATTTCACCGGCAACCACACTGGGTCCGGCAGGGCGGTTGGACGGCTGCATGGGAGCTGCGGGCGGCTGGTCCGTGACGTGCTCATGCTCCAGGTCGGGGGGAATGTTGGACAGCGTGGAAACCGGGGGATATGCGCCGTCTATGCAGGTCAGAAGAATCCTGTTGGACAAAAGTCTCTGCATCGCGGTAATTTTACTCTGGGTAACGACCAAGACCCGGCCGGATGCCGCGGCGACATGACCGGCTCCAAGGGTCAGCTCCGCGATGTGGAAGCCCTTTTTTAAAAATTCATATGCGGACGCCTGGGAGGCGAAGTTCTGCTTGACCTTCCAATAGTTTGCAATGTCCTTCTCGACCCAGCTGAGGTCCGCGTTGGTGGGCAGGAATTTCCGTGAAAACGGAACCACGCCGATGCTGATACGGATGCTTGGAGCCTTGCTGTCGGTAAAGATGATCATTCCAAACTGGTTGGCAATTCTTCGGACAAAGCACCAGTCCGTCTCGTTCTGCTGAGAGAGCATCTGCGAAACCCGCATATCCCGCTGGAGCTGCAAATCAACGCCATAAGGGGCCAAAACCTCCTGAAATACCTGGCTGAGCATTTTGCCTGGGTCCTGGAAGGTCCGGCTGCGGTTTTCCATATCGGTTTTGATGGATGCGGATGCGGCCTCCAGAGTTACCTCGTTGTACTGGTTCCAGCGGTGGATCTGAAGCGAGATGGTGACCCCGGCAAAAACAAGGCCGCCTTCATCCGTCAGGATGCGGATAGGAGCGTCCGACAGGCGAAGGGCGTCTTGCTCCGAGACGAGCTGCCGGGACACGACGCGCAGGGAGAGCCTGCCGTGCTCATTGGCGGTTTCCTCTACGCACAGTTCTTTCACCGCTTGGATATCCAGTGGATAGTCGATAATCACCCGTCCAAGCTCCAGATATTCCTGCTCATTCATGGTACTGCGCTCCTTTTCTGTGGGTTTTGGCGGCCCCTCCGACGGGAAGGGCCGGCCGCCGTCGCGCCCTTACCGGGGCTTTTCCGCAAATCGAATGGGGCTTAGCGCAAAGCCGGTCATTTTCCGGCGGATCATGCTTTCCGCCACCGAAAGGGAAATGACGACCTTGTGCTCCAATATGCCGCTGATCCGGAAAAGGTCCTCTCCGTGCAAGGCGTCCCGGTCCAGCACAAGGCGCTCCAGCATCCCGGTGGGATATTTCGTGGTCTCGGGGCTCAGGCATTTCACGGGAGGAATGTAAGGCCACCAATACAGGGGGGATTCGTTGTCCTCCAGATCGTTCGCGTAAACCCGGACGCCCTTGAACGGCATCTCGGGGTCGTATAGGGCAAAGAGCCGCTTGAGGTTGTCGGAAATCAGGAAGGCCGGCTGATTCAGCAGGTCGCAGAGCTCCACTTGCGGAGAATTGTCAAAGTAGCCGACGATCATTTTGGGAGCCGCGTCAAATTCCTCCCAGGTTGCGCCGTTTTTATAGACCGCAGGGTCCACATGCTGTATCTGGATGGGGTTTGAGAGCAGAGGGTCGAGCGTCAGCTCAAAATAATCCATCTCTAACACCGCCTTATTCTTGGGTTTGAAGCAGCTCCAAGCTGCCGGATAGTTCGCTGGTGTCCGTGGTAAGCTGTTTGGCCTGGCAGCCCAGGAACCGGCTGGCGGAATAGTCGCTCTTCGTGATCGAAACGTTTTCAAGGAAGCAGTTTACAAAATCCGTTGTGGTGAACCCGCCCAGAATGGTATCGGAGTCGGGGTTCATGCAGTTGGTTTTCACTTCGGACATTTCAATGTGCCGCAGCTTGGACCCGCTGAACCTGGCCCCGTCCAGACGGACCCGCTCAAACCGGCAGTTTTCAAAATCGCAGCCGTCAAACCGGGCGTCTCGGAGCTTCGAGTCCCGGAAGAGGCAGTTTCGAAACACGCAGAATGTAAACCGGGCGTCGTCCAGTTCCAGATACTCAAACGTCTTGTCCTCGTATACTGCCGAGTGGAACACACGGAAGGAAAGCGGCTCTTGCTCTTCGCAGTTGAATAGATCGATGGGGGGAAGCTGGGCGTAGATCAGCCGCTGCCAGTCCATGTATTCGCCAAAGGTCAAGCGGAAGGTATCCGCCTTTTTCATCCCGCGAAAGGAGGAGAGGGCTTCCACATCCACCATCTGTGCTTTGAGGAGGGTGGAAACGACGTGCAGGACATAGCGGGCCGTATCCCACATGCTGCTTTTGATGTACGGAGGGCGGATAGCGGTTCCCAGTCCCAGCTTTTGTGTCCGGTGGAGCAGGTCCTCATAAAATGCGTCCCAGTCCGGAAAGACCCAGGGGGCTGAAAAAGTCTCCTGCATCAGCCTGGAGGTGAGAAAGGGAAGGTCGGGATAGACCTCGAAGATCATGCAGGGATTGCCGCATAAAAGAGAGGAGTAGGGAAAAGAGAGCGCCACAGAGTGAACCGTGTCCAGCAGCCTGCGCTCCTGCATGCGGACAATGGACCGGAAAAACAGGTCGAACTGTCCGGTAACCGTTTTGTGGATCTGCTCCGCGTGGCCGGCGTATGAGGCCATGAAGCGGTTCATCGCCGCGCCGGCTGCCGGGAGATAGCACTGGGCTTGAAACTGGGCGATGTAGTCCTCTCTCCGCATACAAGCAACTCCTTATGTGACAATGATTTTTTCCGCGCTGGCAATAATCCCTTCGTTTCGAATATCCAGGTAAGAGGAGGCGGTGCCCACGATGATTTCGTTTTTTGCGACGACCTTCACCTCTTCCCCGGCCTGGATGTTTACCTTTGTTCCGGAGGTGATGTTGATATCCATATCCGAAATGATTTCAATGCCCTTTTCATCCGTCAGGTTGATGAAGATTTTTCCGTCCTTGCAGATGATGATAAGACCTTCCTCCGTCATGAGAAGCTGCTTTCCGTTGACGCCGCGCCAGCATTTATCCGTTATCCGCGGGCGGACATGCTTGGCGACGGAGCTTGCGGCGAAGGCCTCGCCCTCGTTGTCAGAGGGGAAGAATACCCGCACCTGGTCGCCTGCCGCCGGCATGGAATACCAGCCGCTTCCGTCCTGGGAGGAATATGCGGTGGAGTAGGGGAACCACCAGTCCCCGCCGCTGTCATAGGAGGCGTCAATGGTGTTTAAAAACACCTGCACGCGGTCCGCCTCCACGTTTTGAACGATGCCAGTCAGCATGCGGCCCGCCGCCATTTTATTGGTAATCACGGGAGCGGCGAAGCCGGACTTTAACGCAAAATAATAGGTACATTCCAGAATTCCGTCCACAAGCCGCGCGTTCACCGCCTTCACACGCAGGGACTTTCCGTTGAGAACGACGGTATCCCCCAGGTAAGCATAGTCATAGGAGCGGACGACCTCTGTGGCGAAGTCCTCCCGCAGGGAGGCCGCCGCAGACGGCGTGTTGGAGGTCAGGGACTGAAACGCAGTTTCGCTCCTTCTATAATCATACTGGGTGGCTTGCATGGTTTTGACCTGGCTGGAGGGAGGGAGCCCGACATAGACCTGAGGCGTTTTGGCGATGATATTTTCAAAGGCCAACGCGCCAAGCTGCGCGGCCATTCGGATGATGAATTCCCAGTCCGTCTCGGTATACTGCATGATAAGGGCGCCGATTGGCTTGTCCGTCACCATAATCTGTACAGAGCCGCTGGAACGCTGTACGGTGTCGAGGCTGTTGAGAATCTGGCTGTATGTTTTCGTTGTGCTTTGGAAAGACCGGCTCTCCTTTTGCGCGTCCAGCTTGCCGCCGACGGTTTCCAAATCAATGGTCAGCAGGCTGTAATCGGTCAGGCGTTCCAAATTGGTGCCGGCAACCGTGCCGTAAAACAGACGCTGGGGTTGTCCCTCGGCGGAGGTGGTAATGCTGACGCCGAAGGTTTCGTCAACCCGCTGTACAAAATCGTCGGCCTGCTCATGGGGAAGCTCCCCCACGATTTTTGCCCGGCCATGGGCATTGGGCGCGTGGGAGATGAAAAGGTCTATGATTTTGCTGTAGGGAACGCCCTGTACGGTGATGTTATCATGGTGGATGGCGCTCATTCGCGGTTCCCCTCCTCTTCGTTGTTCAGGTGAAAGGACTTTGCCATCTCCACGGCCAGGGGGCGCAGGCGGCTTGCATCCTTCTGGTTGAAGGTGATGGAGCCAATCAGCAGCCGCCCCTCCACGGACGCGAAGAACATGACGTTCATATTCACAGAGTCCAGCGTCTGGGCCAAAAATTGCAGGATGGACAGATTGCAGTCCGGCCGGTGGAGCTTTTCCGTGTTCAGGATTCTGCACTGGGGACCGACCCGCTCAATGGCCCGGCTGGCAAACTGGGTGAAATCGTGGATGTTGTCATTGGAGATCAGATTGTTGGTCCAGTTGAGCGCGATCATGAAGCTCAGGTAGCCGTTGGAGTAAACGGATTGGGGCCTTGTGCCCAGAACATACACGCTGGCGATTTCTTCCTCCGTCCGGGCGATGAAATCGCTTGGCATCCGAATGGATGCGCGGTCTTGGAGGATTTTCCAATCCTGAAAGAAAACGGGGACTTCAAAAATCGTCACCACGTCGTCGTAAATGGACTGCTGGAGCTCCTGCTGGACAACCTCGCTGGAGTGGCTTTGTGCTTCAAGCGCCTCCAGATTCCGGCGGGCGTTTAGAATTAACTCATCGCTGTATTCGTATGTTGCCATCATGGTCCCCCCTCTTGGTAAAACTATCTGTAAAGCCTGCCTTACGGTGCGGACGTGGCGCTGTCTGTATGAAGCGGGACGTCATAAACCGCCTTTTCCCGATAGGTCCACCCTCCGTCGTCATCAGGCTCGTAGGATGTCCAGACGAGCTTCAACCGCTCCTGGGATGGGTAGAATTTGACGCGGGTTTCCACGCCGCCGCTTGTATCCATGTCCGGCTCCGTCACATAGTCGAAGGTGTAAAGGGTGTGCCTCTCGCCCCAGTCGGAGAGCTCTCGGTAAAAAAGCTCCGCGTTTTGCGGCGGTACTTTCATCAGACCGAACAGCCGCTCACTTCCTTTTGTTCCCGGGGAGTAGAAATAACACTGCGTTTCATTCGAGGCAAGGTAGAACTCGTTTTCTCCCGCCGTACCCTGAAACAGGATTTCGCCGTTGCTCAAATCCAGCATAAGCAGGGTGCTTTCCTTCAGCCAGCCTTCAAGATAGCCGTTACGTAGAGGCGAGGTCCACTGTTCGGAGCAGACCCAGATGATGCTGCCTTGCAGCAGTGCGCCGCGCATGGTGGTATGGCCGAGAGCGGGGTACTCATATAAAAGAGAGCCGTCCTTGTCCAAAATCTGTAGCTGGTAGCTGTGGGTTTTCTCGTAGTCTTTCGCCTTCTCCCATTGAAGGGCATAGGAAGTCCCTTCCACCGGGATGGTTTGGTCGTTGGTGCGGGCATCCCTTGTATAGCCGGATGGATAGATGACCTCATAGACCACGGAGCCCGCCTCCGGATTGCATCCGGGTAGAAGCAGAATCAGGAGCAACCAGCACAAGGAGCGGCATTTCCGGCTTCGCGCTGCGTTCAGCGGCTGGTGCCGGACGGCGGTTCCCCGTTTGCCTTGGGCCGCATGGCGCGTCTCATTGGTCCGGATCATCTTTATCTTTTTTATGTATGATGATGGCTATTTGGGCAATTTCCCTTCGGCTCTCGTCGGTCAGCCCGTCCGTAAATGCTTCATAAGTGCAGAAATAATCCTTATCTGTACTGGTTTCGTTATAGAAGTGGAAGGCCAGCTGCTGTGTATCGGAGTCCCGCTCTCCGGTTGGCGTGAAGGCCACGTAGTGCACATTGCCCGTCGTCGCATATAAGACGACGGCCGCGTCGCCCTCCGCCGCTGCCTCTCCAATTTTTTCAGAATCCAGCAACACGTATTCCGTCTCGTAGCCCAGCTTGTTTAAGCAATGTGATACCCCCGTGGGCAGCGAGCCGAAGGTGTTGCTTAAAATTCCATAGGGCTCCATGTGATAAATGGCGTCCGCAAAGGTCCATTTGGTGTTGGGATTCAGGATTTTCACCGCGTTGTAAAAGGCAATTGCGCCGCAGCCGCCGTAGTCCACGCCTACACGATTGATATGAAACTGGTTCAGCAGGCTTTGGTCGATTATCAGGCCATCTTGATTCACGGCCCCTGGCGGAAACGCCTGTGCCTTGTTATGGGCGTAGTTTTGTTCACGCAGACGGTCGTTGGCCGGAAGCAGGTGCTCATGGGTGAGATCGTCCAAATCGTGAAGACGTTCCGGTTCATCCTCGCAGCTATGGGGAGGAGACTGGGGCTGCGGCGGCATTGCGGCCGCCAGCGCCAGCGCCGCTTTTACCTCCTTCACGGTTTCCGCCTCAGCTGTTCCGGTCTCGCTCACCTTGGACATGGCGTTGCTGATAGCGGACTGCACCGCGTCGCAGGCTCCCGCATAGGCCGGAGCCTCCGGAGGCGTCTCCTCCTCCGTTTCCGGGGCAAGCTCCGCAGGCGGGTACTGATCCTCCGGCAGTAATTTGATGCATCCTCCATAGCGGCAGGTCAGCACGCTGCCGAACAGGAGCGCGGGAGCGCCGTCGATGATATTTTTCTCGTTGGTAAATTCCCAGGGGTTTGGGGTGTTGGGCTTGCATTTGCAGGTCAGAATTCCCGCCGCCTCCAAAACGTTGGCCACAAGCCCGCCAAAGAGACCGCCCATCAGGGTGCCCACCAGCGCCTTGCGGAACATCCTTTCGGGATTGTGGTCGGACTCGCAGCAGCCAAAGTGTATGACGTGCCTGCCCGCTACGTGATCATTGGCGTTCATCAGCGGCTGCAAATCTGCCCCGACCACCACGCCATGGTCGACGTCGACATTCAGGTAATTGCTCATGGTTCCCTTGGTGCACTGGGCCCGCATCAGCCGGGTAACGTATTTCTGATCGTCCATCTGTGCCGCCTCCATTTTGAACGGGGCCGAAGCGTTCCGCCGCTTTAGTCCACCAGTATTTTGGATTTCCTGCGTTCCTTGCTTCTAGGAGCGATGTCCTGCTCCCGCTTGACGGAGGTCAGGATTTGATTTAGGCCCTCATAAAGCGCTTGGTTTGTGGAAAAATCCTCTGCGGAACCGCCAAGCCGGGACCTTAGGTAAAGCGCGATGGCGTCGGCCGCCACCGGCCGGCTGCGGTCTGCCGCCTGGAGACAAAATACGACGTCCCAATGGTTCTTTGGATTTGTGCCCGACAGCTCCCTTGCGTAATCGTATGTGATCTCAGGGGACAAGGTGCTGCGCCCTTTGGACGAATGTGGAACGTGCAGCGTATTCAACGTGTCGTACTCCGTGCTCCGATCCTCGAAGCTTACGTATTTGTACCGGAGCTGGGCGCCGGGCTGGAGCTTGAACCGGCAGAGCTCGATCTGCCCTTCCCGAACAGCGGGCGCGTTGTCAAGCACAACCTCCGCGTCATATGTGACGAACCGCGCGGACCGATTTTCCCCCAGGAAATTCATCTTCAAAACGGTGGTGGAGTTGGTGGGGTAATACGCTACATAGATGGGGTCCTTTATCAGGAAATTCTTTCCGGCATGGCGTATGACGCCTGGATTGACTACGATGGCGTCCCTGGTGGTCGTCAGACGGCAGCCGCTGAGAATGCCATCGGAGTACCCGTCGTAGAGAATGTCTCCAAACAAATACGCGTAGCCGGTAAGCTCTGCCATCATATCCGCGCGCAGAATGGAGCCCTGATCAAAAAGGGGGAAAGCCCGTACAATCATCTTACAATCTCCTTAGCTATTTCGTTCCGTCAAAGAAGTTGGTCACCCAGCCCTCCGTCTCAAAGCGGAAGAACTGATCCGGACCAAGCCGAAGCTGCCCGTCCTCGCGGAGCACCGGCACCACGGTAAAGCCCCATCGGTCCTCATCCGCCAGCACAAAAAATTTCAGTTCCCGGTCCACAATGTCGTCCAGATCATCCTGCCGGATTTGCCGGTTATACTTGACGACGATCTCCTCCGGCTGCTGGTTGGTAAACTTCTCAGGGTCGCAGGAGCAGCTGTAGACATACCGCTGCCGCCCCTCCAGGTCCTTCAAATAGAGCTTCAAGGTCAAATCCGCCATGTTGCGGGAGATGAAGCCCCGGATGTTCTCCCGGTCCAGGCTGTGAATCAGCGCCTTTTCCTCGTTGGTGTGGGTAAATGCCGTGATCACATAGGGGAACGCCGCCTGGTCATGGGTGATCTGCACGTCCGCATAGCCAAATTTGCAGTCCTTGAGGTATTTGACCGCGCCGTTCAGGCAGATCAGCTTCAGCTCGTGGAGCTGGTCGATTGTCCCGCGGCGGCGGGCGGATTCGATGATCTTTCCGGGGATGAACTCCTTCAAAGCCTCGCGGAAAATATCGATCCGGCAGGATTGGCCGGTCAGCCGGAGGATGGAATACTCCTGGAGGGCGTCCGCTTCAAAGGGACCCTCGATAAACTGCCGGACAATGCCGTAGATGTCCGCCCGCAGCAGCAGGTTCAGCTCATAACTGTTGACATAGGCCGTGGGAATGTCCTTCAAGGCTTGCAGCTGCCCGCCCTGCCGGCAGGAGAGCTTCCAGCGGTCCACCAAAAGACACTCCGTCGCCGTCTCCTTGAGGGGGATACTGGAGACCGCCATGCGCAGGATGTTGGTTTGGCTGTAGAAGGCCTTTTTGATTCGCTCCGCGATCTCGAACAGGAAATAGAAATTGTTCTTGACGGCATAGTAGTCGGCGCGGCTGCTGTGCTCATAGTCCCGAAAGCGCGTGGGGAGGATTTGCTCCGCTTGCTTATAGGCGTGGTCCAGGGCGGCATATACGGCGTCCGCGCCATCCCGGTCGACGCTCCGGAACACGTCCTCGTCAAAGGCGCGGATTAGATCGGCCGGGTCGGGCAGAGCGTCTCCGCCCAGCTGGCGGGCCAGGGTGAGCTTAAGCAGCTGCATCACCCGATAGGTCAGGTTGTTGCCGCCGAAGTCCGTGTTTCCGTTTTCATAGGCGGTGGCAATCTCAATTTTATAGGCCACCCGGCGGTCGGAGATGCGGAAGCGGCAGGAGGACAGGTCGGTGGTGCCGCCGCCACAGTCGATGATCAGCGCCTGATAGAGCTGTCCGTCCCGATAGCGCCTATCCTCAATCATCTCGGAGATGGTGTTATAAAGAACTGCCACGCCCTCGTCCAGCATATGTTCGCTCTCCAGCTGGTAATCCGGCAGAATCTCCTGAAAGAGACGGATGAAAAGGGGCTTTTGCTTCACCGGCGCGGAGATGTGCAGGCTGCTGAAATTGCACTTGAACCGCTGCCGGGCGCAGCCGATCACATACTCTAAAAACGCTTTAATAATATCCTTGCGGGGCGTGAATACCCGATGTCCCTGGCGGTCCACCAGCTCCTCCACCCGGTCTGCGTCCCCAACCCAGCGCTTGAGATCGTAGAACACGCAAAAGCCCTCGTCGATGTAGCTCAGGTGGAACAGCCGGTTGGCCTCGTGGCCGAAGGCGTAGCGAATCTCGTCCCGGTCGATGCCGATGACCGCCGCAACGGTAGGGAGAATCAGGGTTTCCGCGTCGCTGTGCTCCACGTCCAGATAGGGCACATAGTTGATTTGGTCCCGCTTCAGAATCTGGGTGATGGGGTCGCCGTTCAGCCCCTCAAAGTAGGTGTTGTCCAGATAGATGCCCGCAGTGGTGTTGGAGGAGCCAAAGTCAATAGCCAGGGGCATCCGGCTCTCCAGAAGGGGCCGTACCTCAAAGTTGAGGACGGGAACCGCGTGGAAGCGCAGGTGCTCCGGCACGATGGCGGAATCCTCCATATAGAGCCGGTAGAGAAGGTCGGACTGCGCCCGGTCCATGCAGTAAAGGGTGTAGTTTCGGACCTTGGACTCCTTGCAGTCCAAGCCCGCCGCCTTCGTGATGAACAGGCTGTCGGGATTGCCGCCATAGGTCCGGAGATTGAAGATGGCGCACAGCTCGCCGCCGCTGACCAGCAGGGCGTTGGTATC